>AUXO014586156.1_pt1 | contig 11849 bp, 11 predicted proteins | sample 768731 | NCBI WGS metagenome assembly AUXO01 (sample SAMN02715735, study PRJNA202380) | gut metagenome | biome: sheep rumen | host: Ovis aries | place: New Zealand: Palmerston North | reverse complement strand
TATGTTGTTGATTGCGCCTCTGCTATTCTGTTTCTGCTGACCCATGGACGTAGTGGCGAAGCATATAATATTGCCAACAGTTCGTCGAACATCACGATACGTCAGTTGGCAGAGAAGATAGCGGCCATAGCAGGATGCCGTGTTGTCATGGACGTCACCGATGACGGAAATACGACACCTGTTACCAAGGCCATATTCTCTACTCGGAAAATTGAACAGCTGGGTTGGCAGCCGCTCTTTGGTATTGACGAAGGACTGAGGCATACCCTTCAAATACTTTATAGATGGTAGTGCGCTAAGAATAAAATGAAATTTACTATGGATTCTGTTAAAGTGTCAGTAATAATGCCTTGTTACAATCAAGGGCTTTATCTGGCTGAAGCGTTAGACAGTGTTGTTAATCAGACTTATGAAAAATGGGAATGTATTATAATTAACGACGGCTCTACTGATAACACAGAGGATATCGCACATTACTACTGTAGTAAAGACCAAAGAATAAAATATATTTTCCAAGAAAATAAAGGCGTTGTAGAAGCACGCAATGTGGCAATCCGAAATTCTGCTGGCTCGATAATTCTTCCATTAGATGCTGACGATAAAATATCTTCCACATATATGGAAAAAGCTGTTATAATCTTGCAAAGTGACTCGAATTGTAAAATTGTTTATTCAAAGGTGTGGCGATTTGGCGAAAGGGAAGAGATTTTTAATTTGCCACCCTATTCAAAATATGGTATGCTTTGTTATAATTGCATTCCAAGCTTTTCTTTTTTCCGTCGACAGGATTTTGAGGCTATTGGTGGATATAATCCGAAATTTAAAAAAGGTTACGAGGACTGGGACTTGTGGCTGTCACTGTTGGAAAGTGGTGGACATGTTTGTCAGATAAAAGAGGTTTTGTGCTATTATAGAGTTAGTGTTGAGTCAAGGAATGCTTCCGCTATGGAACGTACGGAGTGTTTGAGAAACCTCCTCCTTGAAAGTCATCCGGATTATTATTTTAGATGCTATAGTGAACTTTTGGCTTTTGCGTCGTCGCCTTGGTATCATTTTTATTTATTTACTCATCGTATGAAGGAAGAGCTACATAAGATATTTTTCTGGCTAATTCCTCTCTTTCGTTCAGTGATGAATAAACTAAAGTAGAGAAACGTTAGACCTCTTGAATTGCATGATTGAAGAGAAAATATTCTGAAAAAATGATTTCAGTAGCATTATGTACGTATAATGGTGAGAGGTATATCACCGAACAATTGGAGAGCATATTGACTCAGGGGAAGTCTGTTGACGAAATTGTGATTGTTGATGATGGTTCAACTGATTCCACATATGCTTTACTTTCCAACTACGCCAATAAAAGTTCAAAAATTAGATTGTTGAAGAACGATAAGAACATTGGTTTTATCAAGAATTTCGAGAGAGCACTTTCAATGTGTCATGGTGATTATATTTTCCTGTCAGATCAAGATGATGTTTGGTATCCAAACAAAGTGGGGCAGGTCGTGGCTTATTTGGAAAGAACCGGAAACTTTGGCGTTTTTACTGATGCCGACTTGATAAATTCAGATGGACAAATTTTAGGGAAAAGCTTGTTTGAGAGTTTTAATGTGAGTAATTATTACAATAATAGATTGCTATATCCAGACATATTAACGACGCTTTTACTCTCAAATAATTTTGTGACAGGTGCAACGATGGCTGTAACTAAAGCCTCAATACCTTATATCTTGCCTTTAAAGTCGCCATATAATATCTATCATGATCATTATATAGCGTTAAAGTTGGCTGCTCAAGGGAAATTGGGCATTTTGCCAGATAGGCTGATGTCTTATCGTGTTCACACGAACCAACAAACAGGGATAAGATCTGCTGACTGCGAGCACTTGTTTGACGTGACTCCATTGCCGAATAACAAAAAAGAATATTTCAATCTACTGCTTCGCAGGCGTTATGATAGTCAATGGTTAATATCTACAAAAATATTCAGTGGTAAGGAAATCAGGAAGTTTGATTTGTCATATGCTGCATATCTCTTTGACGTTTTAGGGAAACTCCCTGTCTTGGTCGGGCTTCTAGGCGTATGGAGTTTGACTTTTGTTGAAATGAAAAGATTGATGCGTATGGCATACACAAAATATCAGATGCGGCATGAACAAGACGCGTAAGAGATTGATAGCGATGCATCTACCCCAGTTTCATCCGTTTAGTGAGAACGATGAGTGGTGGGGTAAGGGATTTACGGAGTGGACAAACGTCGCCAAAGCACGTCCTCGGTACCATGGCCATTACCAACCCCATATTCCTGCAGATCTAGGCTTTTATGATATGAGGTTGGAAGAGACCAGATGTGCTCAGGCTACGTTGGCTCAGGAGTACGGGGTTTATGGCTTTTGTTATTACCATTATTGGTTTAATGGAAAAAGGTTGATGGAAAGACCTGTAGATGAAATGATTGCTTCAGGTAAGCCAGATATGCCATTCATGCTTTGTTGGGCTAATGAAAATTGGTCTAGAAACTGGGATGGTGGTTTTTCTGATATCTTAATCGCTCAAAATTATACGGTTGATGATTGTAGGAGCCATATTCGATATTTGTGTAAGCATGTGTTTTGTGACAAGAGGTACATTAAAGTTAACAGTAGACCTTTTTTCATTATCTATCATCCCCGGCTGATACCAGATCTTCGTGACTATCTAATGATATGGCGGGATGAGGCCAAGACGTATGGTATGGAACTATATCTGGGATACATGACAAGAAATGACGAAAACCTTTTGGACGAGGGGTTTGATTGTGCCGTAGATTTCGAGCCAAATGTAGATGGATATATAAAGAAAGACGTATTTGGTCAATTGCTCGATTTTAGGAATTCAAATATTTTACATCGGGCGTTTAGGCATTTCTGGGGAGATAGTAATAATCCATTTAATCTAACGTATGATTATAACGATTATGCGACAACGCGAATGGCTCGACAGTCGCCACCATTCAAGATATATCCAGGAATAACACCATCGTGGGACAATTCCTCAAGACGAAAGGGTTGGTTCTTCGAGATGAAAAACAGCAACCCGGAACTTTACGGGAGATGGCTTCGTTATATCGTAAAAACTTTCTTGCCGTACACTGATGAGGAAAACTTCATTTTCATCAATGCTTGGAATGAATGGGCTGAAGGAAACCATCTGGAACCAGATTTGAAGTGGGGACGGGGTTATTTGGAGGAAACTTTACGTGCAATCGTTCAAGATGAGTCGTAATACGGTGATACTATTAACAGCTTGTGTCAATCCTAATGGCATGGCTTTTACAAAATTGCAGGATGTAAAGGCTCGTGAGAGCCAGTATCGGGAGTCTTTGACTTTTTATTTGGAAAATTCAAAAGAAAAGATTCTGTTTGTCGAGAATTCTGGGTATGACATTTCAGCTGGTTTTGAAGCATATATCGAGTGCGGTAGGTTGGAGATGCTTTCTTTTGACGGCAACAGCTATGACCTGCGACGTGGCAAGGGATATGGTGAGGCATTGATTATACTATATGCGTTAGAACACTCCCAACTGCTGAGGAAAAATTCTATGATTATTAAGATAACGGGCCGTTTAAAATGCCTAAATATACAGAAAGTTGTAACGAGATGCAGTGATGAACTTACTGTCTATTCCATTTTGACAAAAGATGGTGTAGGCATGGAGTGTGACAGCAGGGTATTTGTCGCACCATGCAGTTTCCTTCGTATGTTCCTGCAAAATATGGAAAAGTTGAATGATTCAAAGCACTATTATTTTGAGCATCTTTTGTATGATGTTACTCGGGAATGGATTATAACGGGGCATACTTTTAAAGAGATATGGTTTCCGTTGAGCATACAAGGCATAAGCGGTTCGACAGGAGTGGTTACAAACAATCGTATAAAGGATGTTTTATCTTTCTATTTACATTATATTAGCCATATGTTTGGGTATTATGGCGCAGTGAATTTAGGCAAATTATTACATATTTAGCAGTATGTCGGGATATTTGCTCCTACTTTTTTGTTATTTTGTGTCGCTTTTGTTGAAGAAGAGAAATCATCAGTTGCTCCTGATGTTTATGGGGGTAACAGCCTTTTCTGCATTTCGGTATGGTATAGGTTATGACTATTACGCTTATCTGGACTGTTGTAAGCCAGGCTCTTTCCGTGGTAATTATTTTGAACCTATTCCTTTTTCTCTTGTAAAATTCTCTCAGAAAACGAGTCCATATTATTTCTTTATAATAACTTCCGTCTTTATTTCATATTTCTATTTTAAAGGTATTAGAAATATTGGAAGGAATTATATGGAGGCGACAATGTTTTACTTGTGTTTCCCATTCTTTTTTTTTAATCAGTTGAGTATAGTTAGACAGGGGTTGGCTACTTCGGTAATATTTTTTGCGCTGACTTTAGAAAGTAAATATAAAAACATGTTCCTTTCTTATGGATTTAGAATCATCCTTATCTTATTGGCTGCACAATGTCATCGTTCGGCATATATTGGCTTCCTGCTACTACTCCCATGGGGAAAAGTACCGGCAAAGGTTCTTTGGATTATTTTTGTTACTTCTTTTTTCCTAGGGTCTCTAATCATATCTATTTCGCTACAAGTACTTGATTCAGGAGTCCTTGAAAGACAAAGTACCATCAGTGCATATGCATATATTAAAAATGAAAGCCAGATAGAAGGAAAGATGATAAGATATTTAATTTATGTAATCACGTTTGTTATTCTGTTATTATATAAAAAACTGGTAAAAATGGATAAAAGGAATGCATATTATATAGGTTTAGTCGTTTTGGGGTGTTCAATTTATACTTTGTTTGCATTTAATATTTCACTTTCGAAGCGTCTTTCCATGTTTTTCTTTACTTCATCTATTATTGTCGTACCTCAATTGTTACCACTGTTAAAAGTCAAAAAGGCAGTCTATTATGGCTTGTGCATCGCACTTTTTACACTACAAGTATATATATCTAGTCATAACATGCGTCCTGAAGACAGGTTAGGATTTTCGGTGTCCTATCCATATAGGACATTTTTTGATAGGTTATAGATCCAAGGTGAAAATGAAGTATCTTGTTGTTACGAGTAATACGCAAGGGCATTTTATGGAATACCTTCATCATATAGCAGTTCATTTTGATTACTTTCATCATGAACTATATATGGGGGTTTCAGATTCTATGCAGGGACGATTGAGTTTGCTGCAATGGCCAGATGAGAGGAATCTTCATTGGCTTTTCATTGACGAAAAAAAGGTCAGAACACACCATCCGATAATAGACTCATATCAGTTGACGAGAGAAACAGCGAAACTATGTAGGAACGTGGAGCCTGATCATATTGTTTTTCTTGAACTAATGTCTGTAATGCCGTTTGGGCTGTATCTATTGCCTCGGAATGTAAAAATATCCGGTATATTATATAATATTTATTTATACAGTTGGAAGAGGGATGGGGTTTTAAAAAAGGCTCTGAATGCCCTTAAGATGATATTCATGGTAAAATCGCATGCGCTTCAACGTGCCTTCATCCTCAATGATAAAGTCGCTCCAATATTGATGAACAGAATTTGGCATACTAAGAAATTCCATTTTTTGACGGATCCTTACGTTGCTTTCGGTTATGGTGGTTTTACCGATATTAGGAGGCAATATCATATAAGTTCCTCAAAGACGCTCTTTATACATTTGGGAAATTTATCATTAAGAAAGGGGACTCTGACAATTTTCGATATTATAGCGGACATGTCAGACAGTTTGAGGCAGCAGTCGTGTTTTATTATTGCAGGCAAGGTAGAGGCGGAAATAATAGATGATTTCTATTCATTATACAAGCAATGGAATGAAAAGGTACAATTGTTAATTTTTGACCAATTTTGCTCATATGAGTTTTTCTGTGCTCTTTGCAAGGCGGGAGATTATATGGTTTTGCCTTATAAAGAGACCTGCTGTAGTAGTGGTCTTATAGCTTATGCTGCACAGTTTAATACACCGGTCATTATTCCGGCCGGGGGAATGGTACCCAAACTGGTTAGAAGATATCGCATTGGTATTGTTTTAAATGGTGATTTCGTAAAATCTTTCATAGATGCATTGCCTGGTTTAATTGATGGGGAAGTAAAAAATACTAATGACTATATTAGAGAGCATACCATAGAAAAGTTTATTTATGACATAGCTCTACCCTCTGTTGACTCATGATAAAGATATCCGTTATTATTCCAACTTACAGACCACAGGATTATCTTTGGAAGTGTTTGTCTTCGTTAAAATCGCAGACATTTAGTAAGTCTGATTATGAGATTATACTCATTCTAAATGGTGATAAGGAGCCATATTATACTGCTATACATAACTTTCTCAAGAACGATTTTAATGATTCCATTCGTATAGTTGTCCTTTATTCGGAGCAGGGGAATGTTAGTAATGCGCGGAATATCGGCCTGGATCACTCAAAAGGAGAATATATTACTTTTATTGATGATGATGATTATGTTTCTCCATCTTATTTGGAAGAATTGTATAGTGTTTCTAGTCACGACGTGATAGGTTTGGCATATACATATGCTTTTTATGATGGAATGTCAAATCGGCAGATAAATGACTCTTTTACAAATGAATACAGACGCTATGCTTCTTTATGTGTTGTTGACTATCTAATTCCGAAGAAGTTTTTTTCTGGACCATGCATAAAGCTTATACCTCGATATGTTATTGGAAATAGAAGGTTTGATGTCAGGTTTAGAAATGGCGAAGATTCATTGTTCATGTTCTTGATTTCGGATAGGATGAAGAAAGTTGGCTTTACATCAACAAACGCAATTTATTACAGACGGGTAAGAGTTAATAGTGCGACCACGAGAGCAATCGTCTTTAGTGAGGTTATTTTAAACTGCTGGAAATTGTTAAAAGCATATAGTAATATCTATTTTACAAATATAGGTAGTTACCGTTTTAGGCGGTATGCTGTTGCTGTATTAGGTTTATGCCATATTCTGTTAAACAAAATTGTAAACATCGTAAAAGAGGCTAGCTCTTAAATCATACATTAAACAATGAGAATAATAATTGTCGCAAATTTTCCAGGAGTTCTAAAGGATAGTAAAAACAAATGCCGTTTTTTGTATCTTGGTGACATGCTTTGTCAGCGAGGCCATGATGTAGAAATGATAGTTTCGGATTTTGATCATAGAACAAAACAGTTTCGAGATGAGTCAGAAACAAGAAAGAATCAATATAGTACAAATCTTGTGGCTCTTCATGAGCCTGGTTATCAGAATAATGTAAGTATAAGGCGGTTGTGGAGTCATTTCGTTTGGGGCTACCACGTCATGCATTACCTGAAGAATACCCAAAAGCCTGATTTGGTGTATTGTGCTATTCCATCTTTGACTGCGGCACGATATGCTGCAAAATATTGTAAAAATAATCATATTCCCTTTTTTGTTGATGTTCAGGATTTGTGGCCCGAAGCGTTTGCTATGGTCATAAAAAGCAAGTGGCTTCAATGCTTGTTTTTGCCAATGAGGTGGTATGTTAACCAAGCTTATACATCAGCTGATGTAGCAATTGCCGTGTCTAAAAGCTATGTAAATCGAGTCTTGTCTGTTAATAAAAAACTAGTGTCAGGTATCTCTGTATATATTGGTAATGACGGCAGTATCTTTGATATGGAACTGGACAAGTGCCATAAAGAACGAGATAAGGAAGAGATAGTTCTTGGATATGTTGGCGGTTTGTCTGCTAGCTATGATATTCCTTGTGTTTGTGATGCTTTGTCTAAGGTCTCAGAGCGAGGAAGGGTTAATAGCAGAATAACATTTGTTATTATTGGTAGTGGTGTCTATGAGAATAGCTACAAGTCTTATGCAAATAACGTATATCCCAACACCACCTTTCTCGGGTTGAAACCGTATCACGAAATGGTCGAACTATTATATGATTTTGATATAGTTATCAACCCTATAACCAATGGCTCCGTTGCTAGCATTATAAATAAAGTCGGTGATTATGCTATGGCTGGAAAGCCGGTTATTAATACACAAGAGTCTGTAGAATACCGTCAGTTAGTAGAGACCTATCATTGTGGTATTAACTGTCGTTGTGGAAATGCCGATGATGTGGCGGATGCTATAGAGAAGTTGGTTTTAGATGAAGAGCTGCGAAAGGAAATGGGAGCGAATGCCAAACGGTTAGGTTCTGAAAGATTTGATAGGAGATATACTTACAGGTCAATTATTGAAGCCATAGAACAAAGAGTAGTAGTAAAGGATGTATAAACATATATTTAAGAGATTAATTGATATCCTGGTTTCATTTGTTATTTTAGTGTGTATGTCGCCTTTTTTATTATTGGTGATTTTTTTTCTTCATTATTTAAATAAGGGTGCTGGGGTCTTTTTCCCTCAGATACGCCCGGGAAAAGGTGGGAGAGTCTTCAAGATGTATAAATTTAAAACTATGACTGATGAGCGGGATTCCGAAGGGCGTATGTTGCCAGATAATTTGCGAATGACTAAATTAGGAAAATATATCCGCTTAGCCAGCATTGACGAGTTGCCTCAACTCGTTAATGTCCTAAAAGGAGACATGTCCCTTATAGGTCCTCGGCCTCTTCTTCCCAGATACTATATGTGTTATTCCGAGAGAGAACAGCTTCGTCATTCTGTGAGACCGGGTATCACGGGGTGGGCACAAGTGAATGGCAGGAATACTGTCTGTTGGGATTCTCGTTTAGAGCAGGATGTCTACTATGTTAGGCACCTCAGTTTTAAAATGGACGTTCTGATTCTTCTGAGGACAATTTGGAATGTTTTTAATCGTAAGGGTGTTGTGGCTGTTCCCAATGGTATTTTTAAGGATCTTGACGTTGAGCGTTGTCATCCAATCAACAAAGAAGAACTCGAAATCTTTTTGCATGAAATTGATGATGACTTTGTTAATCCTCTATCGTCCAGGGTTGACATAAGAGTGTACTCAGAGAGGATAGTAAGAAATTCAAAAATGATATATGAAAGAGATAATATGGGAGAGATTAAGGGGATTGTTGCTGTTTATGTTTTTGATGACTCAAATGATGGAGGATTTATCACTTTAGTCGCAACGAAGGCAAAATATCGTAAGCAGGGAGTTGCGAAACGTTTGATGGTAAAAACTATCAATTATTGCAAGGCAGCTGGGAAAAATAAAATTGATTTATGCGCTTATACTCCTGTTGCAGTTAATTTTTATAAAACAATGGGTTTCGAAATTACTCAAGCTGAGTCTAATGGTAAGTATAATATGAGATTTAATATTGTTTAGTAGAACTTCCTTTTATAGATAACATAATAATGGATTTGTTTTTTAACCCTAACTACGCTAAGGTATATAAGAATATCGATGGCGATAGTGATACTTTTAAGTTTGAATGCCCGTATGGTAGAATTACTAATACTTTTATTCTACGTAAGCTTGAATGGAGCGTTGAAGGCCGTACATATTATGACATAGTTACTCCGTATGGTTATGGTGGCCCATGTTGTGAAGATGTTACTGACATTGGTAGGCTAATAAACGCTTATAAAGTGGCTTTTACCCGATATTGTCTTGACCATAATATTATCTGTGAATTCTATCGTTTCCACCTTTTTGATAATGTGGAGTTCAGGGAAAACTATTATGGTGAGTCGGATGCGATTCTAGATAATGTTGTTGTTAATACAACTGGAGATTTTGAAACTGATATTTGGAATCATTACGACCGAAAAGTCCGAAAGAATGTTCATAAGGCGGAAACCCATGGATTGGATATAATGATGGAACGAAATACTAGCCATTTAGATGAATTCCTAAATATTTATTATCTCACCATGAATCGTAACCATGCAGATAAGTACTATTATTTTGGTCGTGATTTTTTCTTGAATATTGAAAGATTGTTGCCTGATAATTTCATTTATTTTTATTCTGTAACTGATGGCGTTATTATCGCAGCCGAACTTGTTCTTTTCTCTGAAAATTATGCTTATTCCTTTTTAGGTGGTACATTGACAGAATATTATAACCTCCGCCCAAATGATTTTCTTAAGAATGAAATCATAAAGTGGTGTAATAATACTGGTCGTGAGAAGTTTATTTTGGGCGGTGGTTATGGTAAGGATGATGGTATCTATAAATACAAACGTGGGTTTACGTCTGACCCTGATGTCCCTTTTTATATCGGGAAGCACATCTTTAATCATGATGTTTATAAGAAGGCTGTAGCTATGAGAATTGCGAACGATTCGGAGTTTAATCTGAATACATCTTTTTTCCCACAATATAGGGATGGCAAATAGACCACTTTAGATTTGTAACGAACAATGGAAAAGAAAAGAATATATTTGTGTCTGGCCCACATGAGTGAGACGGGGGAGGAAATGAAGTATATCAAGGAGGCATTCGACACGAACTGGGTGGTGCCGTTGGGGCCGAACGTGGATGCATTCGAGAAAGAACTCAAAACGTTTATGTCTTTAAATAATAAAGAAGTTGTAGCACTGAGCTCTGGAACGGCGGCGGTACATCTGGGACTGCTAGCATGTGGTGTAGGGCCTGGTGACGAGGTGATGGTGCAGGACTTTACGTTCTGTGCATCGGTAAATCCCGTCGTTTATCTGGGGGCCATGCCTGTGCTGGTGGACTCGGAACGCGAGACATGGAACATGGATCCGGTGATGTTAGAAGAGGCCATCAAGGACAGAATCGCCAAGAAAGGCAAAGTGCCAAAGGCTATCGTGCCGGTGTCACTATATGGCATGCCGTACCAGATAGACCGCATCATGGCGGTGGCTATCAAGTATGGCATACCTGTTGTGGAAGATGCTGCTGAGGGGTTAGGCTCTCGCTATATGGGAAGACCATTAGGCACTTTCGGGCGGTATGGCGTGTTGTCATTCAATGGTAATAAGATGATTACGACATCAGGTGGTGGGGCACTGATTTGTCCGTCGGATGAAGAGAAGAAGAGAATATTGAAGTATGCGACGCAGGCGAGGGAAGATTATCCATACTACCAACACGAATATATAGGCTATAACTATCGGATGAGTAATATCTGTGCTGGAATAGGACGGGGGCAAATGACGGTGGTAGGTAAGCACATTAGCCACCACAGACATGTGGCGGCACGCTATGAAGCGGCTTTCAAGGATATAGGTGGCATCACTTTCCATCACGAGGTCAGAAAGACGACGGCTGACGGCCTGCCACTGATGGAAAGTAACTATTGGTTGAGCACCATCATGGTTGATAAAAGCCTGAGGGTAAAGGATGAAGAGTTGGCATACGGCGACAGACATACGGGGTGTGAACCAAACAGAAATATAGAAGCGCTGCGTGTAGCTCTGTTAAAAGCAGGAATAGAAAGTCGTCCGCTGTGGAAACCGATGCACCAACAACCCATCTATCGGCATGTGCCGGTATATATCAACGGGGTGGCAGACAAAACTTTCAAGCAGGGACTGTGTCTGCCATCAGGGCCATGCGTGACGGATGAGGATGTAGATTATATCGTGGAGACGATAAAAGAAGCGTTATGCTGAAGCTGCGAAAGCGACAAATGAAATTGAGGGATTGAGGAAATGAGAGAATAAAGGGACTATGAAAGTGAGGAATTTCTTTTATGGATATAATTGTGAGTAATGGGGCTGGCGGTTCGAGAGGATAGGTGGTCCCGGTGTTAAATAAAAATTAATTGTGAGTAAACTATTTTTGCTGTCATTGGCCAGTGATTGGTCGATGACAGTTTTTTTTGAGGATGATTGCTCAGATAAAGAAAAAATGTGTAACTTTGCAGGCTCAAA
>AUXO017540860.1_pt1 | contig 11850 bp, 2 predicted proteins | sample 768731 | NCBI WGS metagenome assembly AUXO01 (sample SAMN02715735, study PRJNA202380) | gut metagenome | biome: sheep rumen | host: Ovis aries | place: New Zealand: Palmerston North | reverse complement strand
CATAACAATTCAATGGGTGTAACAACCTATCGTACACTTGCTCGTTTGCAAGGAATTTTAATGGCAGCTTGTGTAGAACAGAAGATAGATTATATCATTTGTCCTCCAGGCACATGGCGCGCCAACTGTGGCGTAAAGGGAAGAACGAGAAGTGATAAAAAACGTTCAATGCAAAACATTGTAAAACAATGGTTTGATATTACCGTTTCTGATGACGTTGCAGACGCAATAGGAATTGGTAAATATATAACAGATAATCATAAGAAAAAAGTTGAAGTATTCAACTGGGAATAAAAGGAGGAATAAACTTATGGCACAAGTAACAATGGAACAGCTTATGGATTTTAGAAATAGCGATGACTTCTTCGGAACAACTGTTATTCCACTGAAGGGGGCTTATAAGATTAATAAGATTAAGAAAGCAGTAGAACAGGAAGCTGAATTCTATTCAACTAAATTCCAAGAAATTGTTGACAAATACGCGCAAAAGGATGAAGCAGGACAGGTTAAATTTTCAGAAGATGGCGATCAGATTCTCATTCAGGAAGATAAAATTGCTGAATGTAATCAAGCTCTTGAAGATTTACAGAATATGACTGTAGAAATTGATAATCTTAATCTTACACTTGCAGACCTTGGAGATAATCTCCAGTGTACACCAGAGCAGCTTGAAGCTCTCATGCCGTTTGTGACTGAATAAAAGCATAATAAAAGAGGGGACTTAATTGTCCCCTCTCTTTTTTTTATCTAAATTTTCTAACAGCAGTTACATTTCTGTAGCTTGCGTCTTGAACAATAATCTTTTTAACTCTATCAGCAACTCTATCAACATCATAGTCATTATTTAAGTGGTCTACGTTAATGTTGATATCGTATGTCACCGGCGCGCCCTGTATGTCAGACATATCGGTCATACTATTCACTCCATTCATTACACTTGAAAGTACATCTTTAAGTGCGATGAAGTTTTTAGTATCTGTTGCATTAAGTACAAGTTCAGGCTTTGCACGAGTACCGTCAAGCCAAGCTGGACCAGTTGCTGTAGCTAAACCACCAGTTTTATAAGTTAATTTATTAGCATCAAAGAATTGCTTATATTCTCTCCAAATTGGAGAAGTTTTTAAAGCGGTTCTATCAGCCTTTTTAAGTTTCTTAAGTGCTGCAGCGGTTTTATACATGGATACTTTTCCAGTTCCTGTATTCCATTTTTTAATACCATCTTTAGTATACCAGTAAATATGACCACCACTTGATAAGGTAGCTGTAGTAGTACCGCCCTTATCTGTAGTAATTTTATAGGCTTTACCAGTAATACCAAGAGCTTTTGCAATTGCACCTAAATTTTTATTAATTGGCTTGTCTCCAGCTTTAAAGTGAGTAATTGCATACTCAACAGCTTGTCTTGCTTCTATTGGGTTTCTTTCTGCTTGAGATACTGTTAATTTATCAATCGTCGTCGGAACAACTTTTCCAGTACCAGTTCCTTTACTTGCGTTATAATTTTGAGAATATAAAGTAGAACCTTTATTACCTACCTCTTGAACTTTTCCATTTTTATCAGCTGTACTAATATGAGTAGTAATTACACCACCTTTCTTTTTACCATTAGAATCCATTGTGCCGCTTACGCCACTCATAGCTGCAGCTTCAGTAACTCCTGCAGTAGTTAATGCTTTTTGAACTGATTGCGAAGAAGCACCGGTCATTGATTGATATTTAGCTCCAGTAGATTGACCTTCTTTTGCGGTATCTTTAGCTACTTGAACTAAATCTTTAACAGTAGCATTAGCATCTCGTAACGCTTCTACTGAATAGCCGCCTTGGAACAATTCTGTCCAATTCTGATTGAATACTGCTGCGGCTATATCAGCTGGAATACCCTCCTTAGAAAAGACCTCAGCTGATAATCCTAACCCTCGAAGAACCTCAGTAAAGGTTTGTTTATCATCCCCAAAGTATCCAGAAAGTGTAGTAACAACATCAGTTAGTGTAATATTACCAGAACCTAATAACTGCTTTAAACTTTCAGCCATCGCCGAAGTAGTAGCTTCTTGCAAATTACTTATAGCACTAATAACTTCTGTAGTACCACCAGTATTAGTAGACAATGTACCCACAGCAGTAGCCATTGTTTCTACATAAGGCTTTAATATTTCAATTGTTCCAGTAGTATCTTCAATTTTTTGTGGTAATGTGCTTATTCCGTTAAAAAACGTTTCAAATTCACCATCCATTACCTGCTGACGAGCTAAAGTTTGATTATAATAATCATTATTTTGACGCCATAACTCTTCAATTTCAGCTTTATAAGCAGTAGGATTCGCTAAATATTGATTAACCAGAGCAAGATTATTTCCATTGTTCTTTGCAAGTTCTGCAGAAGCCTCTAATAAAGCGATCATACGTTCGCGTTGTTTAGCTGCTTCATCTGCTTGTTCTTCTAAACGTTGAAGAGTTTGATCTTCTAATGTTCGTCCGTAATTCTGTTGAGCTTCAGCAATTTCTTGTTGCAATTGTGCAATTTCACTTGCATGACCACCAGAAGTATCTGCTTGTAAAGTTGCTAAACGTTGTTGTTTTTTTGCTATATCAGATTCGGTTTTTGCATTATCTTCAGCCTGCCTACGTTGCTCTAATCTACGTTTAACCGTGTCAAGTAAATCTTTTAATTTATTTGTTAAAGCATCGCTTAATTTAGATAATCTATCAATTTCTTTTTGGTTGGCTTCATCAACTGCGCTTACTAATTCATCTGCGTAATCAGCATATTGCTCTTTTAAATCAGCCAAAGTACTATACATATTTTGTAAAGCATCTAATTGATCACTATATAACTGAGTGAGATTATCACTCTCTTCAATCATTTTGTTTATACGATCAGTAATTGCTTTACCTGTAGTTTCGGTAATATTGCCCTTTAAAATATCTTTTTCTAAAGTTCCACTGTCAAAATTAAATGAATATGTTCCATCACCTCGCGCAAGAGGAGTAACATATTTTAGAGCTAATTTAGCAACATCTTTATCTTCATTGGCTTTCTTTAAGGCGGCATTATACATACCTAGCTGTTCAGTACTTGTTGTTTTTCTAATTTGTTCATTAATATCTTGAATTCTTTGATCAATTGCACCAATACCAATAGCATCTTGTACAGCTTGTTTTTGGTTTTTAATTTGTTCATTATTCATTTTAATAATAGACAAATTATTTCCAATAATACTACCAAACAAAGCAGTACTTTCCTTTGCAAATTTTTCAGTAGAACTTTGTAATCCACTTTGAAGCATAGATTCTTGAAGATTTTGAGCATTTTCTAGTTCACTAGTTACTCCTTGAGCGGATTCTATTTTTTTAGAAAGCATGTATATTTTAGTAAGTTCATTTTCCCAGCCAAGAAAAGTATTATACAAATCCTCACTTAATTTATCTAATGCTTCCTGTGCAGCCTCAATTTTATCTTGAGCATCATTCCTACGTTTATTTTTTTCGTCTACAAGTTTCTGAGCTTTATCTTTTATTGCTTTACGTTCTGCCTTTGTTTTGCCCTTTTTATTGATTGTATTTCCATTAATTAAATATTCTCCTGTTTCTGGATCTTGATATATCAGTTGAGAAAAATCAATAGCTCTTGTCTGTTTTACCTTAGTTTTTTTAGTTTTCCATTTTCCTTTACTCTTATTAGTTTTATATTTTACTTTCATATCTTGATCCCAAGATACAGTTTGTAAAGAAGAATTTTTATTAATTTTCTTTAAAGTGTTTTTATATTTTTTACTATTTTTTAATTGTTTGATTTGTTTTTTTATAGCTTTATTATCTTTTTTACTTGCAGTTTTTTCTGCGGCAGCTAATTGAACTTGTAATCTATTTAATTCCCCTAAAGCTCCACCAGTACGTTTCTTTTTTCCATTTTTTTTCGTTACTTTACTTGTAGCATTAGCATTTTTAATATAAGCATTTCTTGTCTTAGTAGATAATCCGTTGCCTGTGTCTATACTTTTTAATTGTTTATCATATTTATTAAATATTTCTTTATTATATTTAATTTGTAATTTTAGAGAATCAGCATATTTTCCTGCATATTTACTAACATCATTCCATGTCTTACCAATAGTAGACATTGTTTTTTCAAGAGCTTTTTGATTTTTGCTAGTAAGTCGCTCTGCCGCAGCTACCTGTTTTGAAATATTTTCCCACCAAGTAGAAATTTTCCCAGCTTTTTCTAAAAGTTTATCAACTTTAACAAGATAAGTTAAACGTTTTTTATTCCATTTTAATTCTTCTTTGGACCCTTTAGATTTTTTAGATTTACCACCGCCACCTGTATCATTCTTGTGAGAAGTATTAGTAATTGTATAGTTAGTTGTACCTCCACGTTTTTTACCAGTAGCTTGTGAACCAATCGGAATAGATTTCTGTTTTAAAATCTTTTTTGATTGTTCGTGATTCCAAACCACTGCATTTTTAGGCAAATCAATCATTTGTGGGCCATTAGCACCAACAATCATTGACTTACCTTCACTTGGAAGCCATGCCACTTCGTAACCTAATTCACCAGTAAGAGTTGGCCCTCCCTGACCGTTAGGACCAATTTGACCAATACCTAATTTCTTAGTACCTTTTGCTAATGAACCTGCAGGAATTGAAGGAACTGTACCAGTATTACCTTGACCACGATAATCGTCTGGTTCTTCTTTTCCTTTTGTAGTTACTTTCTTAAAAATGGTTTTTACTGTTTTAACTAAAGGTAAACTATCTAATTTATTTTTTAATGAAGTTAATGCTCCTTCTCCGGAAACTGAAGCTACTACTTTTGGCAAAGTTTTTAAAGGAACTTTTTTAATTAACCCAGTTAATTTAGTAACATCCTGTGCCCCACTAACAACAGTACTTATAGTATTAGTAACACTCCAAGCCTTTTCTTTTTTTTGTTTTTTACCTTTTGTTTTATTAACAGTAGTAGTTGTTCCAATAACTTCTACTTCTTTTTTAATCTTTTTCTTATTGTTCCCAGTATCATCTACTACTTTATCTATCTGTTTATTCAGTCCTTTTTTTAATTGTTCTGGATTAGCTATACTTCCATCATATAAAACTTGTAATTGTTGCTCAATAACAGGAACATCTTTTTCATCAAAACCAGCGTCTTTTAAAATTTGTTGGCCACCCTCTTTATCTCCAGTAGCAAATTTGGTGGTAGCTTCTATGATAGCTTTTTTCTTTACTTCCGTATCTGCTCCAAAAGTTTTATATAACTCGTCTAAAAACTGATCTACTTTTTCAGTACCAGATATTTCTGTTGATAATAATATTTCTCTTTGTTTGCCAGTTAATAAAGAAATCTTATTAATGTGATCTTCTAAGCTTTTTCCCTTTAACTTTGTTTCAAAGACAAAAGGATGTCCCTCTAGTTTTGCCCGAATAGTATCAATTTCAGTCTCGCCATAACCAAGAGATTCCCAAACTTTTAATAGTTCTGTATCGCTTAATTGACTCAAAGAAGTTGCATTTAAAGCTACGAATTGTTCATTTAATGCTCCTGCCGCTTGTCCACTTAAATCTAATTGCTCTTTAATCTGAGCTAATTGTTCTGCGCCTTGTGTTACATCTGCATTATTAAAAGCGGCGTCAAGTTCAACCTGTGCTTCATTTATTCTTTCTTGTTCACCACTATTGACACCAATATCATTGAAATCATTTACTCGTTTTTGTTCGGGTTGCTCTTGTGACTTAACATAATTTAAATATCCGCTAGCAATTGCTTCACCAACTTGTGTCCACTCTGCATTTTGATCAATTGTAGAAAGTTTATTAATAAAATCATCATAAGTACTAATTTCAGAAGCATCTAATTTTTCTCCATTATATTCAAATTCTTGTCCTTGCGACGTCAAATCACGAAATGCTCTATATAGCATATTCTGAACTTGTTCATCAGTTGCTCCTGCTTGAGTTGCTTGTGCCATACTTTTATCTACATCAATTGTTTTACCCTGAGTGAAAGGTTTCAGCCAAGCATATATATCTTCTTGATTTTTAGTTTTGTTTCCCTCTGCTAAAGCACTTAATCGTTTATTTAAAACATCCCAATTAGTAGATAATTCACCTTTTCCATTTTGATTATTAAAAACTCTAAAAGTTTTATCATTTTTATCTGCATATTTCTCAAATTTAGCTACTAATTTATCATAATCTTGATTTGTTTGTTTTGCTAATAATTCTAAATTTGATTTACTTAAAACCGAAGTACTGGTGCCTTCTAAAGTGTTATTTTCATAGAATTCACCATTTTTCATAGTAGCGGTTAAATCATTAGTTTGTAATTCTGTTTTTAAATCAGCAGAATAATTTTCAAAATCAGTAAGCATCATTTCAGCAGTAGATTCGTTAACCTCATATACCTTTTGTAACCATTCTACCACTTGTTCAGTCGTTGCGTTACCAACATCTAATTGCCATTGTTTACTACCATCACTTAAATATTTCCAACTACCTTGAATTTCTTTATTTAATCCTTTAATTTCATCAACATTTACAAGTTGACCATTTTTAATACCTTTACCACTAGAAATATTATCCCAAGCAGTATCAAAGCCTTCTTTAAAATTCTTACCAATATTAAAACTTTTAATAGCTTTTTCTAAGTTACCACCACTATCTTTTAAAGCCTTATTCCAGGCGTCTACACCAACAATAGATTTTATACGAGTTTGAAGCTCATCATTACCCCATTCTCCATTGTTAATAAATTCTTTAATTTTATCAACATTTTCCTGCATGAAGTCTTCAACTTCACCAGTATCAACTCCAGCATTAAAATTAGCAACAGTATTATGCGCATTAGACATTACACCATCTAAAGAAGCAAAACTACTTAATAACTGTAATACTGAAGTATTTATTTGTGATAAGCTATCAACTCCACTGCCTTCAAGAGCATCCAATGCCATTGCAAAACCACTTGCATTAATTGCTCCTGTATTTAATAAATCATTTAATGGACCGCATTCTGCCGCCATTTGCTCAACACCTGCTGCGTCAAGTTCCCCGGCAGAATTAACATATTTATCCATATTTTTTGCTACTTCAGCCCAAGATTCACTAGTCTGAACTTCTTCCATGGCAGAACCAAGTAAATGAGCCGAATCCGCTGAATTTAGTAAATCTTTACCTAAAGTTTGTACTTCTTTTGTAGTGCTTTTAGACATCTTAGTAAATGCGCCAAGTGTTGCAATAGAACTACTAAAATCAACATCTGTTAAATTGCTACTAATTTCTTTTTTAACTTTATTATTAGCATCTATATACTGATTCATAAATGTAGACATAGAATCTACACCTAAATTTTCTTGTAGTCCCTGACCAACAGTTGCCGCAAATGAACGCTGCGCACTTGTTAATTCAGAAATTTTTGCTTGAATTACTTGAGTTAATTCTCCACGTCCTTCATCAACACCAGCGGTTGCACTCGTCAATGTTTGACCTTGCGCGCGAAGCATCATGATTCCTAAATCACTATATTGTTTAGATACTTGATCTTGTGTATCAGAAGCAGCTTTTATTAAAGTTTCTTTTAGTTGCTTACGATAACCTTTTTCATCTTTTTTGAAAGTTTCTAGGTCTACACCAACCTGTAAAGCGACTTCTTCATCAGACATTTCGTCAACAAAATCTTTAAGTGCTTTACCATTATTTTTTAAAGATTGTTCTAAAGCCTTTTCATTGACTTCAGTATTCCTACCCATTATATCACTAATGAAAGTATCAGAACCTTCACCAGATATCTTAAGCTGTTTTTTAGCAGCATTATTTATTTCATAAAAAGCAGAATCTAATGCTTTTGCATCAACTTCAATTTGTGATATAGTTAAAGCACGTATTGCACCCTGTTTAACTGTTTTTTCATCAACCTCTACTTCTTCATGCTGTGCATTAAACAATTTTCCGCCTTCATAACTATATCCTAACGCATCAGCATAGGCTTCATAATAATCTTTTTTATGAGTAGAAAAATCACCCAAACTTTCTTCAGTCTGTTTACTTATATCTTCATATCTTTCAGCCATTATAGCCGTTAGATTTTCTACATCACTTAAATGCTGTTGTGTAAGAGTAGACTTAATTGCATTAGCACGTGAAGTCTTTTTAATTGCTGCCGCCTCTGCTTTCATATCTTCTTGTTCTTGAAGATATGGCGCGCGAGCTTCTTTAGATTCTTCTGTTTCTTGAGAGAATGGATTGGTCTTAGAAGTAGAACGCTCTACCTGCATCGTAGGCATTTTAACCTTTTCAGCTTCTTTTATTTTCTTTTGAGCATTTAACTCACCAGTAGCTAAAGTATTTAATGCCCCAGCAGTATTTTCAATCTCTTTTTGATATTCAAGAATATAATCTTTACCTTCTTGTGTAATAGATTTTAATCCATTATTATCTATCTTAACATACCCTAATGATTCAAGTTGAGGGTACATCTTAATTAATTCATCAATTTTACTATTAACATCAGCTAATTTTTCTTCAAATTCTGTAGAACCAGCAACTAGCCCATCAAAAGCAGACTCACTAGTTTCTAATTGATCTAATTTATCTTTTAATTCTGACGTTTCTTGCCTAGCAGAACTAAATGCATCAGATGCACCGGCCGCGACGGTTTGTAATTCACGTTCTTGCTCTTTCATTTTTTGAACGCCAGCAACCCAAGCAGCAACCAAAGCTGTAATAATTGCTATTGCAACACCTGCTTTCGCAGTACCACTCATTGGCATGTCTCCAAGCTCGCCCTTTTCTCCACCTGATTTTAAGGCTTCCAAACGAGCTTTAGAAAACTCAAGAACACTTTTAATCGCTTTTTTAGCACTTTTATCAAACATGTTCATAAAAGAGCCAATTTTCATAAGTGCCTGACCAAACGGTGCTAAAGGTGTGCCTTGTAAAGCCGCACCAAAACGATAAATTCCATCACCAGCTCTTTGCGCGGCAGTACTGACTTTTTTAAAGTCTTCTTCCGTTAATTCTAAATTTTTTAATTGAGAAGTATCAAAACCATAATCTTTTTGTAAAGTTTTTAAATCTTCTTGCATCAAATCTTTACGATTATTGCGTGCTTCGGTGGTAATTTTTGAAATTAAGGCAGCAGCATCTTGGTCATCCCCGCCTAAATCAGATAATTGATTATTTAAAATTGTATTAATCTGATCTGCGTAAGAAGAAACATTAATATTATCTAACCCCATTAATTTATCAAAAGATATGCTTCGTAGCGGGTTATTTCCAATACCAGCTTTGATTCCTTCTGTTAAATCTTTTCCAATTTTAATTCCCTTATCTCTAGCATCTTTACCTATGTCCATAAGCATATTTGTAATGCCATACGGATCACTGCCTTTTAATCCAATCGCACTAGCACCAAATTTAGCTAAAGGTTCTCTAATTAATCCAAACAATCCTTTACCAAGTTTAAAAGTGCTAGTAACTGCTGCCAAAGCAACTAAAGATTTAGTAATTCCTTTAAATGGATCGGGTGCAATTTTCCCAGCAACACCAACAATTTTATTAATAACACCTAAAATAGTAGTTCCTGTATCAACAATTCCCTTTGCGAAGCTACTATTCATCATACTCATAGCAAATTCATTCCAAGCATTATGGAATTGATTTAATTTTGCTTCCATTGAGTCTAATGTTTTATTAAACTGTTCTTCTGAAGCACCAGCACTATTGTTAGCTGCGTTAACCAATTCCATTACACGCTCATGATTACCCATCATAGCAATAAAACGAGATTGCTGACGAGAACCAGCTGCCATAGTAGCTATATATCTTTGTTGTCCCATAGACAACGTATTCCACTTAGCTGAAATTTCAAGGAATACTTGGTCTAAGTCTCTAAAATTGCCTTGTGTATCTCTTAAAGCAACACCAATAGTTTTTAAAGCTTTTTCAACCCTATTTGCATCTAATAATTCACCTTCCGAATCTACCAACTCTTCTGGCGCCTTCTTCATTTCCTGGAATCTAGCAACAATAGTCTTCATTGCGGTACCTAAATTCTCAGGAGCTTCTCTTGTTGTTTCAATCATCTGAGCAAGAAATGCTGAAGTGGTTTCAAATTCCATGCCTGCTGAGCTAGCAATTGATGCGGTACGTGTCATTGCACTACCAAGTTCTTCAGTATTAGATGCTGTAATAGCAGCTAATTTTGAATAAACGTCATTGATTCTTTGTGCAGACATTTCATTAATCTGCATATTAAAACCACGGAGCGCGGCGGTCATCATATCTGTAGCTTCTGCAGCTTGTAAACCACCAATACGAGCCATTTTAAGTGTTTCAGTAGCAACACCCATAGCTTGATTAGTATTTAAACCTTGCTGATAATACAAGGTTGTTGCATCATATACATCTTTAATGGTTGAACCTAATTGATTAGCAGTATCAGTATATATAGGAAGTTTTTCCCACATATCACCAACACTAAAATTAGTTACTACTGCAGTCTCAGTCATAGATTTATCTAATTCTTTAACTGTCTGCCAAGCATCTTTCGCAATTTTACTAATTTCACGAATTGTTTGCCCTAATGTAAAATAACGAAGAATCTGTCTGTCTAACATTTGAATTTGTTGAGTAGCACCAAATTCTTCTGTTTTAGTACGTTTTAAACTTTCAGTTAACTTACTAACTTCTTGTTGTGATTTAGAAAAACCATCTGCAGCTTCCTTCGCTCCTTTACTCATGGAATTTGCAGCACTTTCCATAGCTCTTTCAGTATCAGTAATCTTTTTTTGTAAATTACCGGCCTCTGTAGTTGTACCGACTATAGCTTGTGTAACCTGCCCCATTGCAGTACGCATTTCACCAGCTTTACCACTGTCATGCATCACAGCTGTAGCACGGCCAACATAAGTTTCTAATTCTTTAGCCTTTTCTAAAACCGTCTCAAAATCACCTTTGGCATTTGCACCCAATATCGCATCTACTAATCCTTTAGCTTTTGTATTAGTAGTAATTGCTTTAATTTGATTTAAGGGGTCAGTAATTTGTGAAGGGTCAACTTTTAAACTAGCAAACTCCTTTTTTAAATTAGCAATTGTATTAGAAAGGTTAGCCAATTGTGGAGTATCTTTAAAAAGTTCTGCCGGCTTAATACCAGCAATTTTTTCAGCATCTTTACCTATCTTTTGATACAAACGATCCATTGAATCTAAAGATTTAATAGTAGCGTTGTAATCAGCTTGTGTTTTAATCCCACTTTCAACTCTTGTAGTATATTTATTATATTCTTTATAAAAGTTATTTAAGTCCTTATTTAACGAATCTTTTAATTTAGGTGAAATATTAAGATTATTAAACTTCTGTTGAATCTGATCAACATTGTGTTTAACATCACTAATATCCATTATGGCTTTTAAATTTACAGTAAAATTCGCATCGCCCATTTTCTTCCCTCCAATAAAAAATGACGTTGATTAAAAATCAACGCCACTCCTCATCTTTATCTATATCATCTTCTAGGAAGTAAATTTCTAAAATCTCTTTCTCATACCCACGTTCTATCGGCAACGCCGTTCCCGTGAATTTCCCAACTACCGGCTGGGCATTCGCTCCTAAAAGTAAGTTAAAGTTTGACGTTATTTTTAATCGTGGTATTTTAATAATAGCTGTATGTGTTGTACCTGTAACGTCGTCCTTAATTCTAGAGCGTCCTTCCAAACTTATATATCCTTCTAGTAACTCCTTTCCAACGATAGATGCAACTGCGCCATTATCATATTCATAGTTATAATCTACAATAACATCTTTATATACTAAAGGAGTCTGAATTTGTTTTTCACCAATGCGCGCCAGGTC
>AUXO016301069.1_pt1 | contig 11850 bp, 10 predicted proteins | sample 768731 | NCBI WGS metagenome assembly AUXO01 (sample SAMN02715735, study PRJNA202380) | gut metagenome | biome: sheep rumen | host: Ovis aries | place: New Zealand: Palmerston North | reverse complement strand
TGTAGTCTAGTCTGGCTAGGACTTGGGCCTTCCAAGCCTACGACCCGGGTTCAAATCCCGGCAGCCGCACTAATTTTTAATCATTATTTATTTCACAATTATTTCTAAAATAAGTATATTTTAGGTATCTATTTTTAATTAATATTTAATATATCATAATTAATTAAACAATAACAAAAGATAAATTATAACAAGACCATATTAAAACATGAAAATTAATACAAATATACATTGAGGTCAAACTATGATAGGAGTAATTGTAGGTGCTGGACGTATTGGTTACAATTTAGCAAAATCCATGGCTGAAGATCATGATATTACAATTATTGAAAAAGATAAAACAGCCTGCCAAAAAGTTGATAATTTAGATTGTTATGTAATTAGAGGAACTGGTACAAACACACAAATATTAGAAGAGGCCGATGTTCCAAAATCTGATTTTTTTGTTGCAGCTACAGGAAACGATGAAGTTAATTTATTATCCTCAGTTTATGCTAAGGAACATGGTGTAAAAATTATTTTGTCACGATTAAATAATATGCAACATAAAGAGATATTCGAAAAACTTCATATACGAGTAGTTAACCCAGAAGAAAGTACAATGAGATTTATCGCACGAACAATTATCAGACCAACATCACAAAAACTAGTGAATATAGGCAAAGGAAATGCTGAAATAATTGAATTAATAGTAAGAAATAGCGATTTAGTTTACACACCCATACATGAAATAGAAAACAATTCTGATATTTTTAAGATAGTAACAGTATACTCCGGTAATGAAATCATAATACCAACAGAAGATACTGAAATAGGATACGGAGACAGCATAGCAGTACTTGTTAAACAAGACCATGTAGATGAAATAAAAGAATATTTCACAACAGAACAATAAAATAATAAACTATTTTTTTAAAGATTCACATGACAAATGAAAAAATACTAACATTATCCTATCATTTACGTTACCAAGGCGTAAATGTAAGCATACGTAGCACAATAATGGCTTCCAAAATATGGAACAACTATAAAAGCGAATTTAATTTAAAAGAACTTAAAGAAGCATTAAAAAGTGTATACGTTAAAAATAAAGAGGATATTATCAAATATGAAAGATCATTTGATTATGTATTTATTTACAACAGAAATACTAAAAACAACCCCGCTGACCAAGAACACATAGAAGTAAAAGAACAAGCAAAACCAACACATATCGATAAAAGCAAACCAGCAGAAGACACAACACGTGAAACAATCATCAGAAGACGACTTGTACAAAAAGAAGTTGTTGATAAAAGCATATTAGATGATGAAATTACCTACCTAAACAGTATTGATTACAGAGTATTCGAAATATGTAACGAATTTAGTAAAAAAATTGCCAACCAACGAACAATACGTAAAAAAAATAAAAAATCACACACCATCGACATACCAAAAACAATACGAAAGAACCTCAAAGTTGGTGGACACCTGATAGATCTTGTTCATAAAAAACCACCAATGAAAAAATCCAAACATTTATTCTTATGCGATATCAGTGGTTCCTGTGAATGGGCAACAACATGGTTTTTTTCATTATTAACAGGATGTCATGAAACTTTTGATAAAATTACGGTAGATGCGTTTGATCATCGTATTGTAGATGTTACTCATGCATTAGATGTTGAATATAGAAACTCTTTTCAAGTAAATGTAGGTCTACAATCATTGGGACTTAGACCAAGAGGCCATTCAGATATGACTAAAGCTTTCAAAGATTTTCTTAAAAAATCAGATCTTAACCGAAATACTGATGTGATTCTTTTAACAGATTGTAGAGATTGGATGGGCCAAAGAAAAGATGGTATTTTAGAAAGTGCAACAATTTTACGTCAAATTGTGATCAAATCAAGAAATGTAATTATATTAAATCCTGAAAAAAAAGTAAGGTGGAATACACCTACAAGTTGTGTTAGAGATTATGAGGAAGCAGGTGCTAAAGTTTATCAGACAAGCACATTAAAAGAATTTGCCAAGGTTATTACAGAAATTTAATCTAAATCTTCTAACATTTTATCAAATAAGGACATATCGACATTTGCTGTGAATAAATCACCTAATTGATTATAATTTACACGTTTTGATTCTTTAAATGTATCTCCACTTAAACCTATTGGTTTTAATCCTTTTTGTACTCTCAAATAGTCTGTGAAGTTTCTTCTGAATTCATAATTATGGAATATTCCATGGAAGTATGTTCCACATATATTTCCTTGAACTGCTCCATCATATTCACAATCAGGAGTGTTTCCATGCCCTTTATTTAATTTGATAAATGGTTTTGTATTTTCGCCAAGTATTGTTATAGCTTCGTGTAATTCGTATCCTGTTACTTTTGTATCTTTCTTAAATCCAATTTCACTATCAGAAATAAGGGTTCCTTCACTTTGTTTTACTACTTTTTCTATTTCACCAAATTTTGTTTTCATATCTATTAATCCTAGACCTTCTACGGAACCATGTTCTGATTCTATGTGTTTTGGATCCAATATTTCTGTGGATAACATTTGGTATCCACCACATATACCAATTATAGGTATTTTATTGGATAGTTCTTTTATTTTATCAAATGCTCCTGATTTTTTGAGTTCTTCTATGTCATCAACAGTATTACGTGTTCCTGGTATTACTAATGCATCCAGATTATCAAAATCATCGTGTATGCTGACTAGTTTTATACCTACATCTGGTTCATAATCTAGTGGGTCTATATCAGTGAAGTTTGAAATTTTTGGTAATCTTAATGTACCTACTGTTATTTTTTCATTTTCACTGAATTGATGTGTTGTTAATGATGCTGAATCTTCTTCAGGTAAATTAAGTGTTTCATCAAATGGCATTATACCAATAATAGGTATTCCTGTAATTTCTTCAACTTTTTTTATTCCTGAATCAAGGACGCTTGCCACTCCTCTGAATTTATTAATTATTACTCCTTTAATTCGGTTTCTATCTTCTTCAGGTAATAAGTAATATGTTCCGACTATGGAAGCAAATACTCCTCCTTGATCTATATCTGCCACTAATATTACATCTGCATCAGTTAATCTTGCCATAAACATGTTTGCTATATCTTTGTCATACATGTTTATTTCTGCAGGTGATCCTGCACCTTCTAATATTACAATATCGTAATCATCTTTAAGTTGATTTAATGAGTCTTTAACAGCTTCGATTGCCTGATCTCTGAAATTATCTTGATAATCATCAAATCTCATATCCCCTGCAGGTTTTCCTTGAACTATAACTTGTGATAAAAATTCGCCTTTTGGTTTAAGTAATATTGGGTTCATGTTACAATCCGGTTCTATTCCTGCAGCTTCTGCCTGCATAACTTGTGCTATAGACATTTCTTTATTATCAGAGGTTGTGTATGAGTTTAATGACATGTTTTGTGATTTGAATGGTGTAACTCTGTAGCCTCTACGTGATAATATATTACATAATGCAGCTACTGTTAAGGTTTTTCCTGCATTTGATGATGTTCCTTGAAACATTATGTACTTCATTTTGGTACCTACCTAGTTTTTTGTTAAAATAGTTATCAATATATTTGTAAGTATATTGTAAAAAAGTTTATGTGTTAAATTCGTTTTATAGTCAAAATAATTTTAATAATTTATATAAAATGAAAAATAAGACAATTATTTTAAATACTTTTGGTAACTTTAAATACTATTGTTAACAAATAGATATAATACACATAAATTATAAAATTAATATGAACAAAAAAAAAGTAAGAAAAAAATATCACACTAATAATATAAATTAACGGAGGGATACCCATAAGCAATATTAACAAAGACGGTACACAAACAGAAGAAATTATAGATGAAGAAGTAATAGTACCTGAAATAAATAATAATGACGAAAAAAATGAAGAAAATAATGAACCCTCAACAAACAAAACAAATTCAACAAGCGACAACACAGAAGAAAAAGAAACCAATACACCAACAGAAATTAATCCAAACGATTATACAGATACAAAAAACATAGATATCCCACCAATGCTCATAGATCAAATCATAGGACAAGAAGAAGCTGTAGAAAAAATTAAAAAAGCTGCAAAACAAAGAAGAAATGTTCTTTTAATAGGTGAACCAGGTATAGGTAAATCAATGATAGCAAAAGCCATGGCAGAATTATTACCACCAGAAGAATTACAAGACATACTAATATACCCAAACCTAGAAGATTCCAACAACCCACTAGTAGGCGTAATGCCTGCAGGCCAAGGAGCAAAAATCATAGAAAACAGCAAAAGAACAGTAAAAAGCCATGAAGAACGAAAAAACATACTAACCATAGCAATCATTGGATTAATAATGGCAATAGGATTTATAACAAGCCAATTCCTAGAAGCAATAATAGCAGTTGGAATCGTATTCTTTGCATTATACCAAATAAAACCAAAAAACAACCAAGCAGCACCAAAATTATTAGTAAATAGTGACGGCAAAAAAGTAGCACCATTTGTAGATGCTACAGGAGCACATGCAGGTGCATTACTTGGTGATGTAAGACACGACCCATACCAATCAGGAGGTCTTGGAACTCCAGCTCACGAAAGAGTCGAAAGCGGAATGATCCATAAAGCAAACAAAGGAGTATTATACATAGACGAAATTGGTACAATGAACATGAAAACACAACAACAACTACTAACCGCTCTCCAAGAACACAAATTCCAAATAACCGGACAAAGTGACAACAGTAGTGGAGCTATGGTAAGAACAGAAGCAGTTCCATGCGACTTTGTTCTTGTTGCTGCAGGAAACCTAGAAGTACTAAAAGACATGCACGTTGCATTAAGATCAAGAATTAGAGGATACGGTTATGAAGTATTCATGAAAGACACTATGAAAGACACACCAGAAAATCGTCAAAAACTAGGACAATTCGTAGCACAAGAAGTAAAAAATGATGGAAGAATACCTCATTTCAGTAAAGAAGCAGTTGCAGAAGTAATAAAAGAAGCTCAAAGACGTGCAGGTAAAAAAGATTCACTTACACTAAAATTAAGAGACCTCGGAGGACTAGTACGTGCAGCAGGAGATGTTGCAGTAGAAGAAGGAGCATCCGAAGTAAATGTGGATCATGTATACGAAGCTAAGAAACAATCAAGAACATTAGAACAACAAATCGCAGACAGATACATAGTACAAAGAAAAGAATACAGTGTATTCAACAATCAAGGAGAAAGCATTGGTTGTATCAACGGTTTAGCAGTTATTGGTAACTCAAGTGGTATAGTATTACCAATAGCAGCAGAAGCAGCACCATCACAAAGTAAATCAGAAGGAAAAATTATTGCAGCAGGTAAACTAGGAGATATTGCTAAAGAAGCAGTACAAAACGTAGGAGCAATTATCAAAAAAAGTATTGGAAAAGATATTTCAAATTACGACATCCACATCCAATTTGTACAATCATATGATGGAGTAGAAGGAGACAGTGCAAGTGTATCAATGGCAACAGCAATCATATCCGCTATAGAAGACATCCCTATTGACCAAACACTAGCATTAACAGGATCTTTAAGTGTTAGAGGAGATGTGTTACCAGTAGGTGGTGTAACTTATAAAATAGAAGCAGCTGCAGAATCAGGAATGAAACGGGTATTAATACCTGCATCAAATAAGGACGATGTTTTAATTGAAAAAAGATATCAGGACAAAATTGAAATTATACCTGTTAATACATTAACTGAAGTTCTTGAATATGCTTTAATTGGTCCTAAAAAAGAAGAGTTCATTAAACAATTAAAACAGAACAAAGTAGACAAGATTAAGGATATCATACCAAAACCAACAGATATTATTAATTCCAACCCATCTTCATCTAAAAACTAAACATTACACTCCTCTTTAACTTTTTTTAAAAAAAAAATCATTAATTATATTAACTTTCAAATCCATTGGTCAAAACCATATTTCAACAATACCCAAGTTGTAGTTGTTAAAAAGGATTCAAATATTTCATCACCCTCAGATTTGAAAGGAAAACATGTTGAGGTACAAGAAGGTCATTCATCATCAAATATTCTTGAAAATGAAAACAAAAGTTTGACAGACAGTTTCAGATCATTAACAAAAATTAAAGAATACAATACAGGATTTATGGATTTAAAACCAGGAGCTTGTGATGCACTCATAGTAGATATTCCTCTTGCAAAATACCATATGAAAGATAAAGGTGCTGACAAATTCAAAATATTAGATGAACCTATTACCCTTGAACAATATGGTATAGCATTTAAAAAATGAAATGATAACCTTAAAAATCAGATACAAAAAACATTAGATGAAATGTATAATGACAGTACCGTTAATAAAATTGCACAAAAATATAATGAATATGATATTGAAGCTTCTTTAATATCCCCATAAACCCCATTTATTTTAATCTGATTTTTTTTAGAAAAGAAAAATATAGTATAAAATATCCCCGTTATAATGTTCAAAAAAAATAATCTTTAATTTTTACAGAAATACTTTATAATTTAATTAATCATAATTATATTTAGGATAATTAGAAAATCCTAGTTTAATAAACAAACGAATATATTAATAATTACTTAAAAAATTAAGAGAATAGTTGACACGCCCGTGTCAATCGTAAGTCCAATCGAAAAGATAGATTATATAACAAAGGAGTTTAATAATGGAAAAATTAAAATTTAAGGACTTAAATATATCACCTGAAATTCAGAAAGCCGTTGAAGATATGGGATTTGAAGAAGCATCCCCCATACAATCATTAGCTATACCACAAATTTTAGCACATAAAGATGTTACAGGACAGGCACAAACAGGAACTGGAAAAACAGCTGCTTTTGGAATACCTTTACTTGAAAATTTAGATAGTAACAATAATGAATTACAAGCAATTATACTGTGCCCTACTCGTGAATTAGCAATACAAGTGGCAGAAGAATTAAAAAAATTATCCAAATATTTACCTAAAATTGATGTACTTCCAGTATATGGTGGACAACCTATAGATAGACAAATTAAGGCTCTGCAAACTGGAGTACAAGTAATTATTGGAACACCCGGAAGAGTTATGGACCATATTGATAGAAGAACTATCGATTTAAGCACTATAAAAACAGTAATTTTAGATGAAGCAGATGAAATGCTTGATATGGGTTTTAGAGAAGATATAGAATACATATTAGAAGATATTCCTATGGATAGACAGTTTTTACTGTTTTCTGCTACATTACCTCCAGAAATAATGCAATTAGCAAAAAGATACCAGAATAATCCGGAAATTGTGAAAATTACAAAACATGAATTAACTACACCAGATGTTGAGCAGAAATACTTTGAAGTTAAAGAGGATATGAAACTGGAATTATTATCCAGATTATTAGATTTGAATAACTTTGATTTATCATTAGTATTCTGTAATACAAAAAGAAAAGTTGATAAACTTGTTAGTCATTTACAAATCAGAGGATATCTAGCTGATGGATTACATGGTGACTTAACTCAAAACCAACGTGACCGTGTGATGAATAAGTTTAAGAGCGGAAGTTTAGAAATTCTAGTTGCTACTGATGTCGCTGCAAGAGGTATTGATGTTAGTGGAGTTGAAGCAGTATTTAATTATGACATACCAAATGATAATGAATATTATGTTCATAGGATAGGTAGAACTGGAAGAGCTGGAAAAACAGGAAAAGCTTTCAGTTTTGTATCAGGCCGTGAAATATACCAATTAAGAGATATTCAAAGATATGCAAAAACTAAAATTGATCAAGCACCTATTCCATCAATAAGTGATGTTGCAGAGGTCAAAAAAGACAATTTTATTGAACAATTAAAAGAAAGAATTAAAACTGAGAATATTTCTAAAGAAATATATATTATTGAAAAACTCATTGAAGAGGATTTTAATTCCATAGATATTGCTGCAACATTACTTAAAGGTATAATGGATGACAGCAAATACAAAGAGGAAGAATTTGGTGATACTGAGGCACATGAAGGTTTTGTAAGATTCTTTATGAGTGTTGGAAGAAAACAGGATATGAGTGTTAGTGTAATCATAAATGCTATTCATGAAAAGACCGGCCTTAATGGGCATCAGATAGGAAATATTGATATTTTTGATAACTTTTCATTCGTTGAAATTCCTGATGCGGCTGCTTCAGACTTTTATAGGTTTATGGGCGAAACATATATTGAAAATAAGCATGTTCACATAGAACCTGCACGTCCTCGTGAAAAATCTAAAAAGAATACGCCTAACAAAACATTTAGGAATCATAATAAACGTTCTAGAAAAAGTAGGAAATTTAATCCTCATAGACATGATAATTATAATAGAAATGATAATTACAATCATCATGAGAATTATAATAGAAACAATTATTCCAAGGAAAACTTCAAGAATAATTATAGAAAAAATACGTATAGAAAAACTAGTTATGGAAATGATAATTACAGAAATAATTATGATAACAATAACTATCGTAAAAATAATTATAGAAATGAGGATAATGATTATTAATCATTTCTCTTCTTTTTTTAAAAAAAATATTATAAGGTTTTTATATGATTAGCAATTGTTTTTGCTAAACTTATTGTGGCAACTTCACTTTTTAGAGTGTTGGTTCCTTGTACACTTCTTGCTCCAGCAGCATATATTTTTAATATAGCATCATTTACTAACACTGGATGTACACATATTACATCAACAGATACTGCTCCTTGTTCTTTTAATATGTTTATTGCATTAACTATTGTTCCACCAGTACTTATTATGTCATCTATTATGACTACTTGTTTATTTTCTACTGATATGTTTTTTGTTTTTGTTTCAACTACTTCTGGAGATATTCTCACTTTTTCTAGGTAATCATAATCTGTATCTAATTGTGTTGCTATTTCTTTTGCAAATCCTTGTGCCCCTTTGTCTGGTGCTAGTATGATTGGTTTTTCTTCAAATGTGTTTTTTATATGTTCTGCTATTGCGGGCATTGCTGATAAGTTATCTGCTGGGACATCATATAAATCACATATGCTTTGTTCGTGTAAGTTTACTGATATTAACCTTTTAATTCCCATACTTTGGAGTAATTTGGCTGTTGCTTTTGCAGAGATACATTCTGTTTCTTTAAATCTGCGTTCTTGACGACTGTATCCTAGGTATGGTGATATTACTGTGATGTCTTCTATGTTCATATCATTTAATGTGTCCAATATGAAGAATAGTTCCATCATATTTTCATCTTGAGGATATCCTGTTGATTGGATTACATATACTTTCTCATTTTCTGGTATTTCTTCTTTTATTCGTAGATATCTTTCCCCATCTGGGAATTTTTTTGTTTCTACGGAACATAATTTATCGTTTAATTCTCTAGCTACTTGTGCAGCTAATGCTTGTGAAGCTGATCCACCGATTATCACAATTTTTCTCCCCTTTAGATTAATATAATGTTATATCAAAAAATAATTTTTTTTATTATGTAAGATTATGTTTTTTATTTTTAAAATATTTAGTTAAATAACGATGTTAATTTAGTATACAATTAAATTAAATAAAATATAAAAAGAATAATAATGAGAATAAAAAAAATATGAAAAAAAGAAAATTTAAATAATTGGAGTAAAATACCATGCATGAATTATCTATGGCAAACAGTATGGTAGAAGCCATATTAGATACTGCAAAGAAAAACAATGCAATTAAAATTAATGAAGCTGTTTTTGAAGTTGGTGAACTAACTATGCTAAATCCTGAACAATTAAGGTTCATGATGGATGTGCTTAGGGAAGGAACCATATTTGAAGATGCTGAAATAATCATCAATATGATTCCAACAAAAATAGAATGTGAATCATGCGGATTTACAGGAGAAACTAAAACTGATGAAAATATGGATCATTTAATGACAGTTGCAACATGCCCTGAATGTGATAATACCAGGGTCCACATTTTACAAGGACAAGAATGTAATATAAAAACTATAAAAATTGAGAAGGATGATAAAGATGCATAATGTAGCAAGTATTGAAATAGAACAAGATATTATTCAAGCAAATGATAAATTAGCATACGAAAATAGAACTAAATTTGATGAAAATGGCGTATTCGCAGTAGACCTTGTAGGTGCTGTAGGTTCTGGAAAAACATCATTACTTGAAAAACTTATTGATGAAATGGATGATGATATTGGAGTTATCGCAGGAGATATATTAAGTAAATTCGATGCACAAAGAATTGAAGCAAAAAAAGTACCCGTAAAAGGATTAAATACTGGAAAAGAATGTCATTTAGATGCACACTTAATAGAACATGCATTACCTGATGTACCATTAGATGACATATCAATATTGTTTATTGAAAATGTTGGAAACTTAATCTGTCCTGCAGACTTTAATCTAGGAGTTCATGTAAGAACAGTAATCATTAGTGTTACCGAAGGTGACGACACTGCAGAAAAACATCCAATGATTTTCAAAGGCGCTGATATGGCAATAGTTAATAAAGTTGATTTGGCTGATGCTGTTGGTGCAGATGCAGATAAAATGGTTAAAGATATTAAAACCATTAACCCTGATATCCCAGTTGTTAAATGTAGTTTAAAAACTGGTGAAGGTGTACAGGAAATTATTGATTTATATAAAAAATTCCAATCAGATAAAAATTAATTTTTACTATTTTTTTAACTTTTTTTGGGGAGAGTATACTATGAAAATATGGATAGATATTGTTAATTCACCACATGTTCGATTTTTTAATGGAATAATTAAACAGTTAAAAGCTGATGGTCATGAAATATTGATAACTGCAAGAGATTTTTCAAATATCCATGCATTATTAGATATTTTTGAATTAGAATATGTATCCATAGGAGATCATGGAGTTACCCTTGAAGAAAAGTTATTATCCAGCACTAAACGAGCATATGAACTTTCAAAGTTTATAGCAAAACAGGATATTGATATTGCAATTACAAAGCACTCCATTGAACTTCCAAGAGTAGCATTTGGTCTTGGAATACCAAACATATTTATTTTAGATAACGAGCATGCAATTGCTGCAAATAAATTAACTCTTCCATTAACTAATAAGCTAATCATCCCGGAAATATTTGATGTGTGGAATACTATTCATTTTGGTATGAACCCTAATGATATTGTAAGGTATAATGGTACTTGTGAAGTTACTCATTTAGAAGATTTTGAATATAATGAAAATATTATAGAAGACCTGGATTTACAACTAAATAATGAGAAAATTATTTTAATGAGGCCTGAACCATCTTTAGCTTCCTATTTAGATACTGATTGCACTAAATCTGTTTTGACACCAATTGTAGATGCTTTAAATGATCAGGCAGACATATTAATCCTGCCAAGATTTAGAACTCAGGGAGAAATATTTAAGGATTTAGAGAATGTTCATATTCTTAAAACACCCATAGATACTTTTAGTCTTATGAAACGGGCAGATTTAGTGATAGGTGCTGGTGGAACTATGAATAGAGAATCAGCACTTCTAGGAACACCAGTTATTTCATGTTATCCTGGAAAACAGTTGTCTGTTGATAAATATTATACAGATAAAGGTCTTATGCTTCGTTCAACTAATCTGGATGAAATTATTAAATTAGCAAAGGAATTATTATCTTCTAAAAAGGAAATAAAAACTTTAAAAACAGATAACTTAATTGATTTAATTGTTAATGAAATTTATAAAACTTATGAAGAACATCAGAAATAGAGTAAATGGACTAGTCGGGAGTTGAACCCGAGGCCTCCGCCATGCCAAGGCGACGCTCTACCA
>AUXO013266043.1_pt1 | contig 11852 bp, 32 predicted proteins | sample 768731 | NCBI WGS metagenome assembly AUXO01 (sample SAMN02715735, study PRJNA202380) | gut metagenome | biome: sheep rumen | host: Ovis aries | place: New Zealand: Palmerston North | reverse complement strand
TCAAGAGCAGATTTTGGAACATATCCTGCATCAACAAATGCACGTAATCCACCTATACTACTTCCATCTTCGAATTTAAATGATATCACTCCAAATTTATTATAAGTAACCTCACTCACTCCACACTTATCTCCAATAATGCGAAGAGCATCTATAAACTTTTCAGCATCACATAATTCAATTACTTTGCTATCAGGAATTTCAATATTCATAATTAGTTGTTTTTGTTATTACAAATATATGAATATTATTCTTCCCATGAAAAATAAAGAAGGGTAGGATTATTCTTGTGAACATCGATGTCAGGATAGCTCTTTTGAAAAGTATCTACATCAAATGGATGAGTAATCAAATGAACTCCTGATTTTGTAGGAACTACAAGGACTACTTTCTCTGCATTATTTCCACCCTTACCACGGACCTCATAAATTCTTTTAGAAATTTCATGATATCTTTTCTGTCCCTCAGAAGTATTCATATCTATATCATCAATATCTACAATATATTTTTTATCTTTCACAATAAAAGATTTTCCTGCAGCAGTTGAAAATACAGAACGCATACCTATCCAGTTTTGTGAGACATATGTATGAGTAGTCAATTCAAGTGCAACATTTGCAACTTCTTTAAATGACCTCTTTGTAGGATGAATATAGACTCTTCCTGTTACTGCTTTAGCAATACCGATAATTTCATCTTTCAAATCGAGAAGCTGTTGCTTACTTGTTATTGTATAATATTTTACAAGCCTATTTTTATTATTTCCAGAAACATGATGACCATCTTTTCCTCGCACAAGAATCTGTACAAAGAAAAATTCATCTTTTTCTAGTGTTCCTGTTAATCTATCAAATAGATTGTCTGCTATTAGTTTAAAGTTATCAACTTCTTTTCTCATATCAAATGTCCTCCCAATATTCTTTCCAATCAACAATCATTACATATAATCTGTCTACCATGCTATTAATTGGTTCTATATTATTAGCAGCAAAATAATCAAAAGTTTTACCTAAAATTTTACCTCTTCTCGATATGTATACAATTCTGACGCTTGCTCTACAAATGTCATGCAAGTCAGAAAGACTATCACTTCTTGGTGGTATATGCTCTTCAGATATCATTAATTCTTAAGCTCAATAAACTTAGAATAAAAGTCTTCCTTTTCTCGAGCATACATTGCTCCCGTAGTATCTCGATAAAGTACTGCATCTATCCACTGTCCAGCAGTAACTCCATCTGCAGGAAGCTTCATACGAATTTCATCTACAAAAGTGTAAGTGTGTTTATTCTTAGGATAATAAAACTTTTTCATATCTTTGTATTAAATGTTATTACTTTTTTCTTTGATGGAACATCTTCCCAAAATTCTTCACATTCAAGAAACTTCTTACCAAGTATGCTGTCTTGAAATGAATTGCTTATTATTCTACAACCTGTTGAAATTGCAGACCTTGGAAGTATGTCAATCTCTAATTTATATTTACAAAACTTTCTCTGTAACGGATTTTCTGACAGAACAATATTAATATGTCTCCAAAATTTTTCTGCCATCATTTGTGCTTGAAGCATTGTCTGCACATTTTCTACATAATACGGACCTTCCTTTTGGATAGTTCCTTCAGCTTCAATTACTTCATATTCAATCAGTATTACTCTATAGTACTGCATTTATCATATATTGTATTTTCCCAGTAATCATCCCAATCACATAGAAGTGTTTCTCTTGGAGTTACAATTGTATCTACTATACTCGGCAAAGTTATTCCACTTGCTAATATTTTTGCTATTTCAAATTTAGTAAATAGTGTAATGTCTATTTTATATGTTATTTTATGTCCTTTCTTTAAAGAAATTCTTCCTTGATTTCCATCTCTTAACTTAACTTCTTCAAGAAGTCTATCTCCCTCAGTTATAGCCTGAAGGAGAGTACGTGCAATATTTGTCTGAGCTAAAGTTCTAATGCATTGTTTAGTTTCTGAATTCCACTTTAACTCAGTACGATATAATCTTACGTGATAATAATGCATTAGCAGTTAACTACAACTCCAGTTTTTGATATACCAAAACTACCATAATCAGTAATAACCCTGATACAATCAATTGCATCTCCCATGCCATAATCGACTGTGTACTTAGTAAATCCTGCAACATCTTTACGGAAAGCGATTTTGCCGAGACCACAAGTACGAGCAAGATACTTCATCTGTTCAAACTTCTTCCAGCAATCAACATTCTTTACATTTTCCTTTGGAGCTTTATCACAATAAGCAATATAGTTCTTAATGTCCTCTTCACTAATAGAAGGATCATTAAAAAGCTTATCAAATTCAATCATGCCACCATAATTATTAGCAACAAGATTGATAACTGCTTCCATTTTCTTTTTAGTATCTTCTTTCATAACTTTTAATTTTATAATTAAATATATGAAAATAATTATTCATCCCAAAATTCAACCCATTCGAGAAGCATATTGATTCTAAAAGCATAATACATATTAGCATCTTTATTATACATAATATCATCAATTCCTATACCCTCTCCACCAGGGGAATAATCGCAAACAGCAAGAATATAATATGATTTTCCTTGTTTTACTATATCATAAATATAATCTTTCACTACTTCATATAAAAATCTATCATTTGCAAGAGCACATCCATTAAGATATTCTCCATATTGAATTGTCTGCAATAAAGATGCAGAAGAGTTCATGACAGTTCCATTTACTTCATAATCTCCTCCTGCCAATTTATCTCTTCTAATATTTTGATACATAATTATTTTATTCTAAGTATTCCCTGAAAAATATCTGCTTCATCTAAGTAAGTCTTATTCGCTCTATATGACGGGTCATAATATTCCCAGTCGTCCCAAAACTCATCCCAATAAAGAAGCATGTCACACAAAAGATTAGAGTACTCTATATGTTCAAATACTCTATCATATCGAGTTTCTCTTACAGGAACAAGAGGCGCAAATGATTTGTCGAGTCTTTGTAAAAGTTGTATATCAGCGTATGCAATATCTCCATGATATGCATTTATATAGTCTAATGCAGCAAGTAATCTCATTGGTGCTACTTGTTCTGGCATAAACATACCATCATTGCGAAGAGAACAGATTTTATATGCCATTATTAATTATTATTTTTAAAATAGATGTTTCTTGAATGAATTGTTGTATATGCTTCCCAATTTTCTTTTGTATAAAATAAATTACTCATTAATAGTTCTTTATCTAAACTTGAAAATAATCTATGATTATTCCATATAAAGAACCAATCAAATATATCTGTTGCCGTAAACTCCATCACGTGGGAAAAATATAATATCAATGATGCTTGATTAGAATCATATATTGAAAGATTCTTTCGTATATTTTCTTGATATTGCTCTAAATATATTTCAGCCTGAAGCTTTGATACAAAACAGTGAGGTACTCCTGATAAGTGTGATAATTTAATTGTGTCAGGATTTTCTTCCATAGGAATGAGTACATAAATTCCAAACATACACTATATTTCAAAAAATTCTGAATAATCAATTAACATATTATAAATTAAGTCCAAATGGTTTCTTAACCAACCTTTTTCATATGGATTATTTTCATCTTGAGGAAGCACAATAGAATCTGTTAATGATGGTGTTTCAAATATATCATCAACATTTATTTCTCTCCAAGAATACCATTCATATTCTTCTCTTTCATTTTCTGTTTGTTTATTATGCTTTGCAACATAATCTAAACAGCATAAATGACTAATCATAGGAAGTTGTCCTTTGCTTGACTGTATATGTACCACTGTATAACCAAGACCAACACCTGGAGTAGATATTATTTGTCTTTGTATGAAAATTACTTTATACATCTAACCAATATTCTTTCCAAGAAAGAATTAATTCATATACTCTATTAATTCTATCTTCAATTTCTCTCGTATCAACATTAAATTGATGACCATATATAGTTATCACTTGATGACCATATGCTAATATTGCTAGATCTCCAGGAGTGCAAACACTCATTATGACAAGTTGCTCTAACTTACTCAAATCATCTGACCTATAAGTCATCTTGCTTTTATACATAATCTTCCCAGTATTCATCAAAATCAGTAGCAATGTTTATCCATGGAAAAACTACGGTCCAATATAACCAATCATCTGGTACATCTTTTAATCTCTTTATTATATCTTCTTTTGTCTGCCTTATAATATAGAATTTTGAATTTGTGTCTTGCCACGAAGCAGAAAGCAATTCCTCTGCACTCTCAATCCATTTAATTGTCTGCAGCAATGTTAGTGGTACTGTTACAGGAAATACAGTGCGGCCGTTAATTACTTGTTTTACTGTATACATTATAGGTCATTATTTGAATTCTCAAGATAAAACTTTACTTTGTCAATCGTTATTCCTTTACCTTTAAGATCATACTGCTTTATAATCCACTCAGCTTGCTCTTCTATTGTGAATTCTCTAATAAAAATATCTTTATGACCAACCTCAATAAGTCTGTCTTTTGCTATTAAAGCTCGACGCAAGTTTGGACAATAAAACATCATTACCTCACCAGACCTCCCTTCATATGTAGGCCAATACCCGTTTGGTGCTGAAGGGAACATAATTTTTTTATAAACTTTATAATACATTATAAATCCTCCCAAAAATCCTCCCAATCTGCCAAGAATTGTTTTAAATATGCAATATGGTTTCCTTCTACTCCATAAATAAACCTAACATTTCCTACACAATTAGAAATATTAGTTATTTTTGTATCTGCTTCAATAACATACTCTTTTATATTTGTTAATGCACTAAGTGGCATGCTAAACATAACGGTTCCCTCCTTTTTTAATTTATACTTATCTCCGGCAGTTGGCCCTTCTGTTATATAAACCTCTCTATAAATTTCTGCTTGGAGCAAAGTCAAATCTCTTCTCATTGAATATCCAATAGTCATACCATTTTTTGGAAATTCTTTTGCTACTACACTATACATAAGCATCCTCTAAATATTCTGGCCAATATGTAATCATATTATACAGTAAAGCTTTTCCGAACAACTCACTATACTTCCTTCGACTAGGAACATATATTATTGTTTGCTGACTATTAGATAGCAAAGTCTTAATATATTCTTCTTTCTTCATGGGCTGAATAGCACTTTTTATATTATGCACATGCAATGAGAAATTATCATTTTGTTCTTCTACTACGTCTAAAGCAATTTGTGATTGAAGCAATGACCTATAGTAAACAACTCCCATCTCATCTTGATATAATTCTGCAAAGAATGCTGGAGACTCTTTATCATTATCTTCTATATAAACTCTATTTACAATCTTATAAAACATTATACGATATCCCAATATTCATCCCAACAATTTAATAAAACATATCCCAATGCATTTAACTTAACATCTCCAGAAGCATTGATATATTTTGATATTTTCTCTATTAATTTATCTTTTTCTTCTATTCCAATTCCAACTGCCAATAAATTAAGTTGATGTACACTAGTACATTCTTTATCTTTATCTAATGCAATTTGTGCTTCAAGAGCAGTATGATAAATCTCGGGATGAATTAATCTTGCTGTCCATCCATAAGATTCTCCATTGCAACGCAGTTTAAATACAGTCACTCCTCTCGCTTTCAGCATATAACAATCCCTTTAAACTTAACTCTAACCATTCATTTGCATATCTAGTAGTTACTTCAAAATCTGGAGAGCATTTACTTTTTATAAAGTTTTTAAGAAACTCTGTTCCTTCCATGTGTTCAACAGTCATATTTTTTAAATTTCTTTCTGACTGTTTAATATATTTTGCTCCTATATCTAATAATTCTATCATAGCTTTAGCTGCAGCATTAGACTGTCTTCTTGTTTCTTCTACAGCTTCATCTTCTGTTAACCAAACAGAATCAGATTTTGTGCTATCTTTTATTTGTCTTATTACAGATAACTTATTTTCATCCAGCAATTCATTTTGAAAATGAGAAGAATCAAATATTGGAATATCATGATATGAATCTGGAAGAATATGATAAAACAATTCTACTACTATAGTTTCTTTAGGAGTTTCTAACCAATTATCAGATGAGTTACTGTTAAAAAAATTAGTAGCACAAGAATCATCCATAGCAATTAAATCTAAATACAAATATAAATTTACACTATTGTAATTGTATTTAAATGCTTCTGCATCATCTGCAAGAGAATATGCAATCTTATTAATGCACATTTTATTTACTCTAATTGGAAAAGAAACATTATTTCCGCAAATTTTTACAGTAGAATGAGATATTGTATATACAACATCTCCGCGTTTATACTTATCGAATTTATCCAATTGCGGAAGTAAATCCATCTGCTCAAGTAAATTAATTTGAATTGACATACATTTCACATTATATTATAATATATAAAAATTATATCACATAAGAAAAGCGAAGAATACCTCCGCTTTACTTTTTATCAATTCTATCTAAAATATCTTGGGCAAGAGTAATCATTTCATCCAAGCTTTTTGAAAATTCATTTCCTTCATAGCAATCATTAAAACAAGAATAATCTTCATCTGTCAATAGATTTTGTGAAACTTGTCCAAACGTTTCCATCCATGAATGATATTTTTCTGGATACAATTCACATGTACGAAATTTATGTGGAGGATCTCTCCACATCAATCCATCTTCACAATGAAATTCACCTGGAACCTCACGTGTTATACAATGAATGCATCCTAAACAATGTTTATGCTTACTCATGCTACAAATTCTGCAGGAATTATAATAAAGCTACTCTCAATGCTACCTTCTGAATTCCTATAGTTAAATACTAGAAAATAGTATTCTCTTCCATAAGAGTCAGTATCATAGTCAACACTAATATTTTCTAATAAGATAGGAAATCTTGTATCAAAACCTGCACCGGAAATTTCTCCTATAGATGCAGACAGATTAACCTTTGCTCCATATCCAAACTCGGATAATTCTATAATTTTCTTAAAGTCTTTAGAAATATCTTCCTTTGATTTGTAATGTAAAGAAAGAATTTTAACATTCTGCTTACCAGTATTAGTGTTGTAAGGTTCTACTTTATTCAATATTAGTACTCGTTCATTGTCAATTTGTACATAGCACTCAGCATCTGTATCTGACCAGGTGAATGGACAAATTTCTATTGGACCAAATAAAACGTGATTAGCATTATTTTTAGAATTTACAGCATACTCAATAATGCTATTATAGCTATCCTCATCATTGAATGTTTCCACCTTTACACAAGATGTCAACCCAGCAAGGATAGCACTAATAAAACTAAGACCTCTTTTCATGTATAGATTGAATTAAATTAAACACAAACAAATATATGAAAAGAATTGATAATCTATAAATTATTTTTCAATAAGTTAGTCATTTTCATGGCCACGATAAGGTATATCTATTCCATAGTGAAATGTCTTAAAGTCTGTCACTATAATGTTATCATTCCCACTTGGAACTCTTGCAATTATATCACCAAGGTTTCCTGTCGGAAAAACAGTCAACACTTTACCATCATTACCGTAATCAAATATACGATATGTTGCATCCTGATTTCCATCAAATTCATATGAACGAACATATGTTGTATCAGAATATACCATTTGATATTTGATTTCACATTTAAATGTTTTCATACAACTTGTAGAAAGAAGCATGAAAGAAGCTAAAACAAAAATAAGAATCTTTTTCATTATTAATAATTTATGATAGCATGCCAAAATAACCAGCCGCAAACAAGACCGTTAGTTCCAATAAGTAAAAATGGAAGAATATAAATTCCTCCTTCAATCATAGATATTTTTATATGCATATATCACCCTTTTTTATTAAATAGTTTTCATACTTGCACACTGGACAAACAAACTTTCCTCTGAAGGTACAAGCAATTACAACAGGAGATATATCTTCAGGAGTTAATTCAAGTTTTGAACCACAACATGCACAAGTTGTCACGGTTATTGGTTTCTCTAGTACTTTCATATAGTATTTTAAATAAATATTGTGTAATAGAAATACATTGGCGTGGTCAGAACGCAGACAAGGAATTTCGCTACCAATTCAATGCAAAGGACCGTCAATCAGAAGGGAGGAGTGATGAACCTCCCTTCGTCTTGTTTATCCACGAGGAATTACATGCATTGCTGCACGAAGATATTTAACCAAATCATCTGTTGAGATATGGTCAGTATGATAATTATTAATGATTAATCTATCATACTCAATCTCAAATTTATCATTAGTTCCAGGGCACCGAGCACCATCTCCTACTCCATATCCCTTTGAATGAAGCACTGCTTTAATTTCAGTAATAATTTCTTCTCTAAGGTTAGCAACCTTCTTTACAATTTCTACGTAAATATCCATAGTTCAAATTATCTTCTTTCAACAAAAATAATAGTAGATTCCATTATTCCATAAGGAGCTTTCTCTCTAAAAGTTTTAGTAGTCGGAACATAATCATCACTCATTGGACGAGTAAGATAAAATAGTGCATCCTCTTTCCATGTTGCCTCCATGAGTTCTTCCCCGGCAGGAAGTTCAACAGTCATACTTCCTCCAAAATCTCTAACAAGAGTTTGCTGACTACAAGAATTACATACAATACACAATGCAATGGCCAAACCAATTAGAATCTTTTTCATATTTCTATTATTAAACATATTCTTTTTCCCAATCTTCTGGATGACTCCAAATAACTAAATCAACTACTCTACCGCCTTCTCCAAACTCTCTTGATTTGTCAATCTTAATCTCAACAGGAATTTCACCAGTATGGATTTTCCATCCAATATCTAATGTAGTATCTTCTTTTTTAGGTTTACCTTCTTTCCAGCGTGTTCCATAAATTGTAATAGAGTAATAATGATTTACATTATAGTACTCACTGTCTTTCCATTCTGGATGTGTATTAGTAAGCTGATTATACATGTAATTATTGTCATAAATCTTTCCTCTTGTAGAAAGATTTGACCCAGTACCAGCACTAGGTTTATAATACAAACCAGTAGGCTTATGTTTTAATTTATAAATTTCTGCCATATCTATTCTTCATAAATAACTTCAGTTGTACGTAATGCTTTACATTCTTTCAATTTCTGCTTTGCCATCTCTTCTGATGTACAAATACTCACATAATAATCAGGGTTATGACCAGAACTGCTATCTTCAGGAAGAGGAACTTTCCAATAATATCTTTCCCAAAACAAACCATATTTCCGATATTCTACATACCAAACAGGTTCGAGCTTTTCTCCACAACTCTTAATTATACGATAAGTACTTCGCTTCTTCGGCTTATTTAGAATGTGCTTGAACATAATTAAAAAAGTCATCTGCTACCATTTCAACAAAAACATTCATAGAATGCTCCTCAACATCACTAAAGTCATAGCCATAAATCTGTTCAAGGTACCATTCAACGTTATCTCCAAAGGCATCTGGAATATAGTTAGGGTCATCTGTTCCTTCATGTTCGACAACTACTTTGTATACCTTGTCAAAATCAATATCGTACTGTCTTGTAGAAACGATATCTACTTCATATGTTTCTTTATTAACCATAATCAAATATATGAAAAAATTTCATTTATTAAAATTCAATTGTTTAGAAAGTGTATATCCCACTACAGTGAATGAAAACCAATGACCATGAAACATTACTCCCGGATGTCTAGCAGTAGTAATTTCATTTTTATCATTACGATAAGGATAAGGATGAACTGATTTATCTGGATTATCAGATGCACTCAATATCCAAGTATGTAATTCTTGTGAATCACCAGAATTGTCCAAATATTCTACGAGTTCATCAAAACTATTTGCTACATGTTTTAATCTAATTAAAAGCAAATCACTAGATTCCTGCTGCCAAGGAAGCTTCTTATTATAAGCAACACCTCTCGGATTACATCTATGTCTAAAAGATTTATATGAATAATACTCTACTCTAATATTTTCCATAATACATCAATCTCTTAATTACTTAACTGCTGTATTCCAAGTTTCTTTATTTTTTGTCCAGTAATAAAAATCAAACCCAACTTTTATAAAACTATCAGAAGATGAAAATGGCATTCCTGCCATCCTAAACTCTCTTTCCAGTTTAAAATAATTTTTATTTCTAGTCATTAGATGACTTAATCCGTACTTATTAAAAACTTCAGCTTTGCCTTCATATGTATTTAGATATTCATCTCCTAATTCAAATGCTTGTGTATTATCTTTAGGAAATATAAAATGAGAAACATTAGTATTATTATAAAGATTGTATGGATAAAATGCAGTCGCACCTTGGTCTTTTAATACAGGTGTATTCAACTCATATCCTAATTCCTTTGCTCTGTATGTGATTTGTCTGAATGCATGTTTATCTAACTCTTTATAGAATACAGAACATTCTATATTTTTATATTCAGTCTTACCAATAGTTTTATTTAAGAATATAACAGGTGTATATCCACGTACGTTTGAAATAAAAATAGTGTCATCTCCTAAATTATCAATATAATCTACGAGAGCATCAAACGAATTAAATATTTCACTCTTAAAAGAATGTATCTTTCTAATCATGTTTAATTCCTAAATATGCAAATGTTACTTTATATGTAGTTCCCATATAACTATTTGCTGCTTTCAATCTATCATATATTAACCTACTATTATTAAATACGTCTTTGATATAATGAAAGTCTGCAGCACTAGATTCATTAGGTATTTCTATAAAGTCAACATCTGGCTTTGTGAATGTATTAATTTGTGAATGAATACTTGCTATTTCTATCATATTATTCATATCACCAAGACTATCAACAAACTCTACAGCTTCATCAAATGTATTAAATTTTCTTGTTCCATGATGTACACCTAATATTTTTTCCTGTTCATATGGATGTTCTACAAGAGAATTTAAATTAAATTCATCTATTCTTTTTTCCCGGTCATTAGGAAGGTTATAATACAACACATCTATCACTCGGATAGATCCAGGTGATTCATCACAGCCAACTATAGAAACTAATTCAGGTGCAGTATTATAGTTTGTCATTGTTCTTTACATGACCTAATATTAACATTAGTGAATTCAAAATCATTGTTGTGATGTCGTTTTAATGCTGCACAATAGTTTTTAAATTTTTCTATTGCTAAAACTTTAGCTTCATCATCATTAGAAGCCTCAATATTAGTATGAACTGTTCGACCAGCTAGTATACCATATTTTTTTGCATACACTGTTGTAGAAATAGAATATATCATATATCAAATGATTTTAATACAATATATGTATTTTATTTGGAATATTAAACAAAAAAGGAGATTACTTCACAGCAATCTCCTAAAATCTAGTACTCCATATTTATATCCCGATTTGAGTACAACTACGGTAAAATTATCAAAGCATCACCGACTTTATGTGTCAGTCTCGTTATAGCTCTCAAACGCAGCTTTGATTTGTAGCCCCGGCTGGATTCGAACCTGCACGGGCCTTTCGGCCCAAGGGATTTTCATACCACTATAGTTTTCACTACCAAGGCCATTAAAGAATACCCCGAGGACACCCATGCTCCTCTATTAAAGGGTTATTTAGGATATTCACCTTGTTTGTGGTCTGGACTCTATCTTAACCATATTGAAATGTTGCAACTAATTCCTTTAACCATCAGGGTTTAGCTATGTCCCCTATCGCCATGGCTAGGCATTCTCAATTCGCAACTTAAAATATCAGGCTATTGGAATATTTCAACTTAGGTTCCTCCTGTATAGTCTCTACACACTGTCTATATCTCCACATCCATCCTTAT
>AUXO010688651.1_pt1 | contig 11854 bp, 9 predicted proteins | sample 768731 | NCBI WGS metagenome assembly AUXO01 (sample SAMN02715735, study PRJNA202380) | gut metagenome | biome: sheep rumen | host: Ovis aries | place: New Zealand: Palmerston North | reverse complement strand
GGCACGATGCTCCTTATAAGCCTTAACCTTCTGGTTGATTCTTGATGATGTGTCAAGAATATGAGAAATGCTCATATCGTGGTTAAGGTTATCAATGATAAGAGCGATATACTTAGCCATATCAACACTATGATACCAAGGCTTAGTAAGAAGCTCAGGCTGCTGATAAATAAGATTTGTTGTATATACTCCGTTCAATGTTCCGCTGGCATAAGCCTGATCAAATTTATTGAAGCCTGATGTAAAGAGACCAAATGTGCAGCATGCAAATACACGCTTTGCTTTACGTTCCTTTAACTCTTTTGCTGTATCAATCAATGATTCACCGGAGGAGATCATATCATCAATGATAAATACATCCTTACCTTCAACATCTGTTCCCAGGAACTCATGAGCAACTATAGGATTACGTCCGTTTACAACCTGTGCATAATCGCGGCGCTTGTAGAACATACCCATATCAATTCCAAGAACGTTTGCATAATAGATAGCTCTGCTCATACCACCCTCATCAGGAGATATAATCATCATATGATCCTTGTCGATATCAAGATCATCAATACTGTTGAGAATAGCCTTGATAAACTGATATGAACATGAAATGTTATCAAAACTGTCTCTAGGGATAGCATTCATAACACGTGGATCGTGTGCATCAAAAGTAAGGAAATTCTCAACGCCCATCTCATGCAATTCCTGAAGCATGATAGCACAGTCAAGTGACTCACGCCCTGTACGCTTATGCTGACGAGACTCATACATAAACGGCATGATAACATTGATACGCTTTGCCTTACCTGTTGTGGCAGCAATAACTCTCTTGAGATCAGAGTAATGATCGTCAGGAGACATATGATTGATTTGGCCAAAAAGACTGTATGTTTGTGAGTAATTCATAACATCTACCATAAGATAGAGATCCTCACCACGTACTGTCTCCAAGATGTTAGCCTTGGCCTCACCGGACCCGAAACGTGAAACCTTTGATCTAACAATGTAACTGTCTCTCTGATATCCGTTAAATGCGATGGTTTCCTTGTGCTCACTTTCACGTTCATGACGCCACTTGGCAAGATACTCATCTACCCTCTGTCCTAACGGCATGATGGAATCAAGCGGCATAAGCGCTAATGGTCCAACCGGAATACGTTCAATAAACTCTGAAGTTCTGGAATCTGACATTTCTTTTCTCCTCCTTAAGAACTGTCCAAAAAACACTGCATAAAACATGTACACAGTAATACTGTGTACATCTATTCAACAAATCCATCCTTAAAAAACTGCGTTTTCATTACCGATTTCTTAAATAGCCACTAGATAAATTACTTCATCGAGCCAAGGCTGTCAATACAGTCTTTGATCATTTCCATAAAGAGGAATGATGTAATAATCCGAAATAATCCGTGAAGAAATGCGTTCAGAGTACAAATCTCTAATCATATTTAAGGTAAGATTGGTAGATATGATGACAGATTTATGAAAAACCATACGTTGATTCAGCACATAAAACAATTTTGATGTTGTATAGCTATTATTTAATTCCGTACCTAAATCATCGATAACCAAAAGATCAGAATTCAGTATTGCATCCTGTATTTCCTGTTGATTCTCATCATCGTTTTTCATAGTCTTTGAAAAACTCTCAAAAAGATCGGTACTTGTGAGATATATAACGGAATGGTAACTGTCCATAAGAGCTTTAGCGATACAGTTTATAAGAAATGTCTTACCGGTTCCCGTACTTCCTGTAAACAAAATGTTGCCGTGCTTTTTATCAAAATCTCTGATCCACTGAAGCAGAAAATCTCTGTTTTCTTCCATATACCTTCGGTTTGTTCTACCGTCAGCCAGAATAGGCTGCCTGTCGTCATATCGGTTCAGATCAAAATAGTCAAAGTTCTGTTCTTTGACTATCTTATCTATATTTGATTGCTGATAGAGATACTTCATCTGCATCTCAATAAAGCAATGACACTTCTTTCCGTCAATAAAACCTGTATCATGACAATCCGGGCAACTGTATCTCATATCCAGATAGTCCTCCGGGAATCCATGTTTTAGAAGAATCTCTCTCTTACGCTCAGAGACCTCGGCAATAACCGTTCTTAAAACAGAGAGCTTTTCCTTCTGCCCATCTCTCATAAGTCGGAACGTTTTCAGCGATTCATTTCGCACAAAATCTTCCAGTGTACCAAGCTCCGGAAGCTTCTGATACACAATCTTCCGTCTTCTTTCCAGATCTCTGGTATCATTCATCCTGCGTTCATCGTAAACACGCATTATTTTGTTATATTGTGCATTAGTTAGTGACATTGTTAGCCCTGTCCAATATACGTTTGTTTACTATAGTATCATAATCAACCTTACGCTGATCAAAATTGATAAATCTGTTAGGCCTTGAAGTCGTTTTCTGAGGAGCTACAGATACAGCCTTTTTAGTTGTTTTTTCTTCAAAAGATCTTACAAGCTCTCTTGCCTGCTGAAGTGTTACAACCCCCTGCTCATGCCAATTGATCGCAACAGCCTGCATATACTTGTAAGTTGTCTTCTTGATACTTGCACAATACTCAAGAAGATACTCAATGACATCTGAGGACATATTGAGGTCCTTATACATGTACTGAAGGACTTCCACCTGACGGATACTTGGAAGAGTAGGCAGAATATGTTTTGCCACAAAGAGAATACCCTTGAACTCTTCATCATTCTGCACATCGTCAACAGTACCTTCCAAATGAGCAATCTGTTCATCCGCACCTGAAAAATCCTGAGCTTTGGTTGTTTCCTGTTCTTCTTTAGCAGAAGGTACAGTCTCACAAGCTACTGATTTACTCTCTGCCGCAACTCCGGAAGCATTCTCAAATACACCGAGCTTTTCCCAATATCTTACAGCACGTTCTATATCATTATCTGTCAGATTAAGTGAATCAGCGGCATCTTCAACAGAGAACTGTTCCCCTCTATGCCTCAGCATATATAAATATACTTTTATATAATCTCCGTTGGCTGTTCCAAGATACTTATCCAGAAAATCATCTGATATACATGTAGCATGAACCGCAAGATTATCAACAATTTTTGTGCCCATTTCATCATCCCCCAAACAAACACGGAGCAATCTGTAAAGCCTCATTACAGACCCTGCCCCTTCGGTTCCTAGATATTAACACACTAAAAATGGAGCATCAATAATCCCAGTCCACAACTTTATCCACCAAATTTATCCACATATATGTGGATAATGTGCACTACTAAAAAGTCAAGAGGCACTAAATTTATTTTAATTTGTTTACAACTTAATTACAATGTGTAAAAACAAGCATTATTGTATGTCAATACGCCTCAGTTATTGTTTTTTTTAAGTACAATCAGCAGTTATCCACATTTTGGCAGTGGATTTCCATTATTATTTGTGGAATAGAAATTAATTTTATTTTTAAAAAAGACTTATAGTGATAAGATCTCCGCGTTTTTGTCCCAAATAATTTAATTCATTCCTATATTATGCTTATTTTTAATCGCTTTCTTATCATAATTTATTACCATGTGGAATTCTTTACAAATTTTATAGTATTATGACTAATATAAACATTCGGAAAATTTTTTTACACATATTTAATGAATTATTTAAGCATTCACCTTTTCATGTATATCCTCATCTTTTCTCCGGCAGTAAAAAAATACGTGTAAAATGATCACTCATTTTACACGTACTATAAATATTACTCTTCTACTACTGCACCCGGTAATTCCAAAAGGTGTTCTCCCACTTCATATATATTACCTGCACCCATTGTAATGAGTACATCACCTTCTTTAACATTATCAAGGAGGAACTTTTCTATATCCTTAAACTCTGGAATATAATATACATTGGTATTCTGCTCAAGCATGTGCTTACGGAGATCATCAGAACTGATACCTATTGTATTTTTCTCTCTTGCTGCATATATATCAGCAAGCACGATTTCATCAGCCTGACTGAGGGCTCCGGCAAAATCATCAAGCAATGCCGCTGTTCTGCTGTATGTATGCGGTTGGAAAGCTATCCAAAGTTTTCTGTGCGGATACTTCTTGGCAGCCTCTATAGTTGCCGCTATCTCCTGAGGATGATGAGCATAATCATCGATTATGGTAAAGCCATTTACAGTTCCCTTCTTTTGAAAACGACGATCAGTTCCTGAAAAATGACGAAGTCCGTTGAGGATTGCCTCCATATCTATACCCATCTCGCGACATACAGCTATTGCAGCCATAGAATTATAGATATTGTGTTCCCCGGTTACCCCAAGTTCTACCCTTGCTACCTCTTCCCCCCTGTAAAACAGTGTATAGGTCGGATGAGCAAGTTTATCATAGCTTATAAAATTGGCTGTATAATCTGAATTCTTATCATGTCCGTAAGTAATGCACTTACACTTTAAGTTAGACGTGAAGTAATCATAGTGTTTAATATCAGAGTTTATAACCAAAAGTCCATTCTCCGGCAATTTCTCCGCAAAAAGCTTAAAACTGTGACGTATGTCGTCAATATCCTTAAAGAAATCAAGATGATCAGCCTCAACATTAAGTATTACTTCTATAGTCGGAAAGAATGACAGGAACGAATTGGTATATTCACAAGCCTCAACTACAAATGTATCCTGTCCTCCTACACGGATATTTCCACCTATATCCTTGAGCATACCGCCTACAGAAACCGTTGGATCAGCATGTGCCTCCAGTAATATCTCAGTAATCATAGATGTGGTTGTTGTCTTTCCGTGTGTTCCGGATACATTGATAGCCTGCTTATAATTACGCATAATCTCACCCAGGAGCTGCGCTCTTGTAAGCATAGGCAGACCTGCTTCCTGAGCAGCTGCAAACTCCGGATTGTCCGGATGAATAGCTGCTGTATATACAACTACATCTATATCCTTTGTTATATTTTCTGCCTTCTGCGGATAGTTTATGACAGCTCCCTCACTAACAAGTTTTTTTGTCAGTTCAGTTTCCCGGCTGTCTGAACCGGAGATAGTAAAATGTCTTGAAAGTAAAATCTCGGCAAGACCACTCATAGAGATGCCGCCGATTCCTATAAAATGAACATGTACAGGTTTGTCAAATTTTATCTGATACATCATATACCTTCTTATTTCTTTTAACGTTTTTATGACCATGAAATTATATCATCGAGGTAACCTTTACGCAAGAGAACCGGATCTGTCTGTATCTGCTGATGTTATCTCTTCAACTAAATCCATATGATCACTGCAGTATTTCTCATAGAGCTCATCTACCGCATCTCTGAATCTCTGCTTTTCATCATCAGAGAGTACAATCTCCTCGGTTCCTTCCTTAAGGCACTGGCTTCTGGACATATCTTCCCTTTTTTTCCAAAGATCTCTTTCATACTTTCCGGCCTTTATCGCGCACTCCCGTATGATATTTTGATCTGTATCGTTAAGTTTACCCCATGAGACATCACTCATGATCATAAGCTCCGGAACCCTCATATGTCCATCCAGACAGTAGTAGCCTGCGTACTCATTATGCCCCATGGCCCTATACGAAGACCAGTTGTTCTCAGCTCCATCCACTGCATGGGTCTGAAGAGCCTCAGCAACATTTTCATATATTATAGGAACCGGCTCCGCTCCAAGTGCCCTCACCATATCTTCTGCCAGCTCCGACTGCTGCACTCTTATCTTGAGACCGCTGATATCTTCAAGACATGTTACCGGCTTATCTATCGTGTAGAAGTTTCTTACTCCGGCATCAAACCAGGCAAGTGCCCGTATCCCTGATTCCTGAAAAGACTCTTTGATCTCATCACCTATCTCTCCGTCAAGAACATTCCACATATGATCAGCACTTTTATAGAGATAAGGCATCTGCAAAACAACCGACTCCTCACTGTAATCAGACAGACTGGATAATGCCACTCTCGCAAAATCAATGCCCCCAAAGCAAAGCTGTTCTATGGATGACTTCTCATCTCCAAGCTCTGAATTGGCATAAACCCTTATCTCTATACGTCCGTCCGTTTCTTCATTGACAAGTTTAGCAAAATATCTTGCCGCCTGAGTTGTCGGATAATCACTGGTCTGATTTTCCGCGTAGGTAAATACATATTCCGGAACTTTGTCTGATTTCTTTGAAACATTGATTCCCTTGGACACAACTGCATTCACAGCTTCACAGGCTGTAAGATATAAAGTACCTGCGACTGCAACGCTCAAAAAAGCAAGACTTCTTTTTTTTATTTTATTTCTGTTATTACGAAGTTCCTTTTTATTCATACCATCACTTCTTCTGAAGTTTTTCTTTTACAAATGCCACAAATTCCTTTCGGCTGTTTCCCATCGATTTATCTGGTATAACAAGTCCATGTCCTCTTCCTGTATAAAGGATAAACAAACCCGGAAGTTCCTTCATTCCCGGAATATCTTTCCAGGTAAGTGTCTGATGCTCATTACCCACTTTTATAAATATCTCATTTTCAGTAAAAGACAGTTCTGTCTCATCTACGATTTTTTCAGCATTTTTCTTACTTCTAAAATATATGATAATTGGTTGAATAACAGGAAAGTACAGCATTGCTATGGCAACGCAGGCCGACAGTACTACCCAGCTGTTATTGTAGCTTGTGGCAAGCAGAACCGCCATTGACACTGTAAAAACAACATTAACAACACCAATCATAGATGTATACTGATGTATCATAGCCAGTTCCCATAGTTCTCTAACACCATTTTTAAATTTAAATTGAAATCTCATATTTTTTCTTCCTTTTACATGAATAGCCTTTATTCTATCACTAAAACCGATAAATCTGTATCCCCATAAATATAATTACAGCCAAATGATATTTCACAATTTTTTAGTCATTCATACTTTCCTTTACCCAATATTCTTTACAGATAGTCGATATGGTCTCTTCGTAATTAAAAAAGGAGCAGCGGAATCACCACCACTGCTCCCTTATGAGAAGTTTTATGAAAAAAAGTATGTAAGCGATTTGTTATATAGCTTCTGCCAAAACTTATCAGGCCGTTGCAAAAATACCCATACCAGTCTGTACATATCCGAAAAGCTTTGGTACAAAGAGCGATATATCCGGAATAAATGTAATAAGAAGAAGTGCTACTATCATCATGAGATAGAACGGTAACATGGCAACTACTACCTTCTCGATAGGTCTGTGAGCTATCGCAGATCCGATAAAGAGTACAGAACCTACAGGAGGAGTAAGGAGACCGATACCACAGTTAAGCACCAGAAGTATACCATACTGTACAGGGTCAATACCTATTTCTCTGGCTATAGGAAGAAGAATAGGTGTTGATATAAGAATGATCGGAGCCATATCCATGATACATCCAAGTACAAGCAAAATGCAGTTAAGTAAAAGTGCAATTATCACAGGATTATCTGATACACCCGTTATAAGTTTTGCAGCAATCTCAGGTACATGTAATCTTGTAAGGCAATATCCGAATACTGATGAAGTTGAAATAAGGATCAACACTATTGACAATGTATCAATACAAGTATCCAGGCACTTCCATACGCCCTTCCATGTTACACCCTTATAGATGTACAGTGATACCAAAAGAGAATAGATAACAGCGATAGCAGCAGACTCAGTAGCTGTAAAGATACCTGCAACAACGCCTACTACTACGATGAGGATAGAAAGAAGCGCCCAGACTGATTGTGCAAGCTGCTGCAAAAGGATCTTAAATGAGAACGGATCTCCCTTTGGATAATGTCTCTTCTTGGAAATGATATAAGAACCTACCATAAGTGATCCTGCAAGTACTGCTCCAGGGAGATAACCGGCAAGGAACAATGAACCAATTGAAATACCTCCTGCAGTCGTAGCATAGATAACCATGTTATGTGAAGGTGGTACCAACATTCCCTCTACAGATGAAGCAATAGTAACAGCTGTAGCAAAGTCAACGTCATATCCACGGTCAACCATCATAGGAATCTCAAGGGAACCAAGTGAAGCTGTATCTGCTGATGCAGAACCTGAAATTCCACCGAAGAAATATGATGCTACGATATTAACCATGGCAAGTCCACCGGTCATCCATCCTACAAAAGCATCTGCAAGATCAAGAAGTTTTTCAGAGATTCCTCCTGTTCCCATCAACACACCCATAGTGATAAAGAACGGTACCGCCATCAGTGAGAAAGATGAAATACCTTTAACCATCTGCTGAGCTACTGTATTAAGCGGGATGCCCTGATATGTCAGGCAGAAAATTGATGATAATGCAACTGCGTAAGCAATCGGAAATCTTAAAATTATCATTACAAAAAATGATACAAGGAGAACTGCAATTGCGGCTGTATTTGCTTCCATGATTATTTATCCTCCTTTTTATCAAGTGTGAATCCGAGATCCGGAACATAGTTTTTATCAAGTATGTGTTCTATATCCACAATAATTCTCTCAAACTCGAAGAAAATCATAGCAAGTCCGGCAAGTGGAATAGGCATATACATCCATGTCTTACTGAGCCATGGCATAGAAATATATGTGCCCTTTGCACCGATGCCTGTTGCGTAACGCCATCCTATAACCAACATTACAAGAGCAAGTATCATAACGAAGATATCTGCTACAAGATCAAGTATCTTAACCAGATTTATCGGAAGATAGCGGTCAAATGTTGTCATTCTTATGTGTGCATTTCTTCTGATAGCAAGCGCAGCAGAAAGAACTGACATATAAGCCATAAGTGTAAGTATAACTTCCTCACCCCAGTTAGGTGCAGGGAAGAACGTAAGATAACGGGCTATAACTACCCAGGTCATAATGATGATATCGGCCACAAGAAGCAGCTTGCAGATAAGCATGGTAATCTTATAAACCATATCATATACCGGCTCTGCTTTTTTCAAAAAACTAAGTATTACTGCCATATTACTCCTTTCATTTTTCTTAAAGAAAAGGTGCTCCCGACATATATACGCCTGAGAGCACCTCAACTCATGCTATAAACCTTCTAAAGTTCAAATCTTATGCAAGTGCCTTAATCTGTGCATATACATCTGCAAGATCGCCTGTAGCGTTCTCATCAGCGATAGCCTGACAAGCCTCCTGCCATGGAGCCATATCTGATATATCAATTACATTGCATCCACGAGCCTTGAGCTCTTCAAGAACCTTAGCCTCTGTATCAATAGCGATTTCGTGGCAATAATCAGAAGCAATCTTTGAAGCCTCTTCAATAACTGCTCTTTGGTTATCTGTAAGCTTGTTGTTCCATGAATCCTCAGAGATAACTACCTCGATAGCACCAAGTGTATGGCTGTCAAGTGTAAGGTTTGGAGCAACCTCATCAAATCTGTTAGAAGCATAGTTAACGATAGGCTGACCTGCACCATCAACAGTCTTTGTCTGAAGTGCTGAGTAAAGCTCTGTCATAGAAACTGATGTAGCTGTTGCACCGAGAGCCTCAACCATCTTAACCATGATAGGGTCATTTGATACGCGGATCTTCATGCCCTTAAGATCATCAACAGTTGATACAGGCTTATCTGCTACTGTAAAGAAATGTCTGAAGCCTTCCTCACCATAGAAAAGGCCCTTAACACCGATGCCTTCCTTCTCAGACTCATCAAGGATTTCCTTACCAAGATCACTGTTTACAAACTTCCAGAAGTGCTCTCTTGACTCAAATGTGTAAGGAAGAGAAAGAAGGACTGACTTCTTTGCACCATATGATGTAAGTGCGAATGCTGAGATACGTGAAATATCAATATCTCCACCACCGCCAAGCATAGAATCAAGTACATCTGACTCTGAACCAAGAACACCTGATCCCTGAAGATCAATTGTGATTGAACCACCGGAAATAGCCTCAACAGCCTCTACAAACTTCTTATCCATCTGTCCGCAGATTGTGTCATCTACCGGGTTAACCTCTGCCATCGTAAGTACTACTGCAGGATCAGCTGCAGCTGCCTCGTTGACTGTGTACTCGCCATCTGTTGTTGCCTCAGCGGCTGCCTCTGTCTCACCTGATGCCTCAGCGGCTGTTGTCTCTGCAGCTGCTTCTGTTGCTGCTGCTTCTGTTGCTGCTGCCTCTGTTGCTGCTGCAGCTGTTGTCTCTGCAGGCTTTGATGAACCACCGCATGCTGCAAGTGATGATGCAACCATGGTTGCTGCAAGTACTGTACTTACTAATCTTTTCTTCATACTAAATTTCCTCCCATTAGTACTTTTTTATGTCTTTAAAGACATACTACTGTTCATGTCAGCTATCTTTAAATCGCCGACCAATGAACTTATCAACTGATACAAATTATATGGTAACCGTTTACATTTCTCGATGGTAAATTTTTTAGATTTGTAGAAGGATTTTAACATCTTGTCCATATTTTTTATTCACAATTAACATATTGCACAATCATACGCCTTATATATTATGCATATTGACCTGTAGTTGAGTTTTTTTCCCGGGAATCTCACGTGATATTATCCAACATGAGCAAATCCAAAAACACAATTCATTTATCACTGTATCGCTTTTCCGGCAATCAGCACATCAACACCTCCAAAACAACAAAAAAGAGACTGAATCATCAGTCTCCCAGCACCATTGATCTATATTCAGAAGGACTTTTTCCTGTAATCCTTTTAAAAACCTTGGCAAAATAGTTTGAATCCGGATATCCGACAGCCTTACCGATATCCTTTATATTTATGCTTATTATACCTAACTGTTTTTTGGCTTTTTCTATGCGATACTCAGACAGGTATGATATAAAATTTCTGCCAAAGTTCTGCTTAAACAGCTTACAGAAGTAGGCTTCACTGTAATTGAAGGCTTCAGCTATATCCTGAACCGAAATATCTTCCATATAATGCTTTTCTATATAATCAAGCATCTGTTTTTGTCCACTTGATCCACTACCGTTTTCAACACCACAAACTTCGGTTATTCCTGATGTTTTGTCTTTATCCGGCTCCGGAGCATTTGTTATAGGTAATGCTTTGGTTCTGCCGGATCTAAGTTCTTCCACATAATGAATGGCTGTATCCACAGACAAAAGTAATTCTTTCTCATCATAAGGCTTTAAGAGGTAGTCCAACGCATGAAGCGAGACAGCCTTTTTGGCATATCTAAACTCATCAAAGGCTGTAAGAAAAAGTATAACCGCATCCTTGTCCATTTTCCTTATCTCTTCAGCCGCTTCAAGTCCGTTGATACCCGGCATCTCGATATCAAGAATAAAAATGTCGACCTTCTGTTCATTTTTCAGATTCAATACCTCTCTGCCGTTTTCAGCTTCAAGTATCTCAGCCTGATCTTCGTATTTCGTTCTTAGTTTTTTTAGGAGTACTTTTCTTTCAATATTCTCATCATCTGCCACAAGTATTCTGTACATTTCACCCTCCAAGCTGTGGTATGGTAAGTATCACACTGGTTCCGTTTCCTTCCTCCGAAACTATCTCAAGATCTCCGCCACCCTGATACAAGGTTTTTATACGTCTGCATATATTCCCGAGTCCTATTCCTGTCCCGGAAGTTCTGTTCTCATCCTTGGAATTCAGTCTCTCCAGAAGTCTGTCCAGAACCTCCCTTTTTATCCCCATACCATCATCAGATATAGTTATCTCAATACTACCATCATCCTTCCTTCTGACATCCACACTTACTGTTCCTCCCTCCTCCTTTCGGGAGATTCCATGAACGATGGCATTTTCAACAAGGGGCTGCATAGTGAAAGACGGTATCTTTATATCACCTATATCCTCAGGTACATGAACCTCATACTTTACCCGGCTGCCGAATCTCATTTTCTGGAGATACATATAGTTCTCGGCAATCGTAAGTTCTGACTCTAT
>AUXO013799429.1_pt1 | contig 11858 bp, 24 predicted proteins | sample 768731 | NCBI WGS metagenome assembly AUXO01 (sample SAMN02715735, study PRJNA202380) | gut metagenome | biome: sheep rumen | host: Ovis aries | place: New Zealand: Palmerston North | reverse complement strand
TCCTCTCCTTCTCCCCGTGTTGCCGATAGGTCAGCTAATAATTTTATAAACATTTTGCTACTTCAATTTCACAATAATGGAAATCCCACTTATTAGAATTATAACTTTCTCTTGCCTTATTTATTGCTTCTCTGTCGGTTTTTGCTTCAACTATGATAGTTTTAACAGCTTCATAGCCGCTGCCGATAAACCAAACCTTTTTATGAGAATCATTTGTTATCATCCCTGTTCTCAATTCTGTTATCATGTCTGTTCCTCTCTTTCTCCTCGTATAGCCTGTTAGGTCAGCTATATTAAATTATTATAATTTCATTTTATCCATCTCATCTTTGTCTACATTTAAACGGTCGCATAACACCGTATATAAGGTGTTCCATTCTTTGTTATATTTTTTATTGTTAGGATAATTCGTTATCAGGAAACATGCTTTCGTGTATCTGAAAATCAATTCCTGATTGTTTATATTTTTTATCTTCATATTGTCCATCTTTCTCCCCGTCCTGTCGAAACTTAATTACATTTTTACTTCAAAAAATTCTTTCTTAGTCAATCCACAAAATGCTTTAATGTGTCTACCTGTAGTAGCACTCCAACCGTTGTATAATCTAGTCAAATTTCCATCTTCATCTCTCTTAATGATTGGAGTATCATACGATAATAAAGTTTCTGTATTGTCGTCATCAATAACTACTTTTGCTTTGCCATAAAAACTCTTCTTATTACCTATAGGACATAACTCGTACATTCTCATAATTATACCTCCTTTTCAAATACATAAATTCTAACTGGATAATCCTCATTTCCATAAGATGTGTTAACTGTGATTCTGTAAATGTCGCTTAAATATGGTTGAATATAATAAACATTTTCATTTTCTTCTTTATAGTTTTCCGAAAAGAATAAATCCATTTCCCAATTACAACCTTTGGGAAAATTTTTAACAAACCAGTCTATAATTCTTTGTACTCCTAAAATATCTAATTGACTTATTTCTGGTGAACTATCAAACCATCTACCATACCAACCATATCTCCAATACATACGAAAATATCCCTTATAAATATATCCTTTCCTTTTATGTGGGTCATCTTCTATGTATTCAGTTATATCTTGGTCAACAAAAGGATTATTCATTTTAAAAGGAACGACTAAACGTCGTTCCTTATTAATAAAATTCTTTATATCTTTTATCAATGGACTTCTGATTAATTCTTTATTGTTTTCTCCTCTGAATTCTCCGTATATAATATTCGTTTCCGAAGTCTGAATCAATTTATCCATAATTACCACCTCCTCATTTCTAATTTAATTGTATTTAAAAACACATTTTCTTGATCTTCTTCTAAGTTTTCTACTAATGTTTGTATGTCATGATTTAATTTTTTATTTTTACAACACTCCTGCCATGACAACCACCATTCATGAGCATAGCAAGCGATTTCTTTATAAGTAAATTTACCACGCCAATTTTCGCTTGAATACACTGCTAAATCATAAAAAAATTCATAATCCATAATGAACACCCCTTTAAATAATTTGATAATCATATTTGTAACTAAACTTCATTGGTCGCTTTAAATCAACCTCATCATAAATAACTTTTTCCTCTTTTTTCTTACTACCATACGGTGTAATTTCTCCAATAGTAATTGTATGTGGATTTAATTTTCCGTTATAGGTTTTACAAAAATCTTTCCATAACTTATAAATTCTAAGTTTATCTTGTAGGTCATCATCATATGCCCATAAATCTCTAGTAAATAAATAGTCATTACTATTTACTTTAAAAAAGCCAAAACCTACTTTTTTTCTTTGCTTTCGGTTTCGGCGTACAATACGTTTGATTCCATCATTAACTTCTTTAGTTTTGCCACATATAGCTAAATAACCAAGTTGGTGAATTTCATTATATGTTAATTCTAATTTGTTGCCATTTACCCATGCCTCAAAGGTTTCTGAAGCATATTTATAACATCTCCATTGAATATCCATAACTAATCCTCCTTTCTATGAATTATCCTTTTCCCGCACGTTGGGCAATACAGAATATCCTTGTACCAATGATAATACAATCCCGAGATTTTAACTTCGGTGATTCTCACCTGTTCTTTTTCCTCGTTAAGTTCTTCACAAGTCTTGCATTTATTCATGTTTTTATCCTTTCTGCCATCGTGACCTCCGTGGCGAGCGTCTGCTAAATTCCCGCTAACGTTGCAATAGCTAATCTATAAAGCCATTTTTCGGCATCTTCCTTACTCTTTTCTTTTGCAATTTGCAACATTTTATGTTGAACTTCTTGGGTTTTTGCAAGTTCCCTTGCCCTCTCTCCTATCAGCTTGAACGCCTCTTTATTGCTCATACTCTTCTCCTTTCTGCCGTCGTAACCTCCGTGGCGAGCTTGTGACTATTTGAATTATATCTTTCATTATTTATTAAATGAATAATACAACCCATCATAGCAGCTCTATATACAGTAATTTTATCTGCTTTAAATTCAATTACTTTTTCTTCATCATCATATATCTTTAACCAATGACTAAACTCTGATACTTTTTCATAATGTTCTCCAATTTCAACATTATTTTCATTACAAATATATGCTTGATAACTGTTATCTTCTCCAAAATGCAATTCCTGAAGGTTTAATCCATTTTCATCGCATCCAACTAAAATCAATGTTGCTATATCGCTTGTTCCTATATATCTTTTTTCAAAATCTTTATATGATTTCATTTCTTTACCTCACTTTCTGCATTATCTGCTTCTATAATTGTTGGTGTGCTAAACCATACTGTCCAATATTGATTGCCTTTATAGGAACACCATTCTACTTGTCCGTCTACCTCATCACAAAAAATACAAGCTTTCTCATAATCATTAAATGTTTTTGTTTTCATTTTCTCCCTCCCTCTAGGATTGTTAGTGCCTCTTCAAGATACTGATAAGTTGATTCTTCTCTTGTCATATTACTTCCTTTCTTCCATAAACATCATCTGCAAACCATCCAGCGAATGGATTGAATATTGCTGAACACTTAATACCATTAGGTGTTTCAACGATAACGTCTGAGTCCATAACTGACCCTTTTATAATTTTACAAGGCACAGCATCCTGCCTATGTGTATGTGCCTCATTTTCCATTGAATTTAATTTACAATAAATTACCATGTTAGTGCCTCCCTTCTCAGTTCCTTGTTTGTAGCTTCTATTAACTCGCTATATTCTTCTTCATCAAAATTGCTATCATTTTCAATTAAATAGTCCAAAAATTCATCGTTTTCGATCATTTCTCTTTCTACTTCGTAACTTTCTAAACTTTTAATATTTCCGTAACCGTCAAACCTTACATATGGGTAAGTGTAGTGATAGTCCCCATAAAATACAGCCCGTGCTACTTCTTCAGGTTTAGCATCTGACATGAGTTCGTCTAAACTCTGATATAATACATCGTCGTAATAGTTAATGCTTAATAAAAATTCATTATAATCACATATATATTTTTCTACGTCGTTTTCAATTTCTGTTGTTAAAACTTCATCTTTGTAAAGCCGCTTTACTGCGTCAATGTCTATCGGCTCGCATTCATGTGCATATTGTGTTAACATCATTATTGCCTCATCAAAATTCATTTCTAATAAATCAAAATCATACATAATTTTTACCTCCTATTTTTAAAATTATTATTTAATCTGTTGTTTTAATTTCTTCTAAAACCTGTGTTAAAATTTCGCTTGCAAGTGTTTTTCTAATAATATAATCAATGTATGTCGGTTTTTCATTGTCTAGGTCGATTGCATTTTTAAATTCCGCTAATAAAATTAGGTCATTGTTATTTTCCAGGGCTTTTCTTGCCTCTGAATCGCTGTAATAATACTTTTCAGAAAATCCACCTGTTACTTCGTCACTTAATAAAATTTCCTCATAAACTTCATCGTAAAGTGCGTCAAAGTCTGTTGTTTCTTTTGTTTCTGAGATATTGATTATCAAGTATTCGTTATCTTCTAAAAAATTATAAATATCCTTTTTCATTTCTGCCCTATAATCATATTTTTCTATCATGTCAACACCTCCCCCTTTTTATTTACAAGCGTCTTGCAATCCTCTTTGTATTTCCTGATTGCTTCTTTTTTAGTATAATAATAATATTGTTTTATACCTTCACTTCCGTATATTACCCATGCACCATGAATATTTTTTTCTGAAAAATAAATTTTTACTTTATCCATACTACCTCCTTATATATTCAACTACTCTTCCATTTCTTCTTTGTGCAACCATTCAGCATCTGGTGTTAATAATTCATATAATTGTTCTCTTTTCTCTTCCATAGTTAGTCCATGTAATTCATTTACAACACTCTCTGGTATCTTTATAAAATATCCACCTAGATTATCGTATAAGTGATTTGACCAATATTGCTGACTAACCATTAAATATCTTTTCCTTAAATCTACTGGAATACCGTACTTAATAACACTAAACCTTGTTGGAGTTATATAATAAACATCCCATTCTTTTTCGCTTAACATTTTTTCGCACTCTATTAATTTATTAGATTTTTTATTTAAATTTTCTAAGTTGAAATAACGGTGGTCTCCAGTATATAGGTTGGCAAATAATAAGTATTTACCTAAATTATTGTTGAATATATCAATTAATTCCATAGGGTCTCTAACACTATATAGATTGGTATATGTTTCAAATAAATGCATAATTGCATTTTCTACCTTCTCACTAAATACTTCTTTATTATCAGCTTTTTGAATATTCAAATAACCATTATGATATAAATACCTACCATGATTACCACCAACCACATACATATCTTCGCTATATTTATCAATTTCTTCAGGTTTTAGAAAAAAGTGTTCTTCTCCGTTTTTTTCGAGTTTATCAATGAGAATATCAATCAACGAACCATAATCGGTTGTTTCCTCATCAACGGTTATGATTTTTTCGGATAACCACGCCGAACCATTTCCATAACTAATTTTGTAATGAACCATTATTCTACCTCCTATAATTTATAAGTTTTCTTAGTTGCTTTATTTCCTTTTCCTTTACACTTTTCAAATTCATTTATCCACACTACTTTGCCACTCTTATAATGCCTATAATGTCCTCTTACACGAAATTCATGATTAGGCTTATTCCTTTTAATAGGCATTTTTGTTGTTTCGAAATCATCTTTAATAACATATACCTTTCTGGTTAAAGGAATACATCTGTGTTTCTTAATGATTTTGCCTTTTTTCTTTTTTTCTGTAACTGCAATCTTGCTTTCCTTTTCCTCTACGACTTCCTTATGATGCAACATAAATAGCATAAGAGCGTGCCATTTATTAATATTTTTTTCAACGGTTCTGTCTTTTGTTATTATCATTAGTAGTTGCATTTTTGTTATTTCGTCAGTTCCTGTTAATTGAAATTCATTTAATTTTTCTGTAAATACGTCGTATTTAAAAGAACATATCTTTCTATTTAATTCCATACTGCCAATTTCAAAAACGACAGCATTTAAAAAAGAGGCATCATACTTGATGTATAATTCCTCTTCTTGAAAATTTATTGTGCCTTGTGTTAAAGGTACATTAGTAAGTGGTTCTTTATTTTCAAAATACCACTCCATTACTTTCGACATTTTTTTGTTATTCTCAATGACAATGATATTTTCCATAAGCAACCTACCTTTTCAACTTATAATCCCATCTTGCTATAATGTCATCTTCAATATTATTTTCAGGATCATATAATACATAAGTCACAATAATATCTCCCTTTTTGCAATCAATGTGATTTTTATAACAGATATAATTATATTCTGTATTATTTAGAACCTGACCATCTCCTTTATTATTTTTCACTTTACCAATTACTCTTTCAACAAGAACTTTTCCTTTTCTATGAGTAATCATTTTGTAGGTTAAATCTGATGTATCAATTACATTCAAATAATTCTTTTTCTCAATTCTTTCTGCTTGTTTCCGATACTTTGTCAGTTTTAATTTTGCTGCATTAACTTTTACTCCAGTTGATAATACAATTGCTACTACTAATACTAATGATAAAATCTTCTTCATAATTTTTTCCTCCCTATCTCACAAAGAATAATGTTCTGCTGCTGCTAAAATTTTATTTTCATAATAATCAGCTACCTCATCATAAATATTAAAAGGTCTTATCAATGGTTCTACTCTCCCAATATATTTCCCATTGATTGATAATACACCATTTACTATTTCATATTTATTTTTGCGTGGATTATAAAGAGTATTATTCCCTTTACAATATTCCAAAATCAGGTTATAACACTTTTTTAACTCAAAATTTATTCCTTGTCCTGCTGCTAACTCATTTACAATGTTTACAATGTTTTGCCTCATCATAACTTTTTCCTCCAATATATTTTCCCTTTTATTTTTCTGCTAACTGATTCCAATATTCCATTATGAGATTTTTCAATTCTCTTTTATTTATTATTACCTCTTCTTTACTATTGATTGCTTCATTTTTTGTTACTTCAAATACTTTGTTATCTCTGTTATCTACTGTCTGATATATAACAAATCTCTTGAATTTTTCCGACCCCCATTCATCAGCTTCACCAATAATAAGCCACATACTACTGTAGTTGTTTCTATCTTGCTCTTGCATTGTTTTTAAGATTTTTTCCAGCGTTTTCTTAAAATCTTCTATTTCAAACAAATAACTTTTATCTGTATTATATATAAAATTTTCCGTACAATTTGCAAAACACCTTCCAAATGAACTACTTTTTTTATATTCAAGATTCATAAACATTCTTGCTGACATATATTTTCCCTCCTAATCTTCTATAATGATATTTTCCATCTTCCTAACTGTTTCATAGCTCTTATATATCCATCACTAAAGGCTTTGACAGCTGGATTCAATCTTTCGCCAGGTTCTCCGTCAATAATTTCATTTAATTTATACATAGTATATAATTCTGTTAATTCTGGATAATCGTCAATTTTACTATATAACAAAGCATTTTTTATATATTCAAAATCAGATTCCGTTCTGTCATCGGAACCATACTTTGAAATATATATTTCTTTTGCCTTTTCTATATCTTCTATAACCGCCTCGTCTGTTTTTATATATAGACAATCAATGCATGTTATTTTACTAGCAAAATAATATATATCCTTCAACAAGGTACACAAGTTAGTTTCACTTACTTCGTTGTACCATCTTGCAATACACGTTCCCATATCGCTTACAATCATTAAAGTGCCACTCACTTTATCAAGGTAAAAAGTGGAACTATAAAAAATACTTCCATCTTTGTTTTTCCACTCTAACACAAACATCCTATCATTTTCCTCGATGATGTTTGCCTTAAAATTTTTGTACTTACTCATACACTCTCCTTTCTACACGAATTAAATTGCATTTCTCTATATCAAAATAAAAATCATAAGTGCCACCTTCCAAACAGTGGCACTCTATTTTCCCCATGCTGGTTTCAATGTCTTTTTTGCCTATGTATTCTAGATTTTCATATACTTCGTCATAGACAGAAAGACTGCGAAATAGTTTATTGGTTAAATTCTTTTTAATGTTTTCCTTTCTGATTTTTTCTTTCATAATTACCTCCTTTATGCTGTTGCTGCTAATAAGCGTATTTTGTCTGTAAATTCTTCTGTAAATTTTTTTACTTCATCTGTCATGGCAGCATTTCTTAAACCACGACACTGCACAATCTTGCCATTTTTATACTCTAATGTATAATATGGCTTGTCAGGTTCTGACATTTTCCTGATAAAGAAAATCGTAGTTTTCTTATCTATCACAGACTGCTTATATGTCGCAACACAATGATGTAAAGTGCTACCTTCAATATTTAATTCATCAATTTCTTTTGGTAGACGCATGAATAAACCTAATTTATCATCTACCCATTGTTTGTCATGAAATTGTTTTAAAAACTTATTGAAGCCTTTTTGAGCTTCTTTTCTTTCGTTCTCTTGCTTTTTGTTATATTCTTCCGTAAGTTTGTTGTGCATATTAATTAAATTATTTGGCAATAATGTGTCTTTATTGACTGGGTACTTCAACAGTTTTAAAAGCCTAATGTAATCATTTAACATTGTTGCGTTAGTTTTTTGCTTTGTTAAATAATTATTTATCTTTGCATATGAATAATTTGACAGTATATGCTCCTTTACCTCATCTCCGACACAATTTGACAGATAAAAGTCGTATGCAGCTACAAACTCTTTTCCAAAGTGTGGAACCTTTTTTTTGATTTTTCGCAAAAATTCTATATTGCGTGAACAAATGCAATTATCTGTCCTTTGAATAAGGAAATTTAATTCCTCTTTCGTGCACCCTAGAATTTCATGCAAAGAATTTCCTTTGCGAATAATGAATTTCCTTGTTTGCTCACGCACTAAGTCAGTCCATCCTACCTTGATCAACTTTTCAATTTGTGTATGTTTATAATAAAAAGTCAACCAATTGCCTATTATATGTGTGTCTCGAAAATAGTCTTTCATTTTATCAAAACAACAATACTCATAAGGAGTTCCTTTTAACTTCTCAAGAAACTCTTTTTCTGAAAACGCATTATACAAAAACCAGGGTTCTCTTTCTTCAGAAACATATCCATATATGCCTTTAATAACCACATGTTTCTGCATATTTGTATCGTATGTTGTTAATCTAGCTTTTCTTATCATATCCCGAAACATTTCTGTTGTTTCTATTTTCACTTCTTTATTGTTGAATTTTCGGTGATGTATAAAATACTTCACCATCACCCTATCGCCTATAACATCAACGCAATTAGTCCATTCTAGTTGCGTTAAGTTGTCATACCACTTTTGATGATAATAACCATCTGCCTTTGCAGTTAGATTCTTATGACAGAAAGGACATTCATATTCTTTATTATTTTTTAGTAATTTATAATCCATATTGTCTATATTTCTCTGACAACATGTCACAAAACTCCTATGTGCCTTTTTATTATAAAAAAGATAGTCTTTATTGTTGTAATAAAACAGACCATCTACAAACTTTTTATAATTATTAGGCATTCTAAATTCATTAAAGAATTTTTCATCTTCTTTCGCTTGCTTTAAAAATGCCTGAGTTTTGCCAAGTTTCCGTTTTTCGCTATTGACAAAATAAATATCTTTGATAGCTGTACTTACATCGTTGTAACCTAAATTTTCTATTATTCTTTTGCTTGTAGCATCTACAAGCCGTAATTTTTTATAATACCCTATATAATGAAAAGGGTCGCCAAATACAAAATTTAGCCTTTTTATATCTGTCCTTAATGCCAGCATTTCTTTGTCATCTTTGTTTATGAAGTATCTAATATATGGTTTTCCATTACTATAATAGATGTCGATAACTACAATATCGTCAACTTCAAAAACTTTTACAGGCATTTCCCTTTCGTTTTCGTTGGTGGCTGTAATGTTTTCTGTGCGATGTATTGCTTTTAATTTTTTCTTATCCATTTCATTTTGCCCTCCTTAACTAAAAAAACGACAGTTGACCATCGTCATTTTCCTTTAACTTGAGTTTAGGTGCATTTGCCTTTGGTTTTGCCCATGATTCAGGCTCTTCTGCTCTTATATAATCTTCTGCCCACTCGTAAAACTCGTTTATATCTGTGCATAAATAATAATTACTAGAGAAGTTGTTGCTAGAGTGGTGGTTTTCAGTTGCCTTTTTTCTGGCTTGATTCGTAATGTATTCACACAAGCCTTCTAAAGTTTTCTTTTCACTTAAAAAATCTTCTTCCAACCCTTTATCTTCTGCAAATCTGTTTTTGAAGTGATTAATCCATTCTTCTGAGTGGAAAACAGAGTTGAAAGATTCATCAGCTAATTTTTGTTTAAATTTCTCTATTCCTCCCATAATATTTTCCTTTCTAGCAAAAAGGACGCACCCCTTTTACAGAGTGCATCCCTTGCTTAATAAATTATACTTAACAAATTATACTTCATCATCTACCTGGCTTTCGCCAAAATAGGCAACATTTCTCTTGCACCATGAGTCATGATACTTCATTGACATTAAGCACTTGAATAAGGCTTTACTTCCCTTTCTTACTCTTTTGCCAGCTTTTAACCACTGCTGGTAAGTTTTCACTTCTTCCTTAATACCCAATTCTTTTATCTTGGCTGCCAAGACCTCTGCATTTGTCTTTGGTTTTGTACTTGTATTTGCCTTTGCCTTTGGTTTTGTATTTGCCTTCTTTTCTGGCTCTGGCTTGATGTTTAACTCCTTCAGGAGTGCATCGTAAATTGCCTTGTATTCTGCGTTTTCTTTCTTGCTTAATACTTTGATAAAAGGATTTTCATTCTTTATTGCCTTCTTGATTCTATCAGTGAGTTCTATGGCTTTTTCAATGCACTCTTTTCTTGTTTTCGCTATATGAACCGCTAAGCCTGTTGTTAATTCATAGATTGACCACTCACTATTTCTCTTTTCAATGGCATAGTAAACGCCATCATTTTCTAAAATCTCGCCATTATGAATGGCGTTCTCACACATTGGCTTCATGAATGATACGAAGCCTTTCTTCTTTGCTACAGTTTTCATATTGTTTTCCTCCTTTGTGTTTGTCATAACATTAATCCTCCTTATTATTTTTATATTTTTAGTTCTGTATTACTTAAAGAAATTTATCTTCTTTTCTTTTGAGTTGTAATAATATACATTATCCGAAAGAAAATCCGCCTGTGCTACACATGTTTCATTTACATTTCTTACCATATCGTAGATATCCTCCTTATCCATCGCATTTGCTGGAATAATAATAACTTCATGGATAGACGATGGCAAAATGACATAATCCCCTCCGAAAATATCAGATATTTTCTGACAAACTTCTGGATAGGTTATCATCGAAGCTCCAAACATTTGGTCTTTGTTTGTTACCACATAAAGAGGGTATTCTCCATCAGAGATAGTTGCCTGGTCTAAATCGAATCCATTCCCCATTAAGAATGAAAACATTGAACCAAACTTAACGGTATTTTTTGCATTTTCCCTTGCATAAAAATCAAGTTCTTCTGCTGTTTTTCCGTATTTTGTCGCTAGATTATTCGTAATAGGCACTGATGCATCTTCGCCTATTCTAATATGGAATGTCTTTGACAAATCCGCAACATTTATGTGCGGTCTATCTTCTAATAAAGTCGCATTTTTAGCAGTATTAATCAGTTTTGAAAAAATCTTATCCTTTACATCTTCAAAAGATAAAAGAGATTCAGTATCAAATTTTCTATACTTTGATGCTGACATTTCATTGATATAATTGTTTGCAATCTCTTCAACAACCTCTGCAATATTTTCTCCATTATTAACTTTTTCTAACGCTTTGTTTAAATATAGAACTGGAGCAACAGTTTCATTACCTGACTTTGGGCGTACTGTAACACCCTCATAAGTAATGCCATTTTCCTTTGTTACAGTGCTAAAATGTACTGTATATTCTGGCATTTCCCTTTCGAGTTTTTCTTTTACCTCATTATAAAATTTTTCTTTTATCATATCGTTTTCCTCCTATAAAAAATAAATTTCCCTTGTATACCAATGTTTCATTTCCCTTGTATACTTGTACAAATATTTCATTTCCCTTTCCCTTTATCTGGGATTAGGGTTATCTGCCTTGTTCTACAACAGTCCATGCTCTTTCCCTACTGTTTTAGCCCAATTGTATCTAGATTCGTCATACTTAAAATCTTCAATGGTGAATCCATATTCTAATAATTGTGAAAGAGCATCAGCTTCGTCCCAGTTTTCTTCTTTAAAATGTTCTATTTGTGCCTCAAGTTCATTTGGCACGTCAAAATCATTTTTCGTTT
>AUXO018059648.1_pt1 | contig 11859 bp, 12 predicted proteins | sample 768731 | NCBI WGS metagenome assembly AUXO01 (sample SAMN02715735, study PRJNA202380) | gut metagenome | biome: sheep rumen | host: Ovis aries | place: New Zealand: Palmerston North | reverse complement strand
TTTGATAAGGCTCATAGATTCAATATACTCTTTATTTCTATATTCACTCATGCCGGTACTTCACCTATTATAAAATATCTTGTAATGAACTCTCATTTAAATAACGATTACTAAAGAAAAAGCGCCATATTACGTCATTCTCAGGTCAAATCGCTGTTTATCTGCCTCGTACTTTAGGATTATTTATAAGCCCTGAATTCTAAATTATGCCTTTTCCATTCGTCCGGAGTACGTTTTATACAAAGTCTTTTTCCTAATGTTGAGCTCAATAATAGGTCGGATTACCATAAAACAACAATAACCTATAAATCCGCCAAAAGTATTGGTAATCAGATCCGTTACATCAAATGACCTATAACTATTAACAAAGGGCTGAAGAATCTCTATCGCAAAGCTCAAAAGGAAAGTAGCAAATACAGTACTTACCATTGTTCTCTTAGAACGTCTTCTCGTAAGAGGAAACAGAAATCCAAAAGGGGCTGTCATGACAACATTCAAAATAATCTGTCTCATGAAATCGCCACGACCATTGGCATAATCGTCAAAGGCTATCAGATTATATGCAAATGGATGATCAAACAGGAAAGGCAATGAAGTTATGATCGGCATCATAGTAAAAAACAGCACAAAACAGAGATAGACATACATTACCGACCATATGAACAAAACACCACCGCCTCTACGTTTCCATTTCGGAAACAAAACAAAAATATAGAGCACTAATAGTGCCACAACATCTATTAAATGCCTGATTGTAAAAGAAAACATTTTCCTATACTCCTTACCCACAAATCATTTCATACAAAGTGTTTCAGCATTAGATCCTAATACTATGGCTTCCAGACAAATAATCCTTCCCCTGAAGAAATTGCAGTGATTAGCTTCATCAGTTTTTCATCAGGATTATAGACTGTCATATGGAGCTCGTCCGGCTCGGAAAGAATCATAGCTTCATCTGCCCTAATCTGAACACTACGTTCCATCACATCTTCCACTATACGCTCTGGAGACGGATTGACCTCGCCATCTATTGATAATTGATAGTAACAGTTCAGCTTCAACAGCACATTTACATGCTTTTGCTTAATTGAAGTCAGCCTGCTACTTTCCAAGAAAAACCTTTCAATTTCAAAGAATTGTCCCTTACTTTCCTTTGGAACCTGTTCAGGCAATATATCAATGACCCAGTATGGTTTTTGAAGTAACTCATCTGCTTTATTGTTCATTTTGTCCAATCTCCGGAATCACGTGTCCTTTTTGAAGATATACAAAATATCCTCATCAGCATCGTATATTGCAACCGTACAGTTTATTGAGCTTCCGTTCCACAGGTCAGACTCATCATACGGATCGGCCGCATCATTATGGCGGTCATAATAGAAATAGTAGCCATTAGTCACAACTGGAATTGCCTCAGCACACTCATCCCCTATAGAATTATTGATGAGATCAGAAACCCCATTGGAAAGCGGAAGCTTTTTCCATAGCTTAGATTCTTCCATTTCCGGTTCCATGGAGCTATCCGTATAATGATATGCAGCCAGGCTACTTCCATCACCATGAAAGCCATGATCATCCTTGGAATAAACCATATCTCCCCAAATTACATTTATTTCGCCCTTTTCATATAGCCAGCTAAGTGTGTTATCGTTCTTATCGCTTGGAATCCAGTATGATACAGCCAAAATCAGGCATAACAGTCCCGGCAAAAATAAGAGGAATCTCCCCGGTTTCTTGATTTTTTCCTTCCAAATAGTGAGGAAAGCTAGAAGATTAGCCACAAAAAGCGGAATTGTTCCCACTGTCAAGGTTATACCCGCGCCTTCCCATCTCTGCATCGGAAGCATGGCATCCGGATTCGAAATAGATGTGTCATGCAAAATATACGATCCCGCATAATAGATTAAGCAAAGAATTCCTACAACATTTAAAAATACAATTATTCCTGTTCCCAGCTTTTTCATACACTTTTCTCCATTCACGTTAGCTTACCCTATTTATTACTCATGAAACTAAGCAAAAACAAAACACTCCCAGCCACAGCATAAAAGCTCCATATCATACTGTTTTCTATAAAACTTCTACCAAGTAAGCTTTCTGCCTGCATCCCAATTATTGGAAAAAGATGTATTATCTTTTTTTCTGACTCTATGAACATTGGAAGAATAATTGCCACAAAGCCAGCAGTTACCGCGCCAACAGTATTCCTGCACAATGTGGAAAAAAGGAGAAAAAGGTTACCCATCATATAACATCCAAGGAAAACATTAATAGCCTCTTTTCCAATTGTTATTATTTCCTCATCAAGTGCGCTAACGCCCGTATCAAAGAAAGCAAAACTCATTACAGAGGAAAAAAACGCCAAAAACACTATCCAGCATAAAGCAAAAGTAATGACAATAAATATCTTAACTATTGTTGATTTGCTTCTTCCATTCTCTGTAACCCGAATCTGATCAGCCATTTTATTGATATACTCATCTGAAAAAACAGGAGCAGTTAGAATTAAAATGGGAATCAGGTACAAAACCAGCACCCCAAAAGGTCCATATTCATGCTTAAACAGGTAAGCGCTGCCTTGTCCTCTCACATGGACTCCAGTACTGTAAAGAACACTTCGCAACCTGTCGGTGTATTCTGAAGCAAACGCAATCATATCAAGAACGATTACCAATGCAAAAGTATATATGTATCTGCTTCTAAGTACTTTTTTTAACTCTTCACAAAAAAGGAATGAAAGCTGTTTCACAAGTCTATCCTGCCTTTCCAAAATAATAACCTGTAAAAAGCAAAAACCACGAATGTCATAATAGGTAACAGGATAAATCCTATTGCATACAGTGGAATGGCCGCACCACTTATAACATAATATAAGTTTTCACCAACAATTAACTGTGCACTTCCAAACACGCTTGGAATCAGGCAGAAAAGTTTTCCAATATTTCCGTTTTTGGGTATGAACATAGGCAGTATTACAAGCAATAACCCTATTCCAATACCCCAAAAAGGTTTTGTCACTCTTGAAAAAACAAGCATTAAACATGCAGTCATCAATGTTGCCGCTACCATGAGTAATGCATAACCTAATAACAGGTACCCCAAAACAGTTATGCCGGCATTGCAATCCGACAAACAGGGGATGCAATTAATTCTTATTAGAAGCAGGTCCCAATCTCCATAGATGGTGATAGTCAGAAAGCCAATTACAAAATAGTATATTGTCATCCATGATAATCCCAATATAATACCTGCCAGAAATTTCGACATGACTATCTCTTTCCTGCCTCGGTAGGAACTATAAATAATCCTATCCATTCCATTCTCTACATCTTTAAAAAAGATTGAATGCAATAAGATAATCAAAGCCAAAAAAGCAAATATCGTAGACACTAAAGAAGTCAGGTTTTGAACCAAGTAGTTTATTCCCAATGCATTATAGTATCTTGGTGCATTCTGCTGGTCATTTTCATCTGCATAGCTCATTGATCTCACAACTGCAGCAAGATACTGTTCATAAAAGAATTCTTCTTTAGTATTTCCTGTACGATGATATGCGTCACTATTCATCTTTTGGATATCTTCATCACTGACAATATCTAAATCCATTGTACCGTTATAATTCTTTGCATAAGCATTATACTCAGACATGCCTCCGCATTTATTACCTGTTTCGATATAACCAGATATTATTGCAGATATCTGTATAACCATAATGAGTAAAATAACAATGATGGTCATCCTGCTTCTTAATACTTTTCTGATTTCTTCCTTACACAATGACATTTAGCAGACCTCCTCAAATACTGGACTATCCTTGTATTCACACATAAAAACATCTTCCAGATTTGGCTCGACCGCTCTACATCTATATGATTCCTTTCCGTCTGAGTAAAAGCGCACCTTAACCTTGTTTCCTTCGTATTGTTGCATCAAAACGAAATGGTTCCTCTCAAAATTCGCCACATCGTTAATATCAAGCAGTGTTTCATAGATATAACCACGGTACTTGCCGCAAATATTCTCAGAAGAATCATCATGAAGTATGCCATTGTTCTTTATCATTATTATGTTATTAGCGATAAATTCCACATCAGAAGTGATGTGAGTTGAAATGATTATTATTCTGTCTTTTCCAAGATCGCTAAGGATATTCTTTAACCGTACCCTTTCTTTTGGATCCAAACCTGCGGTGGGCTCATCAAGTACCAAAATTTCCGGATCATTAAGTAATGCTCCAATAATTCCAACTCTCTGGCGCATTCCTCCCGAAAACTCCTTTAGCTTTTTATTCTTGTCCTTTTCAAGCCCGAATCTTTCCAGATACATATTTATAAGATTTGATGCATGTTTGGCTGGAATTCCTTTAAGAGCAGCAATATACATGAGATTATCAAATGCAGAATAATTCTTATAATATCCCACTTGCTGCGGAAGATAGCCGATGAGCTTTCTGTACTCATCACCCATTCGATATATACTCTTACCGTTGAACCTGATGCTACCTTTTGACGGCTTAGAAAGGGTAACAATCATGTTCATAAGTGTGGTTTTCCCTGCACCATTGGGTGCTAGAAGCACCGAAATGCCTTTATCAAAAGACAGATTAATGCTTTCATACACCTTTTTTCTCTTATAACTCTTCGACAAGTTTTTTACTTCCAACATAGTAACCACCTCTATATAATGAGTAATCTTCCGGTAGTCTACTATAGGAAAGATAGGGCTTCAATAATCCTCCTGCCGAACGGTCATATTTCCCTCTGAACGGTCAAAGTTTCAGATATACCTCCGCTTTAAATACATTATCCGATGCTGAAAAGCTATATGTACCTTTATTTCGGCTAACTGTATCAATCACATTTTTAAGCCCCAATCCATGGCTGTCCTTATCTGCCTTGGAAGTCACCGGAACACCCTTTTTGTCAAACAGCACATTCCCTTCAAATGTATTCTTTACCTGAACAAACAGGTTATCACGCCCTTCTTTTATGCTTATCCATATATGACAATTTTCACTGTTTTCAGAGGCTTCGCAGGCATTTTTAATAAGGTTCGCAAAAATCACACACAGATTCCTGTCATCTATTGAGATTTCTTCCGCCATAAAACCATCTATATCTATAAGGCATTTATCCTTCACAGGGAAAAGATAATAGTTTAACACAGTATTCACAACATCATTTCCAACGTCATAGGTGCTTTTACTTATGTTTTTTATAGTACCGGTCATGTTAGCCAGATACTGTTCCATCTTCTGGTATTCCTGCTTATCACAGTAGTTTTTCATCTCCAAAAGATCATTCATGATATCGTGACGAAATTTCTTCGTCTCTTCCTCCCGCTTCAAAAGGCGAGAAAAATATTCCTTCTGCTGCAATGCCTGCATTTCAGCAAGTTCCTTCTGTGCCTTGTATGTATAGGAAGATCCCGAATAATATACAAGTACAAATAATAAAATAATGATTCCGGCTCCACTCAGAAATAGCAGCAGTCGTCCAAAGGTATCCATCCCTTTCTCCGGAAGCATTTTAATGATCACATATTCCAAAAAAGACAACATAGCTACAAGAATTACCATTATCATATCAATCAGGATCCACATCCTTACCGGTAATCTCAGTAGCTTCACATCGAAAATGTTCTTAAATATGAAATAGATAAGCCACGCCAAGGCTGAGATAATCAACATGATAACCAGATCTGAGTATCCCGATTTTACATCGAATGTAGGTATAGCTAAGGTAAAAGAAAACTCAAGTATAGAAATCACAAGCCAGTCTGCTATTGATATGGCTATTGCTTCTCCAATTGAAAGATCAAAAATCACCCATATAAATATGACAAAAGGAATCAAAAAAGTCATAACCGGGCCAATCAGCCGTGTATCCCAACTGAATCCTGCAACAGATGGACCCACAAATACCAGCATCGTCACTATTATGATCAATGCTTTGCTTGGTTTACTTTTCCTGAATTCCCTGTAAAATACTGCATAGAACAGTGAAAAAAATTCAACGAGTAATAATATATTTCGCATTGCAAGCTCTAACATCAGCATCATCTCCATTTCGTATCATATTTCATATAGGCGCTCATAAACTCGTTATGAAGGCGTCTTGATACTGATACCTTGTCCCCACCAACCATAAATATAGTGTTCCCCTGTATAGATTCTATTTTGCCCATATTTACAATAAATGACTTATGGCATTGAAAAAATGCCTTGCCATCAAGCGCATCCTTCCATACAGATAACGGCAGCTCGCTACGAAATTCGTTTGTTGCGGTAAATATGAGCGTTGAAGAATGATTTGCCTCAACATACAGAATGTCCCGCTGAACAATGTTGTACTGCACACCATCACGGTACACCTGAACTTTCTGGAAAGCAGACATGTTCTCTCTTACATCATCAACAGCTTCAAAGATGTCCCCTCTCTCAAAAGGTTTTGATACGAAGCGGAAAGCCCCTATCTTAAATGCTTCCCTGAATCTGTCATCACGAGCGGTAAGCATGATAATCTTGTAAGAGGCGCCTTTACTCCGTAACTTATGCCCAGCTTCAATTCCATCCATTTCGGGCATATCAATGTCCAGCAGAAGAAAATCCATTTCATTATCAGCTTCCAGGAGTTCTTTTGCTGAAGCATAATGCAGGATTTCTATGTCCACTCCTCTTTGCTGCGAATAATCTGCAAGAATCTTTGCAATAGAATCATGCGCATACTGCTCGTCATCACATAAGCCTGCTATAAGCTTATCTTTCGATGAGCTGTTATCAAATTGTACTTCATCAAATTTATGATTAGCCTTCATTTCGTAATACTATCGGACAAAAAAGCATGTGCTTATGCCCTTATTAACTCCTCTTATTCATTTTCTGACAATGATTCCCAGTATTCATTTCCCTTCATATAATCAAAGGCTTTTTCCATACTTAGCCTCCAGATATTATTTATCCTTAGTTCCACAAACATACAGATTTTTATCCATTGTAAGTGAATCGATTATATTTAACAACTTGACAGCGGGATTAACAGTACCAGATCACTATATATTCAAAGTGCAAATCCCAGTCAGGCATGCACTGTTATAGTATATCATCATCCTCTAATTTTATCTCACGCTAATGATTTCTTCTGCCATATCCATCATCTCATCAGCGCTCATATTTGTTTTACACAAAAAGATTTCTCGAAAACCTATATCAGCATCACTCATTACCGAAAATATTTTTCAAAATTTCTCTACCCATGTAACCATGCTATCATTAATATCGCTATATATAGTAAAGGCCTAAAAAGAAAGAGAGGATCATTCCTTATGGATGACTCACAGATTGTAGAGCTCTACTTATCCCGGGATGAATCAGCCATAGCGCAGACATCACAGAAATATGGGACCAGACTCAGACGGATTGCAAATAATGTTCTGTCAGATATTGATGCTTCTGAAGAATGCGAAATTGATGCGTATCTTCAGACCTGGAACCTGATACCGCCAAACGAGCCAAGGACATACCTTTTTGCATTTGTTGGCAGGATAATAAGGCATCTTGCAATTGACAAACTTCGCTATGACAGCAGACAAAAACGATATGCCCTGTTCTGTGAACTGACAGATGAAATGCAGGAATGTCTTCCTGGAAACAGTAATGTCTCCCAGGAGATTGATGCAAAAGAACTGACACAGCTCATTAATGAATTTCTGGAATCCTGCACGGAAGAGCAGCGTAACATTTTCGTCAGGAGATACTGGTACTTTGATTCCGTAGCTGATATCTGCGCAAAATACTCTCTTCCACAGAGCAAGGTTAAAACAGCTCTTTTCAGGATGAGAGAAAAGTTAAAGAAACTTCTTACAGACGGAGGATTCACAGTATGAATGAACATGATCTATTAGATGCCATTGGTGACATTGACCCTAAATACATTACTGACGCAGACAAAACAGTTGCAAAGAAAAGCAAAATAGCGCAGTTTCAACGATACTATCTCGCAGCTGCAGGTCTTTTGCTTCTAATCGTATCTGGGGTAGTCATAAGAAATAGCCATATTACAAACGACCATGAATCTATAGACGAAACTGTGGAAACAGCAACACCCCAATCTCAGCAGGTAGAAACCGAAGGTGTAGTTGCAGATGAAGAAGGAGCTGTCATGGTCGCATCCGGAGTACCTGAAACAGAGCAGACTGAAGAAACAGATGGGCTTACAGCTACTGAAGAGTCATTAACCACAGACTCCACAGATTATCCAGCAATGGTAATGCATAAAGGTTCGTTATATAAAGACTCACTGGAAGTCTATACAGGAGATATCCCTGACGAAGGTCAGATTCATGTACTGGCCTATGTTGATGGAACACCACAGGTCAGTGGTGAGCAGAACTTTGACAGAACTATATCCGCCACATACTTTGTGCTTGATGAAGAAACAATTGTTGTATGCATTGAACCTGATGATGGAATCTGGAGACTGTTCAAAAAACAATAAATAAGGGAGAGGATTATGAAAAAGAGAATAATTTCAACACTACTTACTTTATTAGTCGTATCGAGCGTTATCGGGGGATGCGGAAAAACAGATGACCTGATCAGTTCACAGGCAGCTGCCACCATGGAGGATAATTCTTCCTCCCAAGGCTCTACGACTGATACTTCCGTCACTCCTGTGTCAGATATACCGGAGGTAGATATCAGCATGGACTTTAACAGTTCGCTCATTGATTTTATTGAAAAATATGGTTTTGAAGACAAAAACTACATGATATCCCCCACTTCTTTCAGAGCAGCTCTGGCACTTGCCGTTTCCGGTGCTGACACCGAGACAAAGGATGAACTGCTGAAAGCAATGGGCTTTAATGACATGGACGAGTTAAATGCCTGGTACAAAAGTATCATCGCTTCCGCCAATTCCTATGATGAGTGGCTGAAAAACGCCCAGACAGAATTCAAAGAAAATCGCGAATACTATGATGATGATGCAGAAGCTCCTGATGGTTCATTCAATATCCAGAACTCCATTTGGCGAAACACCAAGTCCAGCGGAGAGCTTTCAAAGAAATACATCAAATATGTAGAAAAAACCTATGGTGCAACAGCAGACAACATTTCTGCAGACAAGATAACCAATAAGGTAAATGGGTGGATCAATGAAAACACAAATGGACTTATCCCATCCATCAGTGATGACCTGTCCTATGCAGATCTGGTGCTTGTTAACACGCTGTATCTCAGAACCGCATGGGTAAATGAATTCTATGAATTTGCTACAAAAGAAGGTGACTTTAAAACCCTTTCCGGAGACACTGTAAAAAAGGACTTTATGAACAGACAGGATAGTATCAGATACTACGAGGATGATAATGGTAAGTTTGTTGTGCTTCCTATGAATGGCGGAATAAATGCTGTTTTTATCCTGGGTGATGTTGATGATGTGGTCGGTAAGCTGGCAAATGCATCCTATGAAGAGGTTGCTGTAAAACTTCCCAAGTTTGAATCCGAAACAGAATTAACGGATAATCAGCTCATAGATTTCTGCAAAGCACGGGGAGCCAAGCAGGCATTCACCACTGATGCTGATTTTTCAGTCATGAGCAATGAAATGAGTCTTTTTATAACAGACATAATACAGAAAACCAAGATTAAAGTGGATGAAAAAGGCATTGAAGCCGCAGCAGCAACCGCAATCATGATGGAGGAAAGCTGTGCACTTGAAGAGCCGGAAGTGAAAGAGTTTATCGCTGATAAGCCCTTCAAGTATATGATCCTTACAGATGCTGAAGATCCTGAGCTACTATTCTATGGGCAGCTTGTTGAATAATTTGATAATAGGCTGGGATTAGCTTCCCAGCCTAACTTTTTTCATATAAATATCCATTGTAAGTATTTTTTCTGATTTTAACTCTTTCGATGCCAGTCATAACGTATATGGAAAACTAACAGTTACGATACCAGTATCATTCCACATAGGGCTTAACAGGTTATTTCTTTGAACTTTCCTCTAATTCCAATAAATACTTATCATAGTCAGATAGAAATTGCTGATCTTGTATAATTCGATATTTCTCAAATTCAGCCAGTGCATGCTCCGCTGCTATCTGCGCTGTTATCTTTCCAGCATCTCTCAGCACCTCTCTGTCATCAGCCTTAAGAAAAATATCTAATCTGTCGGCCCAATCTTTCATAGTCATAGGTATTTTTCTCTTAGCTCTGTCTTCAGCTAAATCCAGATAAGCTGAAACAATTCTTGAAAGTGATTCCATCTCATCTTTAGAAAGGTAGTTCTTGGCTATAACAACATCACTTGGTATTATTTTTCCATCTGGGGCATCTTTCCAGGTTGTTAATCCCATATGCGGTTGATCTGCATCAGCTCTTTCATAAATAAGCTCAGCAGCTGTATGCCCATGGACTGCATAATGCATCTTGTTCTGAACTTTAGCAAAAAATTCCCTGGTCGTTTTCGCAGTCTTATCATAATCAACAGCTGTAGCATAAATATCTGTTATTTTCTGATAGAACTTTCTTTCTGATAACCTGATTTCACGAATCTTTTCCAGCTGTTCATCAAAATATTTATCAGATAGAAATGTCCCCTCTTTTAGGCGCTCTTCATCCATTACCCATCCTTTGATGGTATATGTTGTAGCAATTTGATTTACCCATTTTCTGAATTGAACTGCCTTATCCGAATTAACTTTAAATCCAACAGCAATTATCATCGGCAGGTTATAGTGTACTATATTCCTTTCAACCTCGCGATTACCCTCTTTTTGAACTGTCAAGAAATTCTTGACAGTTGAATCTTCGCTTAATTCTTTATCATCAAAAATCTTTATAATGTGCGAACTTATATCCTGCTTTGTAACATCATATAGAGTAGCCATCATTTTTTGAGTCATCCAAATAGACTCATCAAAGTACAGCACCTCCATGTCAATGTTCCCTGTCCCTGTCGATGCAACATAAGACAAATACTCTCCAGCTGAGCTTCTAATAGCAACATCGTTATTTGTTTTCAAGTTATAAAATCCTCTCTTTTGTAAAACAGTTATCCAACGATAAAGAAAAAGAGAGCTCACGTATGAACTCTCTGGGCTGTGATCATCTCAGTTTCCACAGCGCATCCACTTACACTAATATAGCGTATTTCATTCAACTATTCAATAGAACAAGGTCATTGGGACCTTTTCCTGATCAGCAATGTTTCGCGTAAAAAATGAAACCAAGACGCAAAAAAGCCTGTGGTTATCGGCTTATCACCGACAACCACGGGCATATTGTTAATATATTTTTTCTTCTACATTCTTTCACCATTATCTCTTTGTGAAGCTAACGGTTTATGTTGCACCTGTCGCTGTTTTTCTCTTTGGGAGTGTTTACCTGCAGCGGCTACTATAGCTTTCTTTTGTGCCAGTCTAGCCCGAAGGGATGGCCGTTCACCCCTTACCCTGCGTTTTCTTTCTTCCTCTTTGATGCGATCCTGCTCTGCATTACGGATTTCCCTGCGCTCCTCTGCTTTGGAAACGGTATTGCTGAGATAATTGTCGATCTGGTTCAAATTCTCCTCTTCCAGCTCTTCAACTTTTGCCAGCGGCTTGTACTCCGCAAGCTTTATCAGAAGTTCCGCAGCCTTACGGACATCCTCTATGTTATCACCCTCTGATACCACATCGGCAAGATACCTCTTGTAATCTCCAGCATTACCGCTACGTATCTCCGCTGCCATGTTCTGTACCTGAGCCTCCCAGTTATCTACTGTATCCTTGTATTCAGAGGGATCACGGTCGCTGGAGAAACGGTCTATCTCCGCAGCGAGCTTTGCGGCTTCATCCACATACACAGGCTTTAGAGAG
>AUXO015832322.1_pt1 | contig 11859 bp, 7 predicted proteins | sample 768731 | NCBI WGS metagenome assembly AUXO01 (sample SAMN02715735, study PRJNA202380) | gut metagenome | biome: sheep rumen | host: Ovis aries | place: New Zealand: Palmerston North | reverse complement strand
TCGTTTTTTGCACACGATGTAAGCAAAAAGCAGATGGCAATAATTGATAATTGATAATTGATAATTGATAATCGACGCATTATTCTACGATTTGTCCGGTTATTGTATAAATATGTTCTCCTCTGCGGATTAAGAGTTGCCCGTTGCGAAGCACCTTCTCTCCCTCCCTTGAGGGGAGGGTTGTGGAGAGGTTGTTCTCCGTTCCTTCCGGCTCAATCGGATCCGAAGCAGACGGGCAAACGAAACTCTCGTTCGCATCACCGCGCTGGTAGATACGAATCCAATCGATATACATCTTGCGCGGGCCGTTAGCCAAGGCCGTGATATTGTTCACATTATAGATACCCGGGAACTGACCGCCTACCGCCAAGTTGGCGATCACGAAATTCGGTTTGCCGAATACCAATTGACGGTTATAATTCGGGTCGTCATTGGGTTCCAAGTCCGCATGGAAATAGGCAGCTTTATTCGGATACGCATCCTTATCCATATACATATCGATCGAAGTCGGCGTCCAAATCATCGTCACGATATGGAAGGTATCCTCCACCGAGTAATCCCATGTGACGGAGTTTGCTTCACTCGAAACCGTATTCCAAGCAGAACCCACGTGCATCGCACCATTGAAATAGCGATCCTGCGTACCGGTACTAAACGCATTCTGATGGCCCAACTCGATCAGATCTGTCTCGCCGCATCTCGGCCAGCCTACCTCATCGAAGTTATTGCCCATCTGCCAGAAAGCCGGCCAAAGACCGTTCGCCGTCTGCGGGAACTTAATACGCGCATCGATACAACCGAAGGTATAATACATCCTTCCTTTGCTGTTCACACGACCGGACGTGCAATCCTTGCCCAGATAACTCTCTTTCGTAGCCGTCAGAATCAGACATTGTTTACCCGTTGTCGGTTCTGCTCCTACCGTCACAGCCTTCTCGCAATAGTACTGCAACTCGTTATTGCCACCGCCGTCGTTGTTCACCTCTATATTCCAAACCGTGCGGTCCAGACTGCCGTCCGTAAAGTCCTCGTTCCAGACAAGTTGATACTCTTGAGACCGAACCGCTATAGCTGCCAGCACAAGCCATACTATACATATTATCTTTTTCACCATTTTCACCTTTCAATTTTCAAACCACTAAGATAACAACTGCCGCTAAAGAGTTTCAGCGTCACGGTATGTTTTCCTGCTTTCACGGTAAGGGGAGTTTTCGCCTCAACCCAATCGGTGCTGCTCCCGTTACGAGGCATATCCACAAAGCCTTGAGAGGTTCCGTCCACAAGCACCTCGCAAATCGAGTTGCTATAACCGCAATAACGTAGAGTGATGGATTTACTATCCTGAGACAGGTATAATTGATAATCTATCTGTTGACTAGCAGAGAAATTAGTGATCATCAGTCCTTCACGTCCGGCCTCCAATTGCACTTGAGCATCAGTGGAAGGACGCAAAGGCATGGCGTTATTAGAAACGGCTACATACTCGTTGGCTAAGATAGGACGATCAGTACGAAGCCATACATCCTTATCCATCGGCGAGAAATAGCAGTACATTTTACCCAAGTCGGTCAAATCAGCCGGATAATCATGCGTCAGCAGTTGCATATAAGGCGGGGAATCCACCTTGCCACCGGTGCGGGGGATAAACCACGCATAGCGTTCAACAGAGGGACGAGTCTCCAAATAATGAAGCGCGCCACACATATAATCCATCTGGGTGTTCACACTTCCCGGCACCGGGTCCCAGGCACAAAACTCCGTCAACCAAATAGGTTTGTTGTACTTCTCGAACCGCTCAACAAATCCTTGCAATGCCGAAACCGAGGACATATAGCAATGAATCGAGATTGCATAGATATCATCGATAGACACATTCGGCTGCGCAAAAAACTCATCAAGCCATTTAATCGGATCATTATAACCGGGAAGTGTACCGTAGTTCATCGCCGGAGAAACCAATTTCAGATTCAGTTCCTTCGCCAATGCCACCACAGGCGACCAGATAGCCGCAGCCTGAGCCGGCGTCATATTCGCCTGGTCCGTTAAGTTCGGTTCATTGAATCCCAACAGGTACTTGGTATTCGGATGTGCCGCCACAAACGCACGGATAGCATCCGAATTATAATTGCCGTTCCAGCACATCGGACAATAATCCATCACGTTGGAGTCAAACCATAACGCCGCATCGTTCGTAGGTGTGTTGCCCCAGTTGTAATCCCAACTGATATAAGGGGATAATAGCGGCAGATCGGTTATCTGCGTAAACGAAAACGCCACACCGCGTTTAGCGGATTTAGGCATCGCCTCTACTCCCCCCTTCGGGTCATCCGGTGTATTCGACTGACATCCGGTCAATAGAATACCACAAACTACGAACGCTAAAATATTTCCTTTCATCTTTCAACTTTCACTTTTTCACCTTTTATTTCTCCCCTCTCTGCCAAACTCTTACCCAATCAACGTACATGATACGCTGCTGATCAAAGATAGCGTCGTCCACCTGTCCGCCCATATTTCCTCCAATGGCGAGGTTGAGGATGATATATTCAGGCTTGTTAAACGGCCATGTATTGTTATCGTCAATCACTGTTTCCCATAACTCAGCATACTGAACACCGTCCACCATGAAACGAATGACGTCCTTTCCGTCTTTCTCTTCCTGCGCCCATTCAACAGCATAAATATGGAAATCATCGGCCAGGGAATAATCGAAGTATTTAAGACTGGACCAGTTATTGCCTTTCGATCCGTTCTTAGCCGCCGTATGTACGGCAAACGAAGCACGCGTAGGTTGCGAACCGATATGTTCGATGATATCTATCTCGCCGCAGTTAGGCCAGTTACCTGTTGCGCCTAACATCCAGAAAGCAGGCCAAGTACCTTTACCGCCTGGGAACTTGATACGCGCTTCAATCTTACCATATTTAAACTCTTTCTTGCCTTTCGAATGAATACGCGCGGAAGTATATTCGTTATTCTGGTATGGCTCTTTGCGCGCCTCTATCTCCAGCATGCCGTTCTTCACACGGATATTCTCCTCACGGGATGTATAATACTGCTTCTCGTTGTTGCCCCATCCGTTGCCGCCGGTGTTATAATTCCACGTACTCTCGTCCAGCGCTACGCCGTTGAACTCGTCGGACCAAACCATCGTATATTCGCCCCAACTATGCGCTACGGCCACCAAAGCGGTCACCGACTCGAGGGCGGTGGATAAGGTGATGGTCGCATTTCCTGATGCAATGGCTGTTACCAGTCCGTCCTGAGACACGCTGGCAATTGAAGCATCACTACTGCTCCAAGTCAGATCCAAGTTGTAGGTATTACCGTACGAGAATTGGAACGTATCACCGGGGCGCAAACTGACGGTTGGAGGTGTGATACGCAGGGTAGCGCCATCTGTTCCAGTAACAAACACGATGCACTCAGCCGATACCTTTCCGGACGTAGCCGTGATCGTAGTGGTACCAATAGCCTTGGCCGTCACTACTCCGTAATACACCGTAGCCACATCTTCATTGGACGAATTCCAAACGATATTGGTAGCCGTACCCGATGTTTCGATAGTAGCCATGTCGCCTACTTTCATAGAAAGCGAAACGGGTGAGAGATTCAAAGTGGTGGCGGGTTCCGGTTTCTCGCAGGAAGCGAAAAGAACCGCCGCAGCAATCAAAAAGAGTTGGTAGATTCGCATAATGATAAATTTTGATTAGAAACTATGGGGGAACCCAATCCCCCATAGCTATTGTCTTTCGACGTTCTACTTATTTCTTATAGAAATAAACAGCGTCAATGTTGAGTTGCGCACCTTCAACACCTTCAGTCAACATACAGAATACGTTTACGCCTGCTGCAACAGCCTGGTTAGCCAGTGCGCTTGCATAAGCCGACATCGGGATATCAAACTCTGCCCACGAACCATCACGGGTGAAGTTTTGAAGAGTAGCCGCAGGAGCATCATACACAGCAATAGCACCAATACCGAACTTGGTAGCCTCGCTACCCATGAAGTAGAAGCAGTGGCTGTAGTTGTCGGTCGATTTCATTGCCATATGCAGGAAATACTGGTCCGGATTAGCTACGATAGCCTCTTTGAGAGCCTTAGCAGCTTCCCATCCGTTACCGGAAGCTGTCAGACAGAAGCCGGAACCAGCCCATCCCAGATTACCTACGACCATAGCAGTGTAACCGTCACCATTGCCATAGAAATTCAGACCGGAAGCGGTACCTGCGTTATACGTTGTAACACCACCTTGATCCCAGAAATAGAGGAATTGGTCTACATCATTCGGACGGAAATCAGCTACAATCTTCGATGCATTAGCCTCTGAGGTGGTACCATCCAGGATGATCGGCCATACTTGGCTACCCTTCAGTTGGGCACCGCCACCACCACCTTGTTTCTTAACAGCAACAACGCAGGTCTTGGTTTGACCACCTTTTGTGGATGCCGTAATAACTGCGCTACCTTCTTTCAGACCTTTAACAAGAGCAGTCTTGCCGCCGTCGTTACCCGGAGTAACCGTTGCCACAGTAGCATCGCTCGATGACCATGTAGCTTCAACAGTAGCGGTGATAGTTGCCTCACCATCTACATCCAACTGCAAAGAAGTCGGGTTCAATACTAACGGATCCTCTTTAGGATCGTCCGGTTGGTTTTGTTTGCAAGCATTGAAACTTACCAACGTCAGCGCTGCCAGCGCTACAGCAAAAATTTTGTTTGCTTTCATAATGTTGAGTTTTTTAAAGGTTAATTAATTGCTAGTTGTACTAGTTGTTCTAGTGTATCTAGTGTATCTAGTTTTTCGTCTGTTAGTATCCCGGATTCTGTTCCATATAGGTCGGGTTCAGTTGACGCTCTTCCTGCGGGATGGGGAACAGTTCGTGCTTTCCTGCCACAAACTCCCGCATGTGCGATTGGGCATCCGTGGTCTCGGTAGCCTTGTACGCATCCATATGCGCCTTCAGACCCGTTCCGGCTACACCTTCCCATCGAACGAGGTCAAACCAACGATGCCCCTCCATAGCCAACTCGCAACGGCGCTCATGACGCAGCGTAGCATCATCAGCTACCGGAACACCTGCCAAGCCTACACGGTTACGCACTTTGTCAATATAGGTCTTCGCTGTTCCTGCATCGCCTGCACCGAGACAAGCCTCTGCGTACATAAGGAGCACATCGGCGTAACGAATCTGACGGTTGTTCAGCGGACCACGGCTCGCATGCAGGCTCCATACTCCATATCCGCCACCTATAGCCTCCGGGTCACGATACATTCCGTACTTATTATTGAGCATCTTGTTACCCAGATAGATTTCGTCCTGCTGAGTGGCATAAGTAGAATCTATATCGGTAGAAGGAATGAGGATCGCTACGTCGCGACGGGGGTCACCGGCTTCAAACTCATCATAGAGGTTTTGCGTCGGATGGTCGAAACCCCATCCGCCTCCTATCTTGGAGTTACGGCTGCGCGTCAACACTTGCGTGAATGAACCGGCTGTATAGCCAAATCCTTCTCCATAGTCACCCCATGGCACTTCGGCATATTGGATCTCGAAAACGGATTCTATGCCATTCTCGCCGGCTACGGTGAAGTTATCTTCGTAGTTCGAACAGAGATCGTATTCACCGGAAGCGATGATGGAGTCCCCCCAAGCCTTGGCATCGGTATAGCAAGCTGCCGGCGTTTTGGTTACGCCTTGTTTCTGCCAATAAGAAGAAGCCATATAGAGATTCACCTTCATCAGCATCGCCTGAGCTGCACCCTTCGTAGCACGGCCGAGGTCTGCGGTCTCATAGTCGCTCTTGAGCCAAAGATACTTGTTTGCCATTCCCAGATCTGAAAGAATCTGAGTATAGACGCTATCTACCGAGGAACGAGGCATACCCCATTGGTCGGAAGACTTCAATACCTGCAGCGGCATCGGAACGCCGGCAAAGATTCTCAGAAGACGGAAATAATAATACGCACGCAGATAATACGCTTCGCCCAGAAGACGATTCTTCATCTCGAGTGTGAAGTTTTTGTCAATTCCCACTTCGGTCTTGCCGATATACTCCAGCGCCAGATTGCAACGGCCTATACCCTGATACTGCGCACGATAGAAATCGAGCAGCAGGGTATTCTGATCCGTCGTACGCCAGTTCTCGATATCATAGACGTCTGCCATATCGGTAGTGTTACCGCCTCCCTTGAGGGCATCATCACTGGCGATATCGCCGATAAACCACTCGCTGAGATAGGTGTGGTTGTACTCCCACATTAACGGCGTGTAGCAACCCGTTACATTCTGCACCGCGGCATCGGTGGAGGTAAAGAAGTCCTCCAGCAGTGTGGTTCCCGGTTCAATCTCTGTCAAGTAATCTTTGCATCCGGTGAAACAGAACGCTACGCTCAAAGACAAAAGACCGCTAACGCTCAAAGATAAAAGCTTATTTACAATATTTGTTTTCATACCTTTTTCTCCTTTCATTTTTTTATTATCGTCTTTCATCTTTCTATTAGAAACTTGCATTCAAACCAAATGTAAACGTACGGCTCTGCGGATAGTTACCATAGTCCACGCCGCTACCTACCTCCGGATCGTAACCTTTGTACTTCGTGATCGTAAAGAGATTCGAAGCCGTTACATAGAAGCGAAGACGACTGCAACGGAATTTCTGCGTTACGGTCAACGGCAGGGTATAACCGATCTGCAGGTTCTTCAGACGCAGATAACTACCATCCTCCAGGAATCGGGTAGAGTTCTCAGTATTCGTAGGCGAACCGAGCGGATTTGGAATCGTACCATTGCGGTTCTCCAGTTCGTAGGGGTTAACTCCTGCTGCGATCAGTGCGTTTTGCACCACCGGAGTATAACCTACCCAAACCTGATCTTTCATATAGCTGGCGAGGGCATAACTGCTACCATCGCCTTCCAGAAACTGACGCTGTGCGTTATAGATGGCATTTCCGGCTACACCCTGGAAGAATACCTGGAAGTCCACTCCGTAGAAATCCATTGCGAAGTTCAAACCATAGGTCAACTTCGGGAACGGATTACCAATTACCATCTTATCATTCTCGTCCAGTTTACCGTCTCCGTTTACATCTTTGTAACGCGCGTCACCGGCATGCACTCCGATGGTTGTCGGGGTATAGGTATAGAGTTGTTCCAGCGCCTCTTCGTCGGTCTGGTAGATACCTTCATACTGGTAGCCCCAGAACGAGTTCAACGCCATGCCTTCATCGGTCTTGCAGAGCGTACCGTAACTCCACAGCGTCGAACCGCCATTCAGCTTCGTCAACTCATTATGCAGATACGAGATGTTAGCGCCGATGTTATAGTGGAATTTACCTACGGTATTATCGTGGCTCAAACTGATTTCGACACCCTCATTACGGATATTACCTACGTTACGGACCGGTGAGTGCATATTTCCTACTTGCGCGGGCGCGTTAACATAAAGGAGTGCATCCTTGGTATCACGACGGAAATAATCGATTGTTCCGGCTAACATACCATTCCAGAAACTGAAGTCCACACCGGCATCCCATTGTTGGTTGGTCTCCCATTTACCGTCCTCGTCCACCAGACGCAGTACCGCGGCACCATTGGCTGCCACTGCCGGGTTGGAGTTCTGATCTGGACCGAAGGGATAACTTACAAACACGTTCTCCGCCGAGAACATCGTATACTGGAATGCAGCGGTTCCGATACCGTCATTACCTACCTGACCGAAGCCGGCACGGAACTTAATGTTGTCCAACCAGTCAGCATCCAAGTCGCGCATAAACGGTTCCTCGCTCAAACGCCATGCGACAGCGGCGGACGGGAAGAAGCCCCATGGGTTCTTGGTGAACTTACTCGAAGCATCTGCACGGAAGTTGACGGTCACCATATAGCGGTTATCATAGCTATAGAATCCACGACCGAGGAACGATAAGCGACGGGTACGGCCTACACCGTCCGAAGCGATCGTCTGCTTCTCGGTGGTATTATTCAGATACCAGTTGCTCGGAATCGGATTAAGGATCTGAGCACCCGAACCGCCGATACTGTAACTATTCCATTCCGACCAGGTCTGACCAACCATTACACTGAAGTTATGCTTGTTGATCTCACGCGCATAAGTAACCGTGGCCTCTTCCAAAAGTTGAAGCGAACGCTCCATACTGGAGGAGAGGAAGTTGAGTTCATTGTAGTTATACCGGGTATAGGTATTGGGATAGGTGAATGTACGGTTACGTACAACACCATAGTCTGCCGAGATAGCAGCATGAATAGTCAGTCCTTTCACCGGCGTGATATCGAAATAAACATCACCGATAGCACGCTCTGTACGGTTCATCGGCTCACTGTTATAGGCCATTTGGTAGGGGTTCGTCACGTTCTCAAAGTTCGAACCGGCTGAGTAATGACCGCTGATATCCGCGCCGTTCACGTTGACACTTCCTTTCGGATAATAAACCGGATCCCAAGGTCCCATCGCCAAAGCAGCAGTGATAACGGAGGCTCCGGCAGACGAACTGTTGTTCATTGCGTTACGTCCATAGAAAGATACCATCGAGAAGTGCTCACCGATCTTCAACCAGTCGCGCACCTTGAAGTCTGTGTTCAGACGGAGCGTGAAACGGTTGTAATTACTACCAATGATGGTACCTTCCTGTCCGAAATAGGAAGCCGAGAGGGCATAGTGTCCGCGCTCGCTGCCGCCGTCAAAAGCCAGATTGTAGTTATGCATGAAAGCGTTCGGGCGGAACACTTCGTCCTGCCAGTCGGTCTCTTGCGCTGCATAATCGAAGTTAATCGGGTAGAAAGGCTTGATCTTGGAGATATCCATATTACCTAATTTATAGAGCCGATGCCAAGCATTGAAGCCGTTCTGCTGGTAGTACGCGATTTGCTCTGCACCATCACGCATTGCGCCGATACGCAACTCCGTATCCGCGAAGTCTTTCGCACCTAAGACGTCCATCTTTTTCCATCGGTTCTGGATGCCCCAATAGGCATCAAACGAAATGTTTACTTTTCCTTCGCCTCCGGACTTGGTAGTAATAAGAATCACACCATTCGCACCACGGCTACCATAGATAGCGGCTGCCGAAGCGTCCTTTAGAATTTCCATCGATTTGATGTCGGTCGGTGAGAGCCATTTAATATCGCCGGTAATCACACCATCGACAACATACAACGGGTCATTTCCACCGAGAGCAGATCCGATACCACGGATACGGATCGTAGCCGCTTCACCCGGCTGGCCGGAGTTGGAGGTTACCGTCACACCGGCTGCGCGGCCCTGCAGCGCCTGATCCAAACCCGATACCGGCGCCTTAAGCAACTGATCCGCACTCACAGAGGCTACTGAACCCGTCAAATCGCTCTTCTTCATCGTACCGTAACCGATAGCGACTACTTCTTGCAGCTGTACGTTGTCCGGCACGAGCGTCACGCGAATCGGACCGGCGCCGGAGACCTTCACCTCCTGGGTCTTGTAACCCATAAAACTAACCTGCAGGACATCGCCTGCCTTGGCTTGTAACTCGAAATTACCATCAAAATCCGTGATTGTACCTACCGTGCTGCCTTTTACCATCACGTTCGCACCAATCACAGGATCCGGCTCGTCCTGAGCCATCACCACGCCCGTCACAGTCATACTCTGCGCCCACATTCCAAGCGCCATAATGACCATAGCGGAGATTGTCAGAATTCGTTTCATTATTAGATTTGTTTGTTATTGAGTTTTTATTGGGGTCCCCTAAAATTTTATATTTTTGGGGAGAGCGGAGGCAGGAGTTGCCTGTTGATTTAGCGGAGCGGTATCAACCTTTGCAAGCTCCTTGCCGAACGCGACTGAAGGTATGAGCCGACCCAACGGCTCATACCCGGAAATCTTTTGCACCTTATTTTACGCGTACGCCCGTAATAGTGTAGCGTTTGCCGTCACGAATAATGATCAACTGACCGTTCTCAATCACTTTTGTGACTTGTATGTTTGTCTCCAGATTGTCAATAGCACTAGCATCGCCCTCCTTGAAGAAATAAACGTTATCGAGGAAGAAAGCGGTATTTGCTTTATTGACAAATCCAAGTTGTTTCATCTTGAATGTTTCGTACTCCGAAAAATCAAGCACTATATCGTTCCACTGGTTAGCGACCATCGGTTCAGAAGCTTTTCTCGGTTCGCCAGTAATCACCGGATAGGCTTCAAACGCGAATGAAGTGGTTGGATACACACTAAAGTGAATCTTCTGGTAGCCAGCAAAGTCGGTTTCAGTAAATGCCCAACCAAATACACCGTCAAGACTTGACACATAGTACAACACATTATCTCCTTCGCCTAATGTTTTCTTGTCTAAAACAGGCGATTGCCACCACCACTCGCAGTAGTTGCTTACGGCAATCGTATCATATGCGTCCGAATAGAGAGCCTTAACATTCTTAGCAGCATGTACAGGAGCCGGAGCGGCAGCCGGAGCGGCTAACGTTTTGGCATTAACCTGGATAGGAGTAGTCTCGTTTCCTACGGCATCAAAGGCAATAACAGAGAATACATAGTCTTTGCCGGGCTCCAGGTTTTTCACAGTAATGGCAGTAGTCTCTTCAGAGGAAGCCGCACCTTTGCCAACCTCTGCGTCATTGAGTTTGACAGAGTAATTTACTACTCCCATGTTGTCTTTGGCAGAAACAGTAATAGTAGCCGAGAAGAAATCTGTAGCTGTTACCGATGCCGTCAGGTTAGTCGGAGCCTCAGAATCCTCAAGTGGAGTGGTACGATAGAAATACACATTGTCCAAGGCAAACTCGGTAATAGTGCCGTTATCATACTTGAATTGGAAGATGCTGGAGAGATTCAGCCCCGCGAAATCAGTAGCCAAATCAAGGTCAAAGCTATTCCACTTGTTAGCTTCGAGGGTCACAATCTTACGATGCGAATCATCAGTAGCGAGTCCAGCACCTCCATAGATAGGAACAATACCTATCTGACCTGCAGCGTCTGCCCAGATATCAAGGTGCAGTTTCTCCATTACCATGACGTTGTAGGAGGAAGCACATCCCCAACCGAGGTAGTTAAAATTGGCATAGGAGAGATAGTGGTTACCATCGATATCCCCTTCTGTCATGGTAGTGGTTTGTCCCCATCCTTCCAAATATCCCCAATTGGCCTCTCGATCGTAAGAATCAGAATAAACGGCCTTTACTTGTGCTGCCGGACATGTTGGGACAGGAGCCGCAGATGTCGGAGCAGCCATTACGGATACAACACTTGCGCTTAAGAAAGCGACTAAGAAGAAAATCTTTCTCATGATACTAAATTTTTGTTAAACAATATTATTGATTGGATTATTGCAATGTTGAAATTGCACGGCAAAGTTACTGCTTTTTTTTCACATGCACAAACATGTTTATATGTTATGCAACATAAAAGTACGTACCTTCCGAAAAAAGTACGTACCATCTTGCTGTAATTCAGATATTTACCTATTCCGACCTACCTTAAAAAAGTACGGAAATAGTATCTGTATTTTTGTGGAAAAATTCTTACAAACAGGCGTTTACATAGTCCATCACTTCCTGCTTAATGTCGGCCGGACAGAGGTTCGGTATAGGCAGAAAAAGGGAGCAAAATAACGAACACGAAAAAAGCGACAGGATTTTCACAGCTTTTTGTAACTTATTGATTGTCAGTGGCGTAGGTAGCGTCTAAATGTCGCAAGTTTTGGAGGGGTACGTAAAACGGAAAACCTGCATTTACGTGTATAGCTCGGGGTATATTCCCTATATATAGAAGGACTCGAATTTTTGGGACCCCAGATTATTAACCTTTTAAAACCTTTATTTTTATGATTCAAAACTTACAACCTGCGATGGAAG
>AUXO012749407.1_pt1 | contig 11859 bp, 9 predicted proteins | sample 768731 | NCBI WGS metagenome assembly AUXO01 (sample SAMN02715735, study PRJNA202380) | gut metagenome | biome: sheep rumen | host: Ovis aries | place: New Zealand: Palmerston North | reverse complement strand
TTTTTAAAACCCAGAAAAGAAGTGGTAGAAGTAGTCGAAGAATCCGATTTTCATGACTCCTCTTTATCGATGGTTTATAAAGTAAAAGATATGACTATTCAAGACGGAATTTTACTGGATCTTATCCATGGATTATTATCGTCTCTTTCTTCTCGTTTATTAGGAAAAAAATTAAGAAATGAAAAGGATTTAATTTATTCTTCGAAAGTATTATCTTATCCTCACTATGGGGCATTAGAAATTACTGCTTTTATGCAAAAAGAACACTATGACGAAGTAAAAAAAGGAATATCTGAGGTGTTAAATAGTTTAAAAGAAGAAGATTCTATTTCGGAATACTTGGAAAATTTAAAAGAAAGAAAACGACTTAATTTAATTCGTAAGGCAGATGATAAGTTCTTCCTTTTAGAAGATAGTATTTTAGTCGACTTAGGTGCCGATATTAGTAGCGAAGAATATTATGAAAAAATGCTTCCTATTACTTCTCATGATATTGCTTGCTTTGTAGATCGCCTACAATTAGATACGGTTTACTTTATAAAGGAGGGAGAACATGAATAAATTAGAAACGATTGTTTTAAAAAATGGATTAACGATTTATTTGTATCCTGATTCTAGACGTCACTCTACTCTTTTTCAATTTATTACAAAGTTTGGTGGTTTATCTAAAGATTTTATTTGGAATGGAAAAGAATACCATTTTCAAGATGGAATTGCTCATATTCTAGAGCACTACATTGTAGAGTGCAATGATTGTGGAAATTTCTTGGAGATTTTAGGAGAAAAGCAAATGAGTACCAATGCTTCTACTTATTATGATATGACCCGTTTTTATTTTGAAACCGTGGAAAAGGTAGAAGAAGGAATTTCTGTTTTACTTCAAGGAATTCATAGTATTACTTTTGATACTCAAAAACTAGAGAAATTAAAGAATCCAATTTATCAAGAAATACGCGGAAAAAGTACGAATAAGTTTTATCATAGTAATTTGATGATGATGAATCAACTTTTCAATCATTTATCTTTTCGAAGTATTGGAGGAACATTAGAAGAAGTTGAAAAAACAACGGTTGATGATTTAAGAGTTTGCTATGAAGCTTTTTATCAACCTAAAAATCAAATTATTGTAATTGCTGGAAACTATAATCGTGAAAGTGTGTTGGAGACAATTCAGAATTTTTATGACAAGCAGAATACTTTGGATTCTAATTGCACTTTATTAGAAAGCCATGAAACGGTTGATATTGTCAAAAAGGAGGATACTCTACTCTTTCCTACTTCTTTGGATTATGTAGAATTGTCCTTTAAAATAGATTTAGCTTCTTATTCTCCTATGGAACAATTAAACTTAGACTTTTATCTTCATTGCTTTTTTCAAAGTTTCTTTGGAATTGTATCCCCTCTTCATAAGAAGTTTATTGAAAAGGGTATTATTACTTCTGCTATTCACTATGATGAATTACGTCTTGATCACTGGTTAATTGTATCGATAGGTGCCTATACTTATGATAAGACAAAATTTAAGAAGGGTATTTTAAAAACCATCCAAGATGGTAATTCTTTTTCTAAAGAAATATTTGATTTAGAAAAGAAAGCAACTATTCTTAGATTGATTTTACGAGATGAAAATATTATTGATATGATTTTACCATTTGTTGATAATGTTATTACTTATCATTATCCATATTTAGATTCTGTTAAAGATATTCAAAAATTAAGTTATTCAGATTATGAAGAAACGATTCGTAAAATTGATTTTTCACACTATACCATTGTTACCATTCAAGATACAAAAAAAGAGTCTTAATGACTCTTTTTTTTATAGGAATGAAAGGATGATTAATACAATGGATGCTATTCCCATAGCAAGGTATAATCCTTTTGTTAATCCATAGGTATAAACTTTCTTTTCTTGTCCATCTATTTCCATTGTTTTTATTTCTACGTAAGGAACTGGACTTCTTCGATACCATCCTGTTACTTTAATATTTTTATTAAAATACTCAGGTGATTTAAATAAAGCAAATATTTTATTAACAATACGGATTGGTTGATTATAATCTAAAAATACAATTCCAGTAGAATCTTTTATAATGAAATCTTCATTAAAAATACATCCTGGATTTCCACGTCCAATGATGGTTCCTTCTAGCGTACATGGAATAGAAGTAATATGTGATACTTTTACTTCACTCAATAAATCTTTTACGGTTCTATTTTCAAATGGTTTGGAAGAATATCTTCTTCTAAATTTCCAATAACTTGCTACAAATAGAGCTAGTAATGATATTCCACATATTAAAAGTATATTCTCATACTCTAATACGATGGCAAAAGAGATGGCAGCTATTGCTAGTAAAACTATTATAGATGGTAAGAAACTGATTAAAACTTCTAGTAAGAAATCATCTAAATATGATTCTGGTTTTTCTAAATCAAATGTAATGAATGGTTCTTGATTGTATTCTCCACATCTTTTAGAAATTGCTAATAAACGTTTTGAAATCAATGGATGGGTTGAATTTAATTCATACCATTTTGCCCAAATGTTCCATTGTTCCCATTTCATTGCTTGTTTAATATTGTCTCTTGATACAAATCCATCATCATAACTGGAAACAATTAACGATTTAGATGTTTTGGCATCAAATATTCCTAGTGCATTGGCTGTATTATGAGAGGATTTTGTGTTGGAATTGGCCGCAAGTCCATAGCCAACTTTTACTAAGGCACTTGCTAAGGCATTTGGATTTTTGGTTTCTTCTATAGAGAAACTATCTGCATAATATTCTCTTGTTCTAGATAGTCCTAAAACAATGTAATTACTAATAATATATAAAAGATAAGCAACTGCCGATATTAAAACCCCATATCCTTTATCATCATTGTCATTATCTCGACTACGGAATATTTCATAAATAGCATACAATACTAATGGCACTAATTGAGCTACTGTCATAAATAACATATCATAGTGAGAGGCATGACCTAATTCGTGAGCTACTACGGCTTTTACTTCTTCTTCACTTAGTAAATCAAAAATACCTTTTGTTAAGACCACTCTGGCATCATTTTTGGTATGTCCATAAGTAAAAGCATTAGGTGCTCCATCTTCTATGTAACCGATACGTGGAATACTCATTTGATGATTATTACATACTTCTGTTATAAAGTTTTTTAAGTATTCTGGCATATCTACATCGAAACTAGCATGATAAAACCATTTCATACATAAATCGGTTAAATAAGGTGAGATAATAAATTGTAAAATTAAGATTACAATACTCGTAATAATACCATATAGTACTGGTATGTCCGTTAATAATGTGATTAAAATAATAACCGCTGCGAGTAAACAATATAAACTAGTTATCGTTATTAAGGATATTCCTAATAAATTCTTTTTCATAAATACTCCTCTATTTAATTAATGATACTCCTGTCATTTCTTCGGGAATTGGTAATCCTAATAATTCCAACATCGTTGGAGCAATATCCGCTAATTTACCATCTGTTATTTCAATTCCTTTTTTCGTAATAATACATGGAACTGGATTGGTTGTATGAGAAGTAACTGGATTATGATTTTCATCCCACATCATATCGCAATTACCATGATCGGCAATAATGATGAGAGTTCCTCCTAACTCTTCTATCTTGTTGTAGATTTTATCAAGGCATTTATCCATATCCTCTACGGCTGTTTTAGCAGCTTCATATACCCCCGTATGTCCTACCATATCTCCATTCGCAAGATTCATAATGGTTACATCAAAATTTCCTACTTCTTTTAAGAAATTATCGCATACTTCATAAACACTCATTTCTGGTTTTAGATCATAGGTTGCTACTTTAGGAGATGGAATTAATATTTTTTTCATATCTGGATATTCTACTTCTTTTCCGCCGTCAAAGAAGAACGTAACATGTGGATATTTTTCTGTTTCCGCAATTCGTAATTGGCTTAATCCTTTTTCATGTAGATAATCCACTAGAATGTTTTTTAAGTCTAAATCATCAAAAGCATGTGGACAAGTAACCGTTTCTGTAACTGGATACATTGTTAGTACTTTTAAATTATGAAAGTGTTTTACCGTTAAGTTCTTTTCATTGGCCTCTTTTTCATAAGCTGTTGGGTTTGAGAATAATGTAAACATTTCACGAAGACGATCTTTACGGAAGTTAAAGGCAATCACACCATCATTATCTTCTAGTGGTTTTGATTCAATTAACCCTGGAATAACAAATTCATCATATTTCTCATTTTTATAGTTTTCTTCTATTAATTCTTGATAAGATGAAAACTTAGGTGCTTCTTCATAAACAATGGCATCATAAGATAGCTTTAAACGATCAAAATTATTATCACGATCCATTCCATAATATCTTCCTGAAATTGTATGGATTTTTCCTAAACCAATTTCTGTCATGGCGTTGGACAATTGATCTAAGTATGTTAAAGCACTTTTTTCATAAGTATCTCTTCCATCTAAACATATATCAAAGTATACACTTTCTAATCCTTCTTGTTTACACATTTTTAATAATGCAATGGCATGATTTATATGAGAATGAACCCCTCCATCTGATAACAATCCAAAGATGTGAAGAGTTGAATGATTCTCTTTTACATGATTCATTACGTCTAATAATTTTTGATTTTTATAGAAATCTCCACTTTCAATGGAACTAGTAATGGCTTCTAATGGTTGAAGAGCTACTCTTCCAGATCCTAAATTCATATGTCCTACTTCACTCGTTCCCATTTGACCCTCTGGTAAGCCTACTGCTTTTCCACTGGCTTGTAAAATAGAATGTGGATATTGATTCATTAACCTATCGAAGGTTGGTTTGGAAGCATTCTTAAAAGCATTTCCGTCGCTTTCCTCTCTTACTCCGCATCCATCTAATATGCATAATACTAATGGTTTTTTCATAATTTCCTCCTAACTATATTCATTATAACATAAATAAAAAGAAGTATTTCACTTCTTTTTAGCAACTTGTTTTTGTGCACATTGTACTTTCTTCTAAGCACTTAAAGATACAATCTAATTGATTATAAGAATCTTGTTTCATTTCTTCGGTTAATTCCGCATATGGGTCTTCTAACCCCTCGGCAATTCCTTCTGATAACTTTTGGGCTACTCCATTCGAGATTGCTACTACGTTTGGAGCATATATTCTTTTTTCTCCAACTTCTACTGGATTTCCTTCTGAATCTGTTAGGGAATAATCGGATAAAACTTCTTTTAATTGATCTAGTAGTTTTAAATAATACTCGTCTCCTTCGCGAGTTGTTTTTATTGTATTATCTTCTCCTACTTCTTTTATATCTCGAATATCTAAAACATCTACATAATAGATTTGCTTTACATTATGATCTTCGGCACATTTTAATAATTGTTCAATCATACTTCTACACCATGGACAAGTCGAAAAACCAAAATATACATAAAATGAATCTTTATTCTCTATCTTTTTACTAATTTCTTCGGCTGTTGCATAAACGATTGGATTCTCTTTGGAAATGGATAGAGTTCGATACTCTTTTCCATTCTTTTCATTTATTGTTCCATTGTAGCTTTCGTATTCTTTTTTGAATTTTATAGCGTCGGTTTCTTCTTTACTGCAGCCGGCTAATCCAATTATCATAAGTCCTAATAATAATACTGTTACAAATTTCTTCATATTTTTCATCACCACTTCTATTATACCTTATTTTTTATAGAGGAAAAGAAAAAATTGGTTGAAAAAACTCAACGCAAGGTTGAGTTACTTACAAGAATCATTTAATTTGATTGGTACTTTATAAACAACTGTTTTATTATCTTCCGTAATAGCTTGTATTTCTAAGACTAAACTATTCGTTGTTAATTGTTTACAATTGGAAGAAAAATTTTCTACGTGAATATTCATTCCTTTTAGATAGGTCTCTAGGTTCATATTCTTTTTCGTTTCACAACTACTAATCTTTGTTCTGGTGTCTTGATATTGTTCATATAATGTGCAATCTAGTTGTTTATATTTACTATCTTCTTCTCCACAAAACTCAATACTTGAAATGTAGATGGTTGCTTTTTTCTTGTTATAGGCGGCACTTCCACTAATTTTAAAATCCACACATTGGGAAGAAATAGTCTTAAATTCAAAATTAGAATCTTGTTTTGTATGAATTAATAGTAAGATTACGATCATTAATAATAGAATTAAAACAATGGTTAGAATTTGATATTTATAATTACTCTTTTTCTTAATGGTTGTTTTCCCTTCTAACATATCTTCTATATTAATATGATAGTCTTCACTTATCTTTTTTAAGATTGCGATATCTGGTACATTTTTTCCGTTTTCCCATTTCGAAACGGCTTGATAGGTTACTCCTAACTGATCGGCTAATTCTTTTTGGGTCAAGTTATGATCTTGACGAATTTTTTTAATTAGTCTACCAATTTTTTCTTGATCCATAGTTCTCACCTACCTTTATAGATACCATAGTTTTTCATTGTTCTTGCGAACTTCTTTTATAATTCCTCCACCTAAACATTCTTCTCCTAGATAGAATACACAAGCTTGTCCTGGTGTTACGGATTTTACTCCTTGTGGATATTTAACCAGTACTTCTCCATTTTCTTGCCATTCTAATTCTACTGGTACGTCTTGTTGACGATAGCGAAATTTAGCAGTACAATTGGTTACTTTTTCATCTCCTAAGTAATTGATTTGATCTACTAAGCACGAAGTACTTACTAGGTAATCATTATCTTCTCCTAAGCAAATATATAATATATTTTTTGATAAGTCTTTTCCTACGACAAACATTTTATCTTTAGTTCCACCAATATTAAGGCCTTTTCTTTGACCAATGGTGTAATTCATTAAACCAATATGCTTTCCAATTACTTCTTTTGTATCAATATTTACGACATCTCCTGGTTGATTTGGAAGATAATTCTTTAAAAAGTTTTTAAAATTTCTTTCTCCAATGAAACAAATTCCTGTGGAATCTTTCTTCTTAGCTGTGATCAAATGATATTCTTCCGCAATTTTACGTACCTCCGGTTTTTCCATATCTCCAATTGGGAATAGTACATTTTGTAATTGATCTTTGGATACTTGTGATAAAAAATAAGTTTGATCTTTATTGGAATCTACTCCTCTTAGAAGTTTTCCATCTTTTATTCTAGCATAGTGACCCGTTGCAATAAAGTCAGCTCCTAACTTATTTGCTTCTTTCGCAAACATATCAAATTTAATATATTTATTGCACATAATATCGGGATTGGGGGTTCTACCAGCTTTTAATTCCTCTAAAAAATAAGTAAATACATAGTCCCAGTATTCTTTTACAAAATCTTTTCGATAAAGAGGAATATTTAGGGCATCGCAGACTGCTTTGGCATCATTATAATCTTCTTCTTGAGGACATATTCCAGAACTTGTCGTTGGTCCATTTAATTCTCCATCGGCTAAAGAGTCCCAATTTCTCATAAATAAACCTATTACTTCATATCCTTGTTTTTGAAGAACAATAGCTGCTACACTACTGTCTACTCCTCCACTCATTCCTATGACAACTTTTTTCAAGATATCATCTCCTATTTCTCTTAGTCGCTTTATTATATCATTCTTTTTCTATTTCTTCAATTCTTTCTTTTTTAATAAAATTGTATTTAAGATAATTACACCAAAGTTTACAATCATTCCGATTATTACCATATAAGAGTGAAGAGTTAATTTGGGAATGATTCCTAAGCATATCACTATTAATATTCCAGAAATAATCATAGACGATAAAATATTTCTTCTTAGAGTATGAGAAATTCTTTTACTTAACTGAAATATTTCTAATACTTTTGTTAAATTATTTCCCATTAATACCACATTAGCGGCAGATGGTGGGACATCTAACGTGTTTTTTAAAGCTACTCCAATATTGGCGGTTGCGAGTGCGGGAGCATCGTTTAAACCATCCCCAATATACATTACTCGTTTTCCCTCTTTTTGAAGTTGTTTTACTATTTCGCTTTTTTGTTTGCTGTCAACACCAGCAATTACTTTGTCGAATTCTAGATCTTTTGCTATTGTATTAGTCGTTATTTCATTATCTCCTGTTACTAAATAAACCAATAGATTTTTTTCTTTTAGAGAGTGAATAAATTTTTTACTTTCCCTTCTAAGAATATCTTTTAATCCAAAGGTAGCAATAACTTTATTATTTTTTGTTAAGTATATTACACTATTTCCTTCCATTTTCATTTTTCTCTCTTCTTCTGAATAAGAATTAATAATGTCTAATTTTTTTAATAATTCACTATTGCAAGCATAATAGATATTTCCTTCATCTTTGGCTTTTACTCCATATCCTGATAAGTCTTCTGTTATAAAATCTTCAGAGGTTTTAATTTTTTCATTTCTTAAATACTTGGTAATCCCTCTTGCTAAGGCATGTGTACTATGTTTTTCAATAGAACCTAATAATTCTAATAATTCCCGATCACTCATTTCACTGTGATTATTGATTCTAGAAATACTTAAATACCCATTCGTTATGGTTCCTGTTTTGTCTAAAATAACGGTATCAATCCGACGAAAATATTCTAATATCTCGCTTTGCTTGATTAAAAATCCTTTCTTTTGATATTTCATAATGCATTTCATCGTTATTGGAGAGGCAATTAAAAAACCAATTGGGTATGATACTAGAAGGATTCGAATTATTCTAGTAATTACTATTTCATTGCTACCAATCCACCAATAACATAAAAATGTTAAAAGAATACACCCTATCAATATAAAAGGGATTAGGATTCGAGATACAATATCTACTATTCCTATTTTTTCTTTTTGATTATTTTTTTCTTCCGCTACTAGTTTTATGATTTCGGATGTAGTAGATTCTTTTTTAGAAAAGTCTTTTTGATATTCTAACTCATTCTCACAGTTTATGCTTCCGGCCAATACTTTTGCATTCTTTCTTTTTTCGATTGGCTGACTCTGCCCCGTTATTTGAGACTCATCTACGTGAGAACATCCATCTGTAATTATTCCATCTACTAGTATTCTATCTCCCGGTAGACATACAATTTTATCATTTTCTTTTATATCTGCTATATTGATTTCCTTTAGTAAATCATTTTCTTTTATGTTTACCTTTCCCATCGTGGTTTTGGCAATTTGCTTAATTTCTGTTGCTAATTCTTCTTTTGTTTGATTTTCCATATACTTTCCAATTTTGGCTATCAAAAGAATTACCATTATTTCTTTTAGAAAGGTAACTGGTTCCTCGCCTGTTTGAAAATAATGGATTTCATTCCAAAGGGAATATAGGTATGCTATGCTTACACTAATGCTTAATAAACTGTAACGATTGCTTTTTCCTTGTAATAAATGTTTCCATCCATCTAATAAAATATCTATACTATAAAGTAGAAAAATAGTTCCTATTACACACAAAGCAATTTCTTTTTTATTTCCTTGGAATATATTACCAAGTGGCCAATTCAAAGTATTTGCTAAAATAAAATAAAATGTGATTCCTATAGTGACTGCAAAAATATTCAATAAGGTTGGTGAGGAATGATCATAGGAATTGATAATATCGATTCCTACGGATGTATATCCAGCTTCTTGTATTTTCTCTTCTAATTCTTCTATACTGAGAGAATCTTGATATAGAATTGTTACATTCTTTCGTTTCCAACTTACCGCAGCACTTTTAATCTTGGAATATTTGTTTAATTGTCTTTCTAGCTTCATAGCATTTATGCTACTTGAAAGACCATCTATTTTTAAAACTACTTTTTTCATTTTATACTCCTACCATCATTTTCTATCTAATCTAATCATATACCTTTTCCCTCTTCTTTGCAAAAGAAAAAGAAGGTTTCCCTTCTATAATTGTTTTGATTCTGTTGTTTCTTTTTCTTTTTGGTGATTCCAAACTTTTTTAGGAATCATAATAACTTCAATATGAGCCGTATTGTTTTCCACTTGAACGCTTGATACATAGGATAAAGTTCGATACGTTAATAAGTATTCTTTTTGTTCTTTGGAATAACTCAAATCATCCGTTATTAGAGGAATTCCATCCTGGGATCCATTTGGAATTTGATATACAACTTCAATGTTGATTTCATGTCCATCTATGGTCTTTTTAAAATAACTACTCTCTGGTTCAAGAGAAGTTGAGGTAAACCCTTCTTCATATAAAAATTTTCCTTTTAAGAGTGGCAATTCTGCTACCGATTGAATTCCATACTTTTGAAACTCTCGAATGGTTGTTCCTCGATACGTTTGAAAGTCTACTCTAGGAGGTGGAAAACTTTCAATTAAGTGATTTATATCAAAAGCTATTCTTTGAAAATATTCTTTTTTTTCAGGTGTTAAAACTCCATTTGCTTCGTAGTTCCAGTTATCTCTTAATACGGCATTAATATGGCGAAAATTATATCCTGTATAGCTACGTAATGTCATATAGTCTTCCATACTTCTTCTAGATTGAAAAATTTGAATATCTTCTTCAAAGTCTGCTTTTTGAATTGGTCTTTTTTTTGTTTCTTCTAAAAAAGTCTCTATTTCTTGGTGTGGTAAATAATGATTTAACATATTGGTTGCTGAGGAATATCCTTTTTCCATCCTATCACCTCTTTTCTTTATCATAGAAAAAAAATAAATTCTTTGTCAATAGAAGTATTTTGTTTTTCTTTTGGTTCACACTATTATCAGGAGGTGTGTTATGGATAATAACATTGATATATTAGATGAATTGCATAAAGGTTGTTGTATGGGAATGGATGCTATTAAAACGATTTTGACAAAAGTGGAAGAAGAAAAATTTCATGATTTGTTAGAAAAACAATTTCTAGAATACCAAGATATTGGAAACCGATTGGAAGATTTGTATCAAGAATATACCGATAGTGATATACATGAGACAGGAATCATGGTAAAAGCGATGACTTGGTATGGAATTCAAAAAGATACTCTTCTAGATAATAGTGTCTCTGCTTTAGCTGATATGCTAATTAAAGGAACTAGTATGGGTATTGTTGAAGGGAAAAAAATATTAAATCATAAAACCATGGATAAAAAAGTACATAAAATCTGTGAAGAATATATTAAGATGCAAGAAAAATATTTAAATAAATTAGAAGAATTTTTATAATTCCTCTTTTTTATTTTGTATTTTTAGTGTATCCTTATATATAGAGTATGATATAGTAGGTGTTTTATGAAAAAAAATAATAAAGGTTTTACATTAATTGAATTGTTGGCGGCTGTTACGATTTTAGGTATTTTATCGGTTGTGACGATTATGTCGATTTCAAGAATTATTCAAAAAGGAAAAGATACAAGAAGAGAAGAACAGGAAAAGTCTGTTGAGATGGCTACCGAGAGTTATATGCAGGCTCATAAGAGTGAAATGCCTAAAACGATTGGGGAAACTACGACGATTCCTATTATGACTTTGAAAAATAATAATTATATTAAGGAAGATATTGAGACATCGGATGGCAAGACTTGTATGGATAAGTCTTATATTTCAGTTTATAAACAATCCAAAGATCAATATATTTATACGGCTCATCTCTATTGTGGAAATGAAGAAGTTCCAGATGAAGAACGAGCTCCTCTACCTTCCATTCAAATTTTATTTACCGATGCTTCTGGGGAAGCCAGTTCTGCTGCTTTTCAAAATGTAGGAGAAGCTAAAATTATTTTAAATTTCTCTGGTGGTACGGATACCGATGGTACACCAATTGCGATTGATGGATATAGTTATTCCATTTCTACTAGTAATGTAAATTCTGGTTCTGTAAAAGAAGTTTATAATTCTGGAACGTTAAGTGGAAATGG
>AUXO016496700.1_pt1 | contig 11860 bp, 7 predicted proteins | sample 768731 | NCBI WGS metagenome assembly AUXO01 (sample SAMN02715735, study PRJNA202380) | gut metagenome | biome: sheep rumen | host: Ovis aries | place: New Zealand: Palmerston North | reverse complement strand
CGTCTGGCACTCGCCTCCGACATTGTGATCATGATAAACACCACAGAAAGCATCATCAGGCTCATCAGGATGTTCATGCAATAGGTCAGAAGGCTCATCAGACTTCCGGTTGAAAGCGTATTCGATACGATCATGTTGGCACCGAACCAGCTGATCATCAGGATCGTGCAGTATACGACGCCCATCATGACAGGCGTGATACTGACGACCCGCATCTCCGCGCGGATAAACATTGCGTAAATATTCTCCGCCGCTCTGCGGAACTTATTGTTCTCGTAATCCTCACGCACATAGGCCTTGACCACGCGGATCGCGGAGACGTTCTCCTGCACACTCTCATTCAGAGCGTCATAACGTTCAAAGACCTGTTTGAAATATTTGGTCGTCGACCGCATCATAAAAAACATGAAGACCGCCAGCGCGGCTACAGCTATGAAATAGATGCTGGCCAGGCGCGGACTGATCAGGAAAGACATGATCATGGCCACGATCATCGTGGAAGGAGCCCGCATCGCCATCCGCAGGATCATCATATAGGCATTCTGGATGTTCGTCACATCCGTAGTAAGCCGTGTGACCAGGCTGGATGTGGAAAAATGATCGATATTGGAAAAAGAAAAAGACTGGATATTGTCATGCATGGCCTTGCGCAGATTTCTGGCCAGTCCTGCCCCCGCACGCGCAGCAAAAAAACCGCCCAGTACACCTGCCAGAAGGCCCAGAAGTGCCACCGCGATCATCATAGCGCCCGTGCGCATAATGTAGTTTACATTACCTGCCATAACGCCCAGGTCTACGATCCGTCCCATCAGAACGGGTATGATCATTTCACAGATGACCTCGCCGATCATGCAGATGGGTGTCAGGATCGAAACCAGCCGAAATTCCTTTATCTGTGCTGCAATCGTTCTTACCATTTAAAACACCATTTCAGTCTGTCACAAAAAACATATCTAATAATGATAAATAATATTGCGATCCCTTGTCAATGCTTTTAGGGAACCGGATTCTCTGTGTCCACCGATTCATTCTGAGGAGTTATCTCCACCTGCACAGCATCTTCAGCCTGCGGGGTTTCCTCCGCCTGCGCAGCCCCTTCACCCTGCGGGGTTTCCTCTGTCTGCGCTGCATCTTCACCCTGCGGGGTTTCCTCTGTCTGCGCTGCATCTTCACCCTGCGGGGTTTCCTCTGTCTGCGCTGCATCTTCACCCTGCGAGGTTTCCTCCGTGCCGGGAGCGTCCATATACAGTGTGTCGATCCCCATACTCTCGACACCGGCAAAGACTTCGATTGGATTGCCGCGGACATCGAGATATTCCAGGGCGTCATGTCCCCGGATGGGTGTCAGATCCCGGATCGAATTGTTCTGCAGTTCCAGCGCATTCAAAAGAGGCAGGCCGGAAAGCGGTCTGATGTCTTCAATCAGGTTGTCGGACAGATACAGGCTTTCCATTGCCCCCAGATTCTGAAGGGGAGTAAGGTCTTTCACCCGGTTGCTGCCGAGCATCAGGAGCGAGAGCTCCGGCATGTTGGAGAGCACACTGATGTCCCCGACCTCATTGTCCCATAGATTGAGCTGGTGCATTTTGATCAGTCCCCCGAGGGGTGTCAGATCAGAAATCCCGTCGCTGTAAAGGGTGAGAACTTCCAGATTGGTGAGTTCTGCCAGAGGCTTGATGTCCTGCAGATGATTTCCGCCCAGATGCAGGATCCCCAGATTCTTCAGACCGGCAAGCGGCGAAATATCCGTGATCTTGTTATCCTCCAGATAAAGCTGCGTGAGCGTTGTCAGTGTGGTGAGGGGCGTCAGATTTTCAATCTGGCAGCCATTCAGATACAGGCGCTGCAAAGCAGACATATTGCGCAGCGGCATGAGGTCAGTAATCTGATTATCATCCAGGCAAAGTCCCTCCAGCTGTGTCAGACCTGCGATCGGAGACAGATCGCTGATCCCGTTCCCGGTCAGATCCACACTGGTCAGATTCGGAAACTGTTCCAGAATGGTCAAATCGCTCATTCCGGCATTGGAAAAATCGATATAGGTAATCGAATCGATATCCTTCCGGGTCAATTCACCGTCCGTTACACCCGCTGCAGTGCGTACAGCCTGCTCGACAGCCGCATTCTCCCATTTCGGAAGCGCCGGTTCCTTTGACCGGGCTTTTTTCTCTACTTTTTTAGCAGGTGCATCCTGCGTTTCTTTCTTCTCTTCTTCTTTTTTCTCTTCCCTGCTGCTGAAAAAGGGCAGTCCGCGGAGGGAAGGATCCGGAAGCCGCATTGCGATCAGGGGGATCAGAACGCATAGCAGGACAACCGGAACAGCGGCCATGACCAGCACGGAAAAAATGCCGGAGCCTTTCTTCCCGCTCTCTTCTTCACTGTCCTCTTCTTGTATTCTGTCCCGTTTCTTCCTGTTCTGCCTGTCTTTTGTCCGGCTGCTTTCCCCTCTTTCCTTCCTGCTCTTCCGGCTCTTTTTGTTTTTGCCGGCCGCCTTCTCCGGGGTGCGCTTTTTCTTCTTTTTGACAGGAATCTCCCGCTCTTCTATCACCTGCTCAGGGTCTTCATAGTAGACGGCTTCCTCTTCCCGGGGATAATCAGGATCGTCGTCGTATACACCATTTTCGGGATAATCGCCGTATACTTCCTCTTCTTCCGGGTCTGCATATTCATCTTCCGAAGGAATATCCGCCCGCATTCCTTTCCTATAAGGCTCCGAATATACGCTCTTTCTTGCTCCCAGCTTCGGAACACTGTTGTCCCTGCCGCAGTAAGGACAGACGCTGCTTCCGTCTGTCAGTTTTGTCCCGCAATATACACAGTACTGAACATGATCTGCCATGCCTGCTCCTCCTCCAGTACAGAACAACTGCCCTGTTTTTCGGGAATTACCCTCTGTCTGCACATTTGAAATGCAATGAATCCGGGAATTTCCCACTGTCTTTACATTATAAATGCAATGAAATCATATGGCAAACCATAAAATAGCGTCTCGCTTGCGAGACGCTCGCGCCGAGCGCGGTCGTGTCAGCGACATATTTTTCTTCGCGCGAGTGCGCATCCTCCCGGAGGGTTTTTGTCTCATAGGAAATCGCAATTTCCTATGAGACAAAAAAGAGAAGCACCCGGCAGCGGGATAAACTGCCGGGTGCTTCTCAAGGGATGTTACAAGATGCTTAGGGGGGTAATATATTAGAAAAGCACGATGTGCTTGACTAACCGTATATATATTCGGAACTGCTCTTTGCGAGCAGGATGTTTTCCTTTTCGATGATATGATAATACCATTTTAAAAAATGATATTATAGATAATTATTTGACAAAGATTACGTCTTTTTTGACTTTTTGGTACTAGTCTGCCGCTTGATTTCAGCCAGCCTGTTCTCTGACCGTCCGGCACATCACCGCAGTGCCCTGCTGTCCCGGTATCTTCATACCACATTCACTCAGATTTGCTTTTTTCTCCAGACTCGGATAAGATATTTTCGAAAGTTGAAAGAGGATTACAGAAGGGTGTTTCTACCCGTTTTTTCGAACGCTGAAAGGGGATTACAGAAAGGGGTTCCCCCGGTTTTCTCTCGCAAAGCCGCAGCAAAAAGAACGCCACATAAGATGCAAGGAGGTTGATCCATGCCCGAAAACAACATTTACATTCCCAAATATGATCTGATCAACCAGAACATCACCATTGACTTCCGGTCTAACGAATCCTATATACCTGCGCACTGGCACTCCGCCCTGGAGATCACCTATCTGATCGACGGGCAGGCGAGCATCACCGTGGAGGGAACGCCCCATACCATGGTGGCAGGTGAGTTTATTGCGGTAGATGCGGGAAAGATCCATGAATACCGCTGCCCGGGAGACTACCGGCAGGTCGTGATCCATATCAATTCCGAGTATATCTCCACCTTCATGGATAATCAGCGCAACTTTCAGATCATCTGTGACCGCACCGAACTGACAGAGGACCGGGTCAGCACCTATCTCTCCATCTGCGACGCCCTCAATGAACTGGTACAGAAATGCTCAGACCGCCCCTACGGATACAGAATCCAGTGCGAGTCCCTGGTTCTGCACGTTCTGTACGAGCTGATCTCCCATTTTTCCATCCAGCTCTACAGAAGCGATCTCCCCGAGCCCTCCAAAGACCAGCGCCGTATCCGGGAGATCGTCTCATACATCGACGAAAACTATGACAAGCCGATTTCTCTGGAAGAGATCTCCGATCACTTCGGTCTCAGCAGCGAATACTTCAGCAGGCTCTTTACTCACAAGATCGGTATCCCCTTTAAAAAGCATTTAAACCAGGTCCGGCTCTCACATATTTACCATGACCTGTGTTCCTCCGACGCTCCCATCATGGAGATCGTAGACCGGCACGGGTTTACCAATTACAAGCTCTTCAACCGGATGTTCAAAGAGATCTACGGCGCGACGCCCCGCGAGGTACGCAGGCGTATTGCCAGAATGTCATGATCTCTGTGTCAATCCGAACGGACGGGATTCCAGCAGCGCACAAGATGCTCCCTTTCCTTCTCTGATGCGTCCGTACCGTTTTCGGCAGCCAGCGCGTCCGTCAGTTCAGGGCGCTTTTTGCACTGGTCTGTGGCATAGGGGCATCTGTGATAGAAATCACATCCATCGGGAGCAGGTTCTCTTCGGGTCTCTTGATAGGCATAGCGGCTGAGCTCGTCGCCGGCATCAATCTCCGGAATAGCAGACAGAAGTGTCCTGGTATAGGGATGCAGCGGCGCGTTGTACAGGCTCTCCGCATCCCCCTGCTCTACAATACTGCCTCTGTACATTACAGCTATGCGGTTGCACAGATAGTAGACAACATTCAGGTTGTGGGAGATAAAAAGCATGGCAAAATCTTTGCGGTCATGGATCTCCTGAAAAAGATTCAGGATCTGGGCGCCGACAGAGACGTCCAGGGCGCTCGTCGCCTCATCGGCGATCACCAGGTCTGGGTCGATCATGAGTGCGGCGCCGATACAGACACGCTGGCGCTGACCGCCGGAAAGTTCGCGCGGGAGACGGTCCGCATAGGACGCGTCCAGGCCGACCAGTTCCAGCATTTCAACCGCCTTCTCACGGCGGGACTGGGGAGTGCCGATTCCGTGGGCCAAAAGCGGCTCTTCAAGGGTCTGGGCAATCGTACGCCGGGGGTTGAGGGCGCTTAGGGGATCCTGAAAGACCGCCTGCACGGCGCTCGTAAATTCCTGCCGGTTTTTGCGCGTGTACTCCATACCTCCGACACGGATCTGCCCCTCAAAGGGGATCATGCCCAGAACAGCCTTGCCCAGTGTGGATTTGCCGCATCCGCTCTCTCCGACCAGACCGAACATCTCGTCCCGGTGGATCGTGAGACTCACATCATTCAGCACACGTGTCATTTTGGACCTGGAAAAAAAACCTGCGCCGCTGTCCCGATAGCGGTTGCTCACATGTGATATTTCCAGAATCTCTTCGTTCTTATTCTTCATTGATCTGTTCAACCTCGGATTGTCAGGAATTTATTCTTCATCGCGCAGTACCCGCAAGCGGGTCTTGAATCATCCGATATGGCACCAGAGAATGTGGTCATCGGAGACAGTCTTGCGGCCGGGATACTCGGTAAAGCACCGCTTGTCAGCCTTATCACAGCGAGAAGCGAAGGGGCAGGGCGGCTTTTCCTCTGTCACGGGCGGAACCCGGCCGGGTATGCTGGCAAGAGGCATTCCCTTCATTCTTCGGGTAGGTATCGAGGCAATGAGTCCCTGCGTATAAGGATGCACGGGATTGCGGAGAATGTCCTCCGTCCTGCCCTGTTCCACGATCTTGCCGGCATACATGACCAGCACACGGCTGCAGATCTTGTTGATGACACCCAGGTCATGGGAGATCAGAAGGATCGCTGTGCCTGTCTGCTGATTGATCCGGTGCAGAAGCTCCAGCACATGGGCCTGCGTAGTGACATCGAGAGCTGTCGTCGGTTCGTCCGCGATCAGGAGCTTGGGCTGTGCGATGATGCCCATGGCGATCATGACACGCTGCCTCATACCGCCCGAGAGCTCATGGGGATACATACGCATGGTCTTTGCCGGATCCGGAAGACCTGCCATGGTCAGTGCCTCCAGTGTCCGCTGTTCGATCTCCGCATGGGAATGCTTTCCGTGAAGCAGCAGGACTTCCCCGACCTGGGCACCGATTCTGTAGAGCGGGTTGAGGCTGGTCATGGGTTCCTGGAAGATCATGGACATATCATTTCCGTTGATCTGACGGCGCTCCGCAGCCGAGATCGTGCGAAGGTCCCTGCCGTCAAACATCATGCTGCCTTCCGTCACCTTGATATGATTTTTGAGAAGATCCTGCAGTGCCAGTGCCGTCATGCTCTTGCCGCAGCCGGACTCTCCGACGATCCCTACGATCTCACCTTTTCCGACGGCAAAGCTGATGCGGTTGACCACCTTGTACTCTTCGCCGTTTTCATAGATTGACACCGTCATGTGCTTCACTTCCAGAATGTTCTCACCCATCTGTTGATCCTCTGCTGATTATCTGACGTACTCCTTCATGTCCCGGAACCTTGCCCGGCATCCAAAAAGGATCGTCTTTCATACATGTGGCCATGGTCTCGCGTTCACAAACATGTATGTTTGCCGTTACTGCTGCGCCCGGTTACTGCGGCTGCCGTCAGTTCAGGTATTTCTTTCGTATGCCTTCGCCGATGCAGTTGAGGCCGACGATCGTGAAGACGATCATCATACCGGGTGCGATTGCTGCCCAGGGAGTCGAAAAGATAATATCCTGCGCCTCCTTGAGCATACGTCCCCAGCTGGGGATCGGGGGCTGGATGCCCAGGCCCAGGTAGCTCATGCTCGACTCCGCCAGAATGGCGTTTGAAAGGCCGATGACGACCGAGGAAAGCAGCAGGGGATAGATATTGGGCAGGATATGGACAAAGAGGATCCTGAAGTCCGAGTCGCCGAATACCTTATTGCTCATGACAAACTCAGCGTTTTTGTACTGCAGGGTTCCCGTTCGCACGATTCGCGTGAAACTCGGAATAAACATGATCACCAGAGCAGGTATGATCGTCAGTTTCCCGTAATTGAGGATACTGACCATGACGAGGGCGATCAGGATACTGGGAAAAGAATTGATGGCGTCGATGACACGCATCACCACTTCATCCAGCATTCCGCCGACATAACCGCATACAAGTCCCAGAACTATGCTGATCGCAGTTGCCATCAGGACGGTCGAACCGGACACCAGGAGAGTAAAGCGCGCGCCCGTCATGGCACGACTGAAAACATCACGTCCGAAATTATCCGTTCCGAAAAAATGCTCGGCCGACGGTGCCTGTGACCTCACTGCCGTATTCATTTCATATACGTCGTAGGGTGTATAAAAAATACTCAGAAGCGCAAGAAAAAGAATGATTCCCACGATCACAAAGCCGATCCTGAGCTCCGCATCACCGGTCACCCAGGCACTGTCTGCGGAAGCCTTTCTTTTTCCGCTCTGCTTCTCCGCACCGACTTTGTCCGCGGCATTGGGCTGACGCCCCCACTTCATTCCTGCTGCATTGGTATTAACTGCTTTAGCCATAGTGAACTCTCCTTGGCATATCTGGCGTCATGGGCGGGTGCCCGCAAACATTTATGGCGAACACTGCGCGCCGGTCCGCGCGCAGCGAACCTGCATGTTGATAGACCCTTACCTCGAAATACGGATGCGCGGATCCAGGACCTGGATCATGATATCCACGATAAAGTTGACGATCAGGATCAGGATCGCGATGTACATGACCAGCGTCTGAACAGTCGGATAATCCCTGGCTGAGACAGAAGCAATCAGGAGACGGCCAATCCCCGGAATTCCAAAAACCTGCTCGATCACGATCGATCCGGAGAAGATCCCGCTGACGATCATACCGATCAGGGGAACCACCGAAATAATGGCGTTTTTGAGCACATGCACATACAGGATACGATTCCTGGTGCTGCCCTTGCTGCGGGCTGTCCTTACATAGTCGGACCGCACTTCTTCAATGACAGCAGTTCTGATATATTTTGAGAGCACGCAGATCTGGGGAATCGCGATGGCGATGGCAGGCCATATCATAAACTGAAAGAATTTGACAGGGTTTCTGGAGAATGTGACAAATCTCCCCGGCGTAAACCAGTGCAGCAACAATCCGAAAATCCAGATCAGCAGGATACTGAGAAAGAATCCCGGGAAAGAAATCCCCAGGATATTGAGGAAATTCAGGATCTGTTCCGACAGGACATGTTTGCGCCCCGCCGTAAAGATCCCCAGGAAAATCCCGAGCAAAATGACCAGCGTCAGAGCCATAGCTCCCAGTATGAGTGTCACAGAGAGCTTTCCTTTCAGGAGCTTTGCCACCGGTTTGCGGTACTGGATCGATGTTCCGAAATCCCCGTGAAGGGATCCGCTGACCCATTCGACATACTGCTCCTGCAGAGGCCGGTCAAGCCCCAGTTCCTGACGCAGTTTTTCCAGCTGTTCCTGGGACGCGCTCGTCCCCAGCATCATTTGAGCAGGATCTCCCGGCACAATGTGAAACAGCCAGAATGTCACGATCGATATGACAAAAAGTGTTACCAGCATAATACCGAGTTTTTTAGCGAAATACCGCATGGTTTTCTCCTATTAAAATGTCGGGCGGTATTACTTATCATCCGCACACCGCCCGACATCTGACTTCACAGAACGTCAGCACACATACAGGCAATGATCCCGCTGTGCCTGACCAAATCCACAGCAGTTCGAAAACTGTTACCTTTTATTACAGCATTACACACGATCACTGTACAGAATACATAGCAGAATAATCATCAACATACAGAGGATATGCCTCGAATCCGCCGAAGGCGGGGCTGTTGATGACGACAGAGTCGATGTCCTGGATATAGACACTTGCGCATTCGTCGCTGATGATCTTCTGTGCTTCCTTGAAGAGCCTGACCTGCTCGGCATCATCTGTTTCCTCAAGAGCCTTGGCATAGGTCTCGTCAAAGGCTTTGGAGTTGAATTTCACAAAGTTGTCAGAAGCTGTGGAGACATATCTGCTCAGGAAGGAAGTCGGATACGCGATCGGTCCGTCAACAGAGACGATGGTCGCCTCGAATTCGCTCTCTTTGTAGACGCGGTTCAGCCAGGTGTTCCAGTCTACCGACTCGATCTCCACATTGATGCCGGCCTTTGCAAGCTGATTGGCGATGACCTGTGCGGTGTCCACATGTACCTGATAGTTGGAAGGAACGCGGATCTTGAAGCTCAGGTTCTCCTGTCCCGCTTCCTTGAGCAGCTCTTTTGCCTTTTCAACATTTACGTCATAAACAGACGTCAGCTCGTCGTTGAAATATTTCTGCAGGCCGGGGATAACCGGTGTGCCGGACTTTGTTCCCAGGCCATAACTGACCTTCTCAATGATCTCATCCGCATCTACTGCGTATGCTACTGCCTGACGGACACGCACATCCTTGAAAGGCTCAAATTCATTATTGAGAGCCAGAAGCTGGACCGCGTTGGAGTGGCGTACGTTCTGGACGTATTCACTTCCTTCAAGTTCCTTCCAGCCGCCTGCATTGGAGTTGAAGCCGTCGATTGCTCCTGCAAGATAGTTGGTTGCCAGAGAAGCTGTGTTCTCATAATACTTGAGCGTGACAGCATCAAGATGCGCGGGCTCGCCCCAGTAATCGGCAAACTTCTCGAGGCGTGTGTAATCCTGCTCCACAAACTCTACCAGCTGGAAAGGGCCTGTGCCAATGGGATTGGAAGCCAGATCCTCCGCATCCGCGGGAACAATGGGGCTTGTGACGATGGCAGGGAAGCCGCTGTCAGGAGCCTTCAGGTTGACAATAAGTGTGGTATCATCCGCAGGTGCATCCGCGGAATCCTCTGCTGTTACATAATATTTCTCAACCTCTTCGCCGTCCTCATTCGTTGTTTTCTCAGAAGAAACCGTATAGACCTTGCCGGCTGCCGCATACTGTGCGATCTCTTTGTAGCCGCTGATTCCGGATGTGACGGCCTTCTCGACGGAATATACCACGTCATTCATGGTGAGATCATTGCCGTTGTGGAATTTTACACCCTGGCGGAGCGAGAATGTATAGGTCTTTCCATCATCCGAAACCTCGCATTTCTCTGCCAGTCCGGGCGCAAAACTGCCGTCCGGCTGAGTCTTCATCAGGCCTTCATAAATATTAAAGAAAATGCTTCTCGCGTCTGCTGTCTGCACGGTAAAAGGATCGAAGCCGGGAGCTTCTGTGGAGACGCCCTTGATAAACTCGCCTCCTTCCACCATCTCACCTGCACTTGCATCTGCATCTGCAGTCTGCGCCGGAGCAGTGCTTGCTGCATCCGCGTCTGCAGGGGCGCTGCCGCTGTTTCCGGAAGACTTACCGCCGCAGCCAACGATCAGTGAGGCGGTCATCACCGTCCCCAGAATCAATGCCAGAAATCTCTTTTTCATTTTTTTCTCCCTTTCTGTCCGGTCATTAAAGCCGGATCAAGCAGACATGCCGCGCGGCCGGCAGAAAAAGAAACGGTCCGTTCCTTAGTCTTTAATGCAGACAGCAGCATGCCTTCTCCCGCACACAAAGACGCCGCGTACAGGAAAAACAAATAAGTAATATGTAATTGTTCAAGCATTTGGGAAAAAGCAGGGCGAACGCCCTCATCAGAATATTAAATGAACTTTTGCATAAAGGCCGCAAAAATCCTGCCTGCACAATACAGCCGTTTTCGCATCCGTACGTACCGCGCCGATCCTCCCATTACACGCTCCTTCAAAGTCGCATATGGGCACTGTCTTTTATGCCCGGAATCGTCCGATGCCCGCCGCCGGTCCCCGCGTAGATCCATACGCGGTCTCCTGCTGCCCTGTGTCAGAAATCGGTCATGCAGTCAGCATGCTCCTCTTCCGATCCAATGTACCTTTGGAACAGTACATCCTGCAGTGCAGTACGGCAGACGCCTTCTTCTGCAGAAATAATAATGATGCATTTTCCGTCGAATAATGCTCATTTGGAAAGTACCACATTCATCTAATTTTCGCAATAGGTCAGGCATGAAAGTCCACAATAGCTTCTCAAAAAGTACATTTGAGAACATGTTTTTGAAACGCCATTCGCAAATGTCTTTTTCCCGGCAGCCGCAATATGTGAGATCCCGGCTGCGTTTTCTTCTGACCCGGCATAAAAACGGCAAAAAAATGAGCAAAAAACGGCCGGAAAAATGGCCGAAAACGATGTGTTTTGCTCTTGCCTGAACATGCCTTTTCGAACTATAATGATTAATGTTTTTTATTTTTTGGAAGGTGATGAAGTTCTGAAAAAAAGGAGGCATCATGCAGATCGGTTTTGATAATGACAAGTATTTACAGACACAGTCCAGTCACATAAAAGAGCGCATCGCCCAGTTCGGCGGAAAGCTCTATCTGGAATTCGGCGGCAAGCTTTTCGATGATTACCATGCCTCCAGAGTGCTGCCGGGTTTTGCGCCGGACTCCAAGATCACAATGCTGAAAGCACTGCGGGATCAGGTGGAGATCGTGGTCGTCATTAACGCGGCAGACATTGAAAAAAACAAGGTCCGCGGCGACCTGGGAATCACCTATGACATGGATCTTCTCCGCCTTGTAGACGCCTTTACATCCAACGGCCTTCTGGTCGGAAGCGTTGTGCTGACACGTTTTGCAGGACAGCCCTCCGCCATCGCCTATGAAAAGAAGCTCAAGGCGCTCGGTCTGCGTGTCTACCGCCACTACCCGATCCACGGCTACCCCTCCAATATTCCGCTGATCGTCAGCGATGAGGGCTTTGGCCGCAACGATTATATCGAG
>AUXO014357449.1_pt1 | contig 11860 bp, 8 predicted proteins | sample 768731 | NCBI WGS metagenome assembly AUXO01 (sample SAMN02715735, study PRJNA202380) | gut metagenome | biome: sheep rumen | host: Ovis aries | place: New Zealand: Palmerston North | reverse complement strand
TTCTGAAAAGTGTCATGAAGTTATCAGAGAACTGATAGATACATACGCCAACCTTCTTATCAGCAAGATCTGCAGTGCCTGCCTCTGCAGCTGCTTCAGTCGCAACTTCTTCTGCAGCCTTTGTCTCTGTTGCTGCAGCAGCAGCTGTCGTCTCTGTCTTTGCTGCCTCTGTTGCTGGTGCAGAATTTGATGAACCACATCCTGCGAGCATTGATACTGCCATTGCTGAAACTGTAAGTAAGCTAAGTGCTTTCTTCATAATAATCCAATCCTCCTATGATTGTACTGTGTTTTACGGGACCGCCCCGCGTTTTTATGTTTTAAATTATATATATTTTTTTATTTGAAAGAATAGATTATTCTTCTCTAAATCTTGAATATTCTTTCATTTTATTTGTTAAAGTGATATAAAAAAACAGCCCATCAGGCTGCTTTTTTTCATAATTATCCCTATATTTTTATTCTTAGATATTCTTTCGTTCAAAACACTAATCTTCAAAATTCTTCATATCTTCAATTATATAAAGTGGTCTGTCTTTCAACTCCTCAAACAGTACAGCTATATACTCTCCTATGATACCAACTACAATAAAAAGAACAGCAAACATAAAACACAACAGTACTACTATGGTTGCATATCCGGACGGTGAGCCATCATGTGTGCACAAGGTATAAACCAACAGTATAACTCCCAGAAATCCGCTGAAAAATCCTGCAAAGATTCCCAGTTTCAATGGAACATTGGAAAAACACATGATGGTATTCATTGCAAATGCAAAAAGCTTCTTTATGGAATAATGACTTTTTCCGGCCACTCTGGCAGCTGCTTCATACTTTATAGTCGTTTTTTTAAAGCCTACATTTTGGACATATCCCCTGAGAAATCTCACTTTTTCGCGATAATTCTTTTTGAGCACATCCTGCACAGCTTTAGTAATGGCAAAAAAATCAGAAGCATTAGGTTCAAGATATACATCCGAAAGCTTATTGATAAGCCAGTAAAATCCTCCCGATGTTATAGTTTTTATGATACCTGCAGTTTCATTTTTCGTTCTGACCATAGATATAACCTTATAACCGTCGTTGAACGCATCCACTATATCCGGCAGATACTTGGGCGGATGCTGAAGATCAGCATCCATAAACACCATTCCGTCACCATGAGCATAATCCAATCCGGCAATCATCGCAGCCTCATGACCAAAGTTTCTGGAGAAACTTATGAATTTGATATGGTCCGGATCTCTCTCAGCAAGCCCTGAAAGGATCTCGCCGGTATCGTCACGGGAACCATCATTAACAAAAATAAACTCATAGTCCCATCCCTTATCTTTCAGACTTTCTCCATATCCTTTTGTTACATTATAAAAATCATTTATTCCTGCCTCTTCATTATAGGCCGATACAATGATGCTCAGCAGTTTCATTATTACCTCCATGGATCAGATTTTGCCGCTTTTACCTCTTTATGTCTGATCCATCAACTTAGTTTGATTACTTCAAACTATTTCTCAAATATTGTATTTCTGCAAATGATTTACCCGCAATCTATCTGCTTATGATTTCAAGTTCCCTTCCACTGTGTGATGGCTGTCTCTTTTCCACCGGAGGCAGTGTCATATAATCACCGTACAGCATCTTAAGGACCTTATCCCATTCCTTAGGTCCGGTGAATCTTTCGCCTTCAAACTCAAACTCAATAGGCTGTTCCCAGCTATCATCCACAACACAGTACTGAAAATCCGGCTGATAATTGGAGAAAAAAGACTTTCCGTTTCGGTTTGACTTTTTCTTATTATACAGGTCCGTGTACTTTCTCGCGCTCTCATCCTGCATTTTGAAAATGCTTTTCATCGGAAGAAGCTTGCCCAGGCAAACAAGAACCAAAACCTCCAATTTTGCAATCCCCTTGTACTTTGACCAGTCAAGTTTACGTCTGTGAGCCATACCCATACCAAAAAAGATCTGCTGTTTAAAACGCATTAGTTTTGCACTTAAATCATTTTCAGGCAATCTGTCTATAATAAAAAGATCTACCCATAGATGATTCAGCTTTCCATCATAAAATGCCATATCTTCATCGTCATCGCTGTGCCTTCTGGAATCCAGATATATAACTCGTGGAACAAAATCATAAAAGGCTTCACCATTTTTATATTCATATGGCATAACCAGTTCCATGTTTTTAGGCAGCTCTAAATTGGCAATTGTCTTAAATTTCTCAAACTCTTCACGTCTGAAGCATAAATCAATATCGTCGTCCCATGGAATAAATCCACGATGTCTCACTGCTCCGAGCAAGGTTCCGGAATCTATGAGATATGTGATGTTATGTTTCCTGCATATAGTTTTGATGGCCCGCAGAATCTCAAGATTGGCCTTATGAACCTTATCCAGGTCAAATGCCGGGTTTTCGTTTTTTGCTGTATTTTCCATAATTTTATTTTAATGCCTCAAGGATAACCTTTGCCATGTAAGTAAGCTTCTCATCTGTCATACCCGGATATAAACCCACCCAGAAAGTATCTCTCATGATTCTGTCTGTATTTTCAAGACTACCCACAACGCGATATCCCTCTCCGGTCTTACGCATCTCATCAAAGCATGGATGCTTTATGAGATTACCTGCAAAAAGCATTCTTGTCTGTACGCCTCGTTCCTCTACATATCTTACAACATGCTCTCTGTCTACCCCCTCTTTGCATGTCATAAGGAATCCGAACCAGCTTGGATCAGACATTGGCTCTGCTTCCGGAAGTATGAGCTTTTCTTCAGCACTGCCCTTTATAAGCAGGTCTTTGAGATATGTGAAGTTATGCTTACGTCTCTCAACAAAAGACGGGAACTTTTCAAGCTGAGCAACACCAACTGCTGCCTGCATATCCGTTGCCTTGAGATTGTATCCGAAATGTGAGTAAACATACTTGTGATCATAGCCCTTTGGAAGCTCACCATACTGTCCGTCAAAACGGTGTCCGCAGGTATTGTCTCTGCCAGGTGCACACCAACAGTCACGTCCCCAGTCTCTGAAGCTCCTCATGATGCGGTGAAGCAGAGGATTGTTTGTGTAGGTTGCTCCTCCCTCTCCCATAGTCATATGATGAGGTGGGTAGAAACTGGATGTTCCGATATCTCCAATCGTTCCTGTGAGTTTTGTTTCTCCATCAATCGTATAAGTTGTCCCCAATGCATCACAGTTATCCTCTACGAGCCAAAGATTATGTCTGTCACAAAACTCTTTAACAGCCTTAAGGTTGAAAGGATTTCCCAAAGTGTGGGCAATCATTACGGCTTTGGTCTTTTCACTGTAGGCATCTTCCAGCATGCTCACATCTATATCGCAGGTCGGGAATGTCACATCCACAAATACAGGCACAGCACCGTACTGTATGATAGGGTTAACTGTTGTAGGGAAACCTGCCGCAACTGTGATAACCTCATCTCCTCTTTTTATCTGTCTATCCTTCAAGAGCGGACTTGTAAGTGTACTGAAAGCAAGAAGATTGGCACTTGATCCTGAGTTAACCAGACTCACGTACTTAACACCAAGATATTTACCAAACTCTGATTCAAATTTATCAGTAAATCTTCCCGCTGTGAGCCAGAACTCCAGGGCACTATCTACAAGATTTACCATCTCTTTATCATCATAAACACGACTCGCATATGGTATACGGTCACCTTCTTTGTATGAGTTATCTGTTGCTTTATATTTTTTTGCATATTCTGAAACAAGATCCAGGATTTCCTGTCTTGCCTGCTGTTCTGTTTTCTCCATAAGTATTCTCTTTCTATATTGTTATCATGTCACTCTGAAAGGAATGATATAATCTGTTCTTTTGTATAGTTATACATGTCATCTCCATCATGCCATGCATGATACCATCTTACTGTTTCACTCACTGCTTCATCTACATGCCATACAGGCTTCCAGCCAAATGTCTCCTTAAGCTTTGCAGTGTTAAGCTTCAGAAAAGAAGCTTCATGAGGTGCATTGGCCTCCGCCTCTGTATGCCAGTGAGCATCTCTCCCCCAGGCTTCCACAAATCTTTCCGCAAGCTCACCTGTTGTTATGGCATCCTCCTCGTCAGGTCCCACATTATAGTACCCGGAGAAGCTGCCATCATATACCTGTTTCATCGCAACCAGAAGATAAACATACAGTGGTTCCAAAACATGCTGGTACGGTCTTGTGCTATAAGGATTTCTTACATGTATACTTTTGCCTTCGATCGTATCTCTTACACAGTCAGGTACGATACGATCCTTTGCAAAATCTCCTCCTCCGATAACATTACCGGCACGGGCAGTAGATACCTTTACAATTTCGCCTTCTGTATCGAAAAAAGACTTTTTATAGCTGTGCGTAACCAGCTCTGAACATGACTTTGAGTTGCTATATGGATCATATCCATCCAGCTTCTCATCCTCAGTGAACGCATGTTTCTCGAGATCATTGTTTTCGTAAACCTTATCTGTCGTTACATTAAGGCATGAGACAACCTTCTCAGTATGATTCATGTTATATGTTCTTATGCATTCAAGAAGATTGACCGTTCCCATAACATTGGTCTCATAGGTTTCTCTCGGAAACTCATATGATGTTCTGACTATAGGCTGTGCCGCAAGATGCAGTACAACCTGAGGCTTTGCTGCATCAAAAAATTCTTTCAGATGTTTAAAATCCCTGATATCTCCGATTTCAGAATGTATCTGAGTTTTTAGTCCGAGAATATCAAAAAGTGATGGTTCTGTAGGCGCATCCAGTGAATAACCGTAAACTTCTGCCCCAAGAATATCCAACATAAGTGAAAGCCAGCTTCCCTTGAAGCCTGTATGTCCTGTTACAAGAACTCTCTTTCCACTATAGAACTCTTTAAGATCAGTTAATTTAGACATTTGTTTTTCCTTTATAAACTGCTGCTCTAAGGATTCTCAAGAAGTGCTTTTAGAATCTCTTATGTACTCCTTATAGAGCTATCTTTATCAGTCCCAACGCTTCCAAGGCGCCTTTTTCTCCGCCCACAATGTCTCCAGGAGTTTCTTCTCCCTCTGAGTATCCATACACTGCCAGAAACCATGATGATAGAAGCTCATAAGCTCTCCATCGGCTGCAAGTCTGTGCATAGGTTCCTGTTCAAGGATACAGCTATCGTCAGTAAGATAGTCAAATACCTCAGGATTGAAAACCATGAATCCACCATTAATGATAGCCCCGTCCTCTATCTGCTTCTCGCGGAAGGCTCTTATCCTATTATTGGAATCAATGTCGAGCACTCCCTTTTGTTGTGCAAGAGATACTGTTGTGATAGTGGCTATCTTACCATGAGACTTATGGAAATCAACCAATGCCTTGATATCTACATCTGAAACTCCGTCACCATAGGTAAGCATAAAAGGTTCGGCCCCCACATACTTCTCTACTCTCTTGATACGGCCTCCTGTCATGGTATTGAGTCCCGTATCAACTATCGTAACCTTCCATGGCTCGTTCATGTTATTATGAACCTCCATCTTATTGTTGGAAAGATCAAAGGTCACATCTGAGTTGTGTAAAAAATAATTGGCAAAAAACTCCTTGATCACATACTGCTTGTATCCCGCAAGTATGATGAAGTCATTAAAACCGTAACTCGAATAGTACTTCATGATATGCCAGAGGATAGGCATCTCACCTATCTCTATCATTGGCTTAGGTTTGAGATGTGACTCCTCCGAAATACGTGTTCCAAAGCCACCTGCTAAAAGTAATACTTTCATAGTTTCATCCTTCTACTTTGTACTGTATATGTTGAGATTGTTATCCTTTAATACAGAAAATGCATATCTTACCTTATTGGCACCATGATTATACTCAAAAATACTATTAAGTTCATCATCTGTATAATCATCTATGTGCAGGGCTGTTTCTTTCATTGCTTCAAAGTATGCTTTACGGTAAGGCATATTTGCAATTTCTTTTTTTATAACATAACAGTTTCCCGCAATAAAAAACATTGGCACAATTACAGAAACCAAAACCATCACACATGTTATAACGCCTATCCTGCTTCTCCTTCTCCTACGGCTCTCCTTTATGATCTTCTTATCTTTCAGTCTGTTAATGCTGTATTTCTCATACCAGTCACTGAAAACCATTCCATAGATTATGAGCATACCGAGAACTCCCGGAAGATACTGTAATGAATACCTGCTCTGCCATGCATATGTCTCTCTGACAAAAATATATCTCGATAAAAAGACAAGAACATGACTGCCTGCACCACTTATCATAAGAATAAACGGAAAAATCGTCCTCTTATATATTCCTTTTCCGAAATAAAGGATCAGTGCCACCACATAGCTTAAGATCACAAACGCCCCTATGAGATAAATGCTTCTGTATGTTATAGTGCCTGTACTGAGCATCGACTCATACCTATCACCATCTATCACAAGTGAGGCAAATCCGTTTAGCAGAAAATGAACAGCAAACCCGGTCTTTTGTGTAAGTACCTCCATAAGTGTTATATCTTCTGTTAACGCGTACTCATAATCCGACTTACTGTTGCTCCACAAAAATATGATAAGAGGTATGGTTGTTGTGATGATATAAATAGGTATACGATTCTTATCTACATTCCTGTTCTTGATATATGCCAGATAAAACGATGTCACTATGAGAGTAGCTACATACTGAACTATATAAGGTCCCGAAACAAGTAATGCTATAAACGGAAGAACAGTAAGCTTCACATCATCATAGCTCTTTTTAGTTCCTGTAAATACTCTTTCCAGTAACAGGTAATTGTAAAAGAACAAACCATAGCTTAGGAAATGCGGGTATCCTGAACCATTTATCAGAAGCTCCCATTTGTTTAAACTGAAACCTGCCAGAACCAAAGCAATTGATGCAAGTACGCCGACCCTTTCTCTTATTATATATATCCCGAGAATCATCATGGTCACAAAAACGCCAAGTAAACCAAGGAATCGGTCAAAATCCACAGAATAGGAAAAGAATTCAACATTTAACCATCTGATAGGATATGTGATAGGAATACGTGTAAAGATATCCGCCACAAAAAAGCTTTTTCCCGAAAGTGTATCAGGCAGGTAATTATTGATCAGCCTGATATAGTCAGAATAAACTATATCTATACTGGCGCCTTTTATATACCACCACAAGAAAGCTGTACCTAAAAACGGTATCAGCAGTGCTATAACCTTGTATACCCTCCTGCTGATGCTCTGATCCTGTACCACTCTCATTGCCTCTTGATAATTTAAAGCTTTGGTATTTTTATCCTCTATTTGATTTCCCGGTTTTTTTCTACTGCCCCTTCTGTGTGATGGCATCCCAATCTGCCTTTCCGAATACCTGATCTGTTATATCTATATAGCCTCTTCGGTCTGAACTTTCCATAAGCACCACTGAATTATTGTAATCAGCCTCCGCAGGAAGTTCAGACAAATCACTTATAAAATGTACCTCTGACCCCTGACCTGTTTTCATAGGATCATATGGTTTATAAAAGTATTCTGCATAAAAATCCGTCATTCCATACTGATTATAGAATATATAGGTCTGACGTACTCCTAAAAAATCTTTATATTTTCCTATAGTTTCATCTGCAAGAGAATTAACTCTCTCGAGTTCAAACCAAAAGAAGAGATTTTTGAAATTACTGCGGTAAAGCTGCTCTACCGGTGTCATAAGTCCACAATAAATAACAAACAACAGTGAAAAAACAAATGCTGTTGTTCGAGCCGGACTCACCATACCCCTCATATCCTTAGTACCGTTAATATCTCCGGCATCAGGTATATTTCCGATTCTTCCCAACATATAACATATATACATTAGAGCAGCCGTATAACTTACATATACCCATCTGATTTCAAGTCTAACTGTTATGGAACTGCATCCTATACATAACGCGATAAATGAGATAAACAAAAGATTTTGACCTATAATTACTGCATTGATTCCCTGTTTTTTTATCGCATTCACATAAATCAGAAGTATTACAGCCATTACAATAAAACTTGTATATACACATACATGAGCCCAGACCGGAGCCTCCGTCCAGGTAAGACCGTTTAAATATGTTTCTCCGGCATTAATACCAAATATATACTTGACCTGAGTAACCGAGTACATAAGTGCCTGCTTCAGGTCAAATGTCTCTGTAACTTCTGTTCCGGCTGTTCCTGCCGGTATCGCCTGTCCTGCTATGCGCAATCTCACTAAAAAAAAGAACAAAAGCTCCATTACAGGTATCAGGGCTTTAACCATGAAACCACCACTGGATTTTCTCGACCTTCCGGTTCCTCTTTCTGCTTTAACTTTTCTTCGTGATAAAAAATCTGTAACAAGCACTAAATAAAAAAGCGGGAACAGGGCAATGTATCTTTCATGTGTAAAGATAACAAGGAAAAACATTGCCGCCGCACTATAGTACATACTCTTCCTGTGAGATTCCGTATATTCATACAAAAACCAAAGCACCAGTATAGCAAGCACCAATGCAAGGGACTCAAGAAGTCCCAGTACCTGACCTATCTGATAGGATGCAAAATGGGAACCGAGATACATACCTGCCGCCAGGAAAGCTATAAAAGATCTCACAACACAGGCACTTCCGTTTTTCTCTCCGGCCTTTGTAAGCCTAAGGGCAAAGAAATATACCACGAAAGATATGCATATATTGACCATCGTATTGAAGGCTGCATAGTAATTCACATGTCGTCCGATGATGAGAAACTCCAGATAACTCATTGCCCAGTAAAACGGTCTGAAATTTCCTTTTGTCTCTTTTGGAAATGTAAAATCCCAAAAGTTCTCTTCTCCATAATATGACCACAAATAGAGGTCATCTCCGTAAAGTCCCCTGATCTGTATATTCCGGTTTACAAAAATTCCAATTAAAATAAGTGCAAAAAGTGCAGGAAGCACCATTTGCACTTGTTTTTTAGTTATTTTTTCTATTTTCATAGGCTCCATAAGCTTTTTTATAAAATTTCATAAGAAGATCCGTTACGAGAGCAGAATGCATCTGCCCAAACATCTCCCTCTCCTCTTTTTCTCTGTTATTGTTCTCGATGTTGCGCATGGTTTCCGCACCCTCATGAACTCGATAAGCCATAAGAGGCTTCTCGATACAGATAAATCTGCCGGGTTCCCGAGCCAGTCTTATAAGAGTTGCCCAATCAATAACAAACTTATAGTCATTACGGAACAACGGTGTAGGACATAAGGAAGCATTATAGGTGCAGGTCGGACAGCCTATGCCGTTGCCATATTTCAGGGCAGACAGCTTAACATCTGTCCGGTCTGCTTTCTTATGATTTTTAAGTCGGAGTCTAAGTATCTGCTTTACACGTTCAGATGTACCGACTATTGTGTTGCCGTTCCCATCAATCGTATCATAATGGCAGCAGAATACTGACATATCCGGAAATATCTTATAAGCATATAACAGTGCCTTGGTATAATCCGGAAAATAAACATCATCCTGATGAGCGATGGTAACCAGATCCGCAAGCTTACTGCCCTCTTCATAAGCGAAATTCCAGTCATCTTTAAGACCATGTTTACCATTTCTCACATACACAGGATATCCGAATCTTGCACTTAGAGCAGTGATAAACCTGTTAGGCGTAGATGTACAGATGATAACCTTACTGTCTACAGTCTGTAGCTTCAATGAATTCAGAAGATACGGAAGGTAAGATGACTCTCCATATGCAGCTACCGCGAAACAATGTTTATATTTTTTCAAGATTTCCATCTCCCAACTTATCTTTTAAACTCAGATTCAAAATCATCACGAATCTTGTTCCACGCACCTTCCGGTGAGTAGAATTCCTCTATAAACTGCACTGCCCTGTGAGACATCTTATCTATCTCATAGGTGTTGTTGTACAGGTTGATAACCTCTTCAGCAAATCCATCTTCGGTATCCTGAATACGAAGTGCAGTTTCAGCCTGAGGTATACCTTCAGCTCCACAGGAAGTTGTCACAACCGCTGCACCTGCATGAAGAGCCTCAACAACCTTGCCCTTAACTCCGGCACCATATCTCAGAGGTACTACGACAACTCTGTTTTTTCGGTAGAGCTCGTCAAGCTGTTCTATGGTTACAAATCCAAGCACATTTATATCCGGTCGCTCGTTTAATGCAAGCACCTCTTCGTCAGCCTTTGATCCTGCGACATTTAATACAATATCAGGAATCTTCTCCTTTATCTTAGGCAGTATCTCATTAGCAAACCAGAGGAGACCATCCTTGTTTGGCGGGTGTCCAAATCCTCCCACAAAGAGAAGTCCGTTCTTATGTGCATAGTCTTCGTCAAGTATTGCCGGCTTATCGTAAACATAAGCTGTGATACCTTTAACATTGATGGTAGGATCTTCCTTCCTGACGATCTCCGCCTCGACTTCCGACGGGAAGTAGCTTACATCAGCCTTACGCATAACACCATACTCGATGTTGTGCCAATACTCGGCCTCCTCTTTTGTCTTCTCATCGTGATCGATTTCATACTCTCTCATGAGACGAAGTGAATGCAGATCATGACCGAAATAGATGACCTTTATATCTGTATTATCACGTATATAGTCAATGTACTTTGTTGCTATGTGAGGTCTGTTCAGGTAGGCAATGTCTATAAATTTCTTGTTTTTGTCTATCCACTGCCAAATTCCTGCCTGCATAGCATTACCATACAGAACCTCTATGCCCATCTGCTCAAGCTCTGATGTATACGGCTCCTCATGAGCAAAGTTGTCCGGAAGGAACTTAACCTTGTAGCCCACACTCTGGAAAAGCTGCATATACTGATAATCAAGCTTTGAACCTGCATCCTTGTCCCATGTAGGAACATAATGGTCAACCACAAGGATATACTTTGAGTTCTGACCTCTCTCCCTCGCAGCAAACGGATTAGGACTTCCATCATTAACAGACTGCTTCTTGAGCTCCTGTGCCCACTTTTCCTTGAACTTCTCCTGGTTAACCACCTGATAATGCTTAAGTCCGGAAGTATCTGAGGTGTCTGTTCCGTTTGATATACCTTCAAAGTGCGTGATTACAGATTTTGGCTGGAACACTACCTTCTTACCATGCTTACGAACCTCAAAAGCAAGGTCTGTATCCTCATAGTAGGCAGGTGCAAATCTCTCATCAAAACCTCCGATTTCTCTCCAGAGATCTGTCCTTATCATGATTGCTGCACCGGAAATGTAGTCTACTTCTTTGACATAATTGTATTCAGGTTCCTCAGGATCCTGAAGTCTGCCGTAGTTCCATCCGGAGCCATCTGACCAGATAATGCCTCCTGCCTCCTGAAGACGTCCGTCCGGATAAACAAGCTTTGAGCCAACCATTCCGATGGAATCATCTCTTTCAATGAGGTCAACCAGACTATCCAGCCAACCATCACTTACCTTTGTATCATTATTTAAGAAGAAAATGTACTTTCCCTTTGCTATGGAAGCTGCCTGATTGCAGTTCTTAAGGAAGCCCATATTCTCCCTGTTTCTTGCTATTACAAGATTGTCTGCATAAAATCCGATTTCTCTTGTTGCATCCGTGGAAACATCATCTGCTATTATGACCTCGTATGGTGTTTTCTCAAAATCAGTATGTTCCTTGATACTTACCAGACACTGGTATGTATAGTTCACCTGATTATAGCACGGTATAACTATGCTAACGAGAGGATTGGATGCCTTTTCAAAATGAACCTTACCATAATCACTATAAAAAGCTCCGATATTAAAGTCGCCGCGAATAAGATTCTTTCCATGTTCTGTAAAATACATAGGAAGCATCTTCACAGGATGCGTGAATGTCTGTCTGATATAATACAGCAC
>AUXO018350237.1_pt1 | contig 11864 bp, 12 predicted proteins | sample 768731 | NCBI WGS metagenome assembly AUXO01 (sample SAMN02715735, study PRJNA202380) | gut metagenome | biome: sheep rumen | host: Ovis aries | place: New Zealand: Palmerston North | reverse complement strand
CATTCTGTATCATAATTATTTGTTCCTCTCTCCAGCTCCCGCTTCGCCCCGAGCTGGGGAGTTTTGTATTCTCATTTCCCATTGTTATGCCGCAAAAAAAAACGTAGTCACAGTTATTGTGACTACGTTTTTTTGTTAATAAACAGTCTTTATATTCAAAATACTAATTATTCACTCACGAACTCAATCGCATCCGGTTTCGGATGTACGAACTCGAATTCTAGCGTTCTGGAAAGGCCTTCCTGTAACGTATAAGGAGGTACAAAACCGGAGTTCATAGCCTTTGTTGAATCAAATTGAGTAACGGCACAGAATTTCTTCACACGCACAGAACTAACCGTAAACTTCTTACCTGTTATTCTTGCCAGAATATCGAAGCAGTAGCCGCCCATCATGCCCATCCAATATGGAAAATGAGTAGAAGGAATGTTCTTCTTCAGCACCTTTTCTACTAAAGCCACCAAATCATTCATGTTTGTATCTGGCTTATCAATGTAGTTGAATACATTGTAACCTGTAGTAACGTTGTCGATCATGAACTTTACAAAAGCAACAATATTGCCTACATATGCCATCGACTTTACGTTATCTCCCTTGCCTACCATCAGGAACTTACCACTAGATATCTGCTTTAGCAAGTTATATACGTTACCACGGTTCCGCTCGCCGAAAATCACTGTCGGACGAATGATATCGATGTTCCAGTCGGAATGCGATTTATACCACTCCTCTGCTACGTGCTCAGCCTGTAACTTGCTAATACCATAGTGGTTAAACGGCTCCTTTGGCTCAAAATCCTCCTTCGGGTTCGGTTTGTTCAAGCCATATACCGCTACAGAAGAGAAGAATACCAAACGTTTAATACCATTTTTCTCCATGGCGTTTAGCGTTACCTTCATACCTCCCACGTTTGTGTCGTAATACAAGGAGGTGGGCGTTACGTCATCGCGATGTTGGGCTGCCAAGAGTACCACCAGGTCAAAGCCCTTCAGTTTTTCATCCATCTCAGTCTGTTCCCTAACATCACCAATTACAGTGATGTTATTGAAGAAATGACTTGGTAGCAGGTCGATATTGGTCATTTCATACTTCTGAGGCTCATTCCTCAGCAAATCAATCAGTCGTGTTCCTACAAAACCGGAAGCACCAATTAAAGCTATTTTCATTGTTAATGTATATTTTATTTCCTTAATAATTTTGCATATATCTGAGCTCTCACTTTATTTGGCATGATTCGAACGCCAAATCTAGTAACAATGTTCACAAACATCCTAAAGATGGAAATATAACCTATATGGTGTAATGCTATTTGAAACTTGACTTCAGTCATTGCATATTTCCACCCGCCTCTTCTTTTCATCATTTCTGGGGATGATCTAAAATACAGCAAAGACTCTTTAATATTATGGAATCTGGCTCCATTAACCATCATTCTTGCCCAAAGATAATAATCCTCAAAAAGATAAAAATGCTGATAGTTTCCAACTGCTTCTACCTTACTTTTTCTAAAGATACTTACAGGGTGATTGATTGGATTACGCTTTTGTCCGAATCGAAATAACTCGTCATGATTCACTGGAAGTGTTCTTGTTGAAACAACATTGTTGGTATCACCAATAAACTCGTCAATACCAGCACTACAAACATCTATCTCTGGATGAGTCTCCATGAAGGAAACCTGAGTTATAAACCGATTAGGTTTGCTAATATCATCCGTGTCCGCCCTTAAAACCAACTCATTTGAGCAATGCTTAAGACCTTCGTTCAAAGCCTTTCCTAACCCCTGATTGTTTTTGAGTTTAACAACCTTTAGTTCGGGGTGCTTCGTTGAATATTGATCAACAATCCCATTAAGTTCTAGCGTAAGAGGCCCATCCTCCACCAAAACCACTTCATTTGATTTAAGTGTTTGACTAAAAATGGAATCAAGGCTTTGTTTTAAAAACAATGGCGATTCCTTATAGTAAACTGACATTAATACACTAAATTGTTGTTCCATTAAGCGTTATCGTTTTATATCCGTTTTACAGAAAGCTTCACCTGGCTCAGTACGCAGGCATGATATTTCCTATTTTAAATGCCAGACTATTCCGACAAAATCTCCACATATTTTTCTACGCTTAATTTTGCAATACTTTTCCAAGAAAAATCTTTAACAGAGTTATAGGAATTAAGGCGCAAGATGTTAGTATTATCTATATATGTTTTTGAAAAAGATAGTATTTTATTAGCAATGTCTTTCTCATCTAAGAATACCTGACATCCACAATCGTTCTGTTCAATTAGCTCAATCATATTAGTTTCTGCAGTCAGTAAACATGGCAATCCATATGACAAAGCTTCTAATACAGACATTGGCATCCCTTCATATCTTGAAGTCAAGATAAAGATATCCGAATTTCTATACGCATTTTCCTTCTCACTACCATGTACTGGACCATGATAAACAACATAATCCGCAAGATCTGCTATTTTTGACATGAAGAAAACTTTATCTTTTTCATTTTCTGCATTCCCATAGAAATGAAATTCAACATTTTCTATTTTGCGCTTTTTCAGAAGAGATATCGCCTCAAGCAACACATCCAATCCTTTATGGTGAACACGAAGACTGGATAAATATATAAATCTTATTTTTTTATGTATTGTTTTCTCTGTTTCAAAGTCTTGGATATTAACACCATTCGGAATCACAATGGAAGATTTTCTAATATTGGAAAATACACATTCTCTCTCTTCCTTATCATTTAAATAAATAATGGCACCTGCTTTCTTTATGAATGAATTAACAAATAATATATTAGCTATTATCTTTTTAAATTTACTACGTTTAGAGTTTGATTCCGACGTTCCTCCATGTGGTTCTATTAAGTAAGGAATGTTATTCTTTATTAGTTCAAAAGCAATTATCCAATACGGAATTTTATACACGGAATGAAACACCACAATGTCGGGTTTATCACTTTTAAAACCGCTTATAACTTTAGCTAAGCTAAATTGCTTATCCAAAATATTTATAACAGTCACTTTATTCCCTATTCTTCTCTGCTCGACAGACAAATTTTGAAGTACACTTCTAATGCCATCACAAATATTATTAGAGAGTGCTGCCACATGAACTATATTCATATTATTTATATCTCTATTTTATACTTTTGATAATCTTTGCAGGTACACCAACAGCTACAGAATTATTAGGTATATCCTTAACTACTACCGAACCTGCGCCGATTACACAATTGTCGCCAATACTAACATCTCCTATGACTGAAACATTTGCCCCCAAATACACATTATTCCCGATTACACATTTTTCGCCACTTAATTCATTTTTTACGCCTAGTGTAGTATACTGCATACAAGTGAATTTTTCTTGTACCATAAAATCATTCAAATGTATTATTTGGTTTTATTATGTCATTTCCATCAACATGCTGCAATAGCCAATCCCTTTCATACTGCTGTGAGAGAATTATAGGTAATGGTAAAGCAAGACGATGATAATTAGAATTCATAATCATATCATGGTTATGAAATATATTAATCAATGTAAAGAAAGCACCACATAGGACAATTCTCTTTAACAAAAACCAAGGGGTAGAAGCGTTCATTTCAATCGAATAGAACATAAAAGGACCTATCGCCATTAGAACCCATGAAGAACGTTGGAATAACACCATTACAGGTACAGAACTAATAGAAATGAGCAACCAAACGCCAAACAATCTGCACCACTTTTGGCTATTATTCCCATATTTGTAATAGATATAGACAAAAATAAGAATAGGAAGTTTTAGTAGTATTTGAATCGTTAAACCTATCAAAGTTAAATTTGAATAAGAATCACCTTTTTCAGTACTTTCATAAAAATAGGAATTTGCCAATAATGGGAATACAATATTTATCAAAAGGAAAATTACATTTATCAACAATATTCCAATTATACCGTATATTAAAACATTTCTTTTCCCGATATTTAACTTATATAATATCAGAGAGATTACAAAAAATGGACCAAGAGAGCCATGGATTAATGTACCGACAAAAGCAAATAATAACCCCCTTATATAAGAATCGCGATCAAATATCTCATGATATGCATATAACAAAAAGCATAAACCAAAACCGTATCTTACGCCTTCAATTGTATAAAGGAAATCAAAGAATAGAAAAAGAACAATATATCTTAAAAGGAAATCTTTCCTTCCCAACAGATATGTTTTCTCTTTCATTTTAGATAAAAATATTCTAGTAAGCAAGCCTATACTAATAAAAGCTTGAAACAAACGCAAAAAATCAAATGGTATTCCATATGTCTTCATTATATAATACGCAAAAGGTATAACAGAGTTCTCAATACCTCCTGAAAGCAACATGACATTTGCTATGTCATCTGTTTGCATATCCTCATAATACCCAGAATGACGAAATAAATCCGCAACTGGCAAGGAAAGGTATGCAATAACGCCCCAGAATAATGCAAAAAGCACGTAAGCTCCCTTTTTCTGATAATATACACCTCGAATAATATACGGGAATGCAATTATCGGGGATATAACCATTAGCAGAGTCGCTAGTGTATTCCGATATCCTATTATCTTCATTTGTCAAAAATATAGCATCCTTTTGCCTACGACAGTAATGAAAGCTCTTATTTTCAGAAGAGTACGCGACAATGAAGTGTGACCATTTAATGCAAGAGTGAGATAGGGTTCACCATACCAATCAATATGATAGTCTCCTAGGTATGCATACTTCATTATTAACTCCTTATCACTTGCGACTTTCTCGACAAAAGCAGTGTAAGCTAATTGTTTTTCTAATAACGCAAGCTCCATTTTATATATTTCCTTATCCAAATAAGGTGAAATCTCGTTCAATAATCTTTCCCTCAAATTATAGAACTTGTGGGTGTGATGCATATAACTATTTGAATTTACACATTGTGTATAATGATAAAAAGGCTTGTTTACATATGAAACGTTTCTTGGCGCACTTAGAAGTTTTACACACGTTATCAGGTCCTCAAAATGATTTAGTCCGATAGGCCATTTTATCGGGATTGGTGTACTATAACAACTTCTCTTAATAAGTTTGTTCCACATAAATCCGGTACTGTTATTGATGATACTTTTAAGTACATCTACATGATCTAAATTTGAAAAATTGTTATTTTTAGTTTTAACGTACCGCCCATAATCAACAAAATAGTCACAAATAACAATATCCGCCTGATCTGATATAGCTGTAGAATACAAAGTTTGCAGCATATTTTTTTCAATCCAGTCATCTGGATCAATATGTATAATATAATCGCCCTTTGCTTTATCTGTACCAAGTTGTCTAGCTGAGGATACCCCACCGTTGTCTTTGTGAAACACTATAAATCTTTTGTCTTTATTTACGTATTCGTCACAAATTTCGCCACTCTTGTCAGGACTTCCATCATCTATTAATAGCACTTCCATATCATCAAAATCCTGATCAATTATGCTATTTAGACATTTTTTGAGATAAGCTTCTGCTTTATATATAGGTATTATTACCGAGATTTTAGGATTATTCATATTTACATAATAGATTATCTAACAATTGATTCCATTGATTCATTATGCATACCAATGAAAATGAATCACATTTTTTTATAGATTCATCGACAAATCTTCTCCTTAACTCTTCATTATCAATCAGTTTTTGCAATTTGGCAATAAACTCATCTTTACAACCATCAGCTACCAAGTATCCATTTACACCATCTTCTATTATATCGCGTGGGCCGTTTTCACAATCATAGACGATACAAGGCAGTCCATTTGCCATTGCTTCTAATATTACCATACCAAAACTCTCTGTCCGAGATGTTAGAGCAAATACGGAAGCTCTTTGATATAGGTTTGACACATCTTTCACATCTGAAACTATCTCAACTTTCCTGCTAAGATTATACCTATCAATCATTTCGCTGATGAAAGTTTTATAAGCACCATTACCCACTAATACAAGTTTCCAATCAGGATTCTTTGGTGCCAAGTCTTTCCAAATCTCTATTATTCTGTCCTGACCTTTATGATAGTCAAATCGGCCAACCATAATAATCGTCTTTTCCCGATTCTCTTTATCATTTAAATCTTCCAAAATATCAAATGTTCTTGGGTTAGGAATAAACGCCGACTTACATCCAAGTCGTTTAAGATTCTCACTATCAGTTTTTGACAAGGCTACCACACAATTGTATTTACGAAACTCTCTCAGCTGAAATTTAAACGAAAGCTTCATCAACTGTTTTTTTATTATATTTCTTTCAAAGACGCCTCTTCTCAAATCTAGCGTAATATGGTTAACCCCAACGATTGGTATTCCAATCGAACAGCGATTCATGTAGAAATTCTCAGAACCATGCATCATGGTTAATATTACATCAGGACGCTCCTGTGCAAATACTCTTTTATATTGTAAAATTCGAGAACGTATCACCCTTAATGGGTAAACGCCTGGTATCTTATCAAGAACGGTTTTACTTGGAAGCCCACCTATATATATATTCCTTACCTTTTCATCCAAAGGATAAAACGATGAGCATGCTTTGTCAAGATGGGTCAACAGACATACTTCATATCCAGCCTTCCTAACCCAATAGTTTGTTTGGATTGATATAACACGTTCAATACCACCAGGGATATTCATCCCAGCAATAATAATTGCAATTTTCATTTATCTGCTGATAACTTTAAATTTCAACAATATTCCACAAATAACATGCAAAAGTGCAAATGGCATTCTGTGATAAAGTCTTATAGAACGCATTTCAGTCAACCCACAATTAGTCTTATTCTCATTAAAAAGTTTATCTAATTTATCCAAATACAGTTTTGAATTAGTGTACGGTAATTTAAGCGCCTGTGAATAAGCCCAGTTTATGTTTATATTAAGTACTTCACGCAAAAATTCATTTTGTATCTCACTCACATTTCTCACTCTTTTATAATTCATAAACAAATCTTCAATCTGAGCATAGAACTGATTAAATTTTCGTGTAAAAGTAATCATATCTACAGACTGTCCTTCTCGTCCAAGCATATAATGATACAATACCATATCATAAAATGCCAATTTATTAGTTCCTAAAAAACCAGCAAATCTCAATATGGTATCATCGTAGCTTACTTTCTCTTGAAAACGAATATCAAATTTTCGCAGATTGTCTGTATTGTAACTAACTTCATGAAGTGAAAATGAAAACCCTTTTCCCCGCATTTCATCAAACGAATATTTTTTTTCGTAAGTAATAGAGCTAAAGGAATGTTTTTCCGAAGTTCCACTACTTACATATTCATCCATTCTCTGGGTTACCACCACATCACTAGTTTCTTTTTGCAGTCTTTGGAGATATAAAGGGAAATTATACTCATCAAACCAGTCATCAGAGTCTAAGAAATGAATATATTTACCTCTTCCTTCTCTTATGCCGACATTACAGCAACTGCCATGCCCACCATTTTCTTTATCTATCACACGGAACACCTGTGGAAATTTATCCTGATATTCATGAGCAATATTGGAAGAAGAATCATTTCCGCCATCGATAACAACCAATACCTCTAGTGTGTCGAAAAGATTCTCGTCCTTAATTATTAGCGAGTCTAAACACCTACGGAGATACTTCTCCATATTATAGGTCGGTACAACTACCGTCAGTATTTTATTCATATTTTTCTGTTTTTAATTTGTTCCCCCAAGAGTCTTGTTAAAAGGCAACTTTAAATTTCTTAAGTACATGCCATATGGTTGCAAACTTCATAACGGCCCTATCACTTATTTTGATAGTCTTTAAACTTTCTTTATTCTCATTTCCCCACTTAATCGCAAAAATAACTTTCGTTATATTATAATTCGCAGCAATAATACGATTAAGCCACCAATTAGGTAAATATATTTTTTCCACCATACATTGACGAAAGAATTTGTCAAGATCTGCAAATTTAGAATAAACATTTAAAGACTCATTCTTGGCTATTCTATAGTTGAACGTTGGGATAGTATTAATGACACAGCCATAATAATAGGTGTAACTCACTTGCAAGGCATAGTCTGCAGAAGGATAATAATCTGCATTGTATCCACCTAATTCCAACAGACATTCTCTATTAAAGAGACACCCGACCCCAAATCCCATGGAAGTTATAAACTGATTATATAATGTATACTCATAATGATCACGTTCCAAAAACAAGCCATAGACCTTCTGAGGATATTTGTTTAAACTTAACATTCTCCCGTTTTCATCTATCGTATTCATTGCAGAAAGTATACATTTCTTGCCAGTAATCTTTTGAAGTTCCATTAGTCTTGATAAACACGAAGGTAGTAATAAGTCATCATCATGGCAATAAGTAACAAACGCGGATCTAGAAAGTTCAATTCCTCGATTCCAATTCCCCATCATACCAAGATTCTTAGCATTATGATAATAGAGAATATTTTTAACATTTATCTCTTCCACTATAGCGAGATTTGGACTTTCTCCTTCACCATCATAATTATCTACTACTACTATTTCAAATTGTTCTGTATAGTCTTGATTGATAGCAGACATTAAGGATTTCCTGAAGGTGTCAGGCCTTTTATACACAGGCATGATTATACTAACTTGTGGATTTGGAGTATCCTTAGGATTGCCATATTTCAACACAGAACTGATGTACGCATTTCCAATATAATTATTTTTTTTTATAAAAATATCTTCCATTATTTCCTTATAAATTTTGTAATTATTTCATCTAATAATATATCTTTTTGAATCTTTAAAACACCTAAATAAATTGCCAATACCATTATAGACTGAACTATAAAATAGACAATACCTCCATCTGGAATAATTGACATTGAGATAAATAAATAAACTATCAGACTCAATGAGGCTACAATTGCTTTCTTTGGAAAAAATCTTAATACTGACAACTCTAAATAACGTCGGCTATAATAGTAATGAACTGCGGTTACCACAAATTCAGATAAAACGACGGCTACTGCAATTCCAATATAAGAAAACTTCCATATCAAAAAGAAATTTGCTATTAGATTTGTCATAGCGCCTGCAATTGTGGCATAATTCCCATAAACCTCTTTACGGACAGGATATAAAACCTGTAAGCCAAGGAAGCCAGAAAGAGGAATAAAGACAAGCAACAAACTAAGTATTTTCAGCACTTGAATAGATGGTATGAATTGATCACCAGCTAATAAGAGTATAATATTCTCAGAAAAGAAAAACAGCCATATTGTTAATGGAATACATATATAAAGAGTTATGTTTAAGACTTTGTATTGTAATCTTCTACCCTCTTCAGCATGGCCACATCCTAATTGGTATGAAATACGTGGAATAATGGTTGAAAGCATTGCATTTACAACCATAAGTACGAGTTGTATCATTTTATTCCCCGTAGTAAAATAACCAACAGATTCATTTGTATCTAAAGCACCTAACATAACAGTGTTTAACTGAGTATATAAACTCACAGCGATAGTACCTAAGAACAATGTTGAAGCTCCTTTCGTATGTTTCCAACAATTTTCAAGGGAAAACTTTAAATCTGCATATTTTCCAATCCTTAACAAATTGAATATATTATTGCCAAACTCTGAAATAACAGAAATTGCTGCATATATTAATAAATCCTCCTTAGAATGTACTAAACAAAACAGAGCTATCAATGAAAGAATTTTTATTAAAATACTACGCAACGTAATATACTTAAAATCTTCAACTCCTTGATAAAACCAGTCAAATTGTATACAACTAAATAATATTGATGATCCTATAATGGCAAATAGCATTTGTTCTTCTTTTGGTAAAAAAAAACAAAACGCCACGTATAACAACGAAATAATGGATGCTGAAATTATGTTTGCAGAAAAAATTCCACTTACTGCTTTAGAAAGTTCAACTCTTGATTCTTTATTTTGAGCTATCTCACGAATACCATATATAGGGAATCCTAAGTTCGCAAAAAGAATAAAATAGCTTACTATTGCATACACGTAATCATACTCACCCTTTACTGCTGGGCCAAGTATACGCGCAATATACGGAAATGTTATTAGAGGGAATAGCATGTTGCTACCCACTCGAACAGAATTCCATATGATATTTTTTGCAAGAGATGCCATAATTATTTCACTACAGACAAACCAATCATTAAACTTTAATCACCCCACAAATAATCCCGTTCCACGAAACGACCAATGGTTTCAACACCAACAGAGGAAAGGTAATCTCTAACTATCTTTCGTGCTTCATATATAGGCTCTGTGAAGATAATGTTTGCATATTTCTCGAAACCGATGTGAATAAATTGAATATCATACTGCTTGATTATTCCATGCTCCACCAGTTTTCCAACATCCTTTTCAAGAATAACACTTTTCTTTTCTCTCCTCTTCTCCTTAAAGTATATGAAGTACCTAATCCAGATATACCCGCTCCAAGATATTTCACCCCATTTGCCTATCAGGCCTAAATTACTTTGATTTCTATGATAAATGAAGAAGTTTGACCCCTCTGTGAATTGCAAAACCCTGTCTTTTGTATCGTCTGTGGAACAATTATCAGATACAATTATCTCAATATCATTCACGAACACATTATTTTCTAACTCTGATGATAGAAAACGCAAAAGAGCTAATACTTTATCACAACGATTATAAGTTGGTATACATATAGATAGTAGCATTTTTAATACTATTTATTTGCAAATCTTTTAAATCCTTCTAACAATGTCACTTGGGCATTCCAACCAGGTATATATGCATATTTCCTATATGGAATCATTACCTCACGTTCCTTATACGGCTTAGCTCCATAATCAACACATGTTTTTTTACAAAGAGCCTTCTCAAGCACCGTGATTGCATCTTTCAATGAATGTGTTATACCTGTCCTAACACCGTAAACCTCGTTTGATATTGAATTGTCGCTAATTAATGCATAGTAAGCTGCTTCATACGCAGTACAAACATCACTAATATGAATCAGATCTAATAGCTGCTCGCCTGGAGAAACCGCTATATGTTGGCCTGTTCCTGCAATAGCACGCAATGTATTCCATAACTTAGGTCTTTTATCATCCTCTCCATAAACATCATATAGCCGCAGATTTATGTGACGGAAGCCATAGGCGTCCACATAAAACTGAACTATCTTTTCAAAAGCTTCCTTCGTTGCTGCATACAAGTCAACTGGATTATAAGAATCGCTATTATAGTTTTGCCAATAAGAGCCAGTGCTAACCAACAATTTGATATCCGAAGACTTCATTGCCTCTAAGATTTCTGCGCCAAATTGAATATTACTCTGGATTAGTATGGGAACTTGTTCAGGCTTATAGTTAGTGATAACCGCTGCTGCAAGATGGTACACAACATCTGGCTTTACTGTTTGGAAGTAATCGCAAAGGGAGAGAATATTTCCATCATATTCAAAGACATCTATCTGTGACAAAACATCTTCTATATTTGCATATCCAAACTTTGGATCTGCAATTACATGAATCTCCCATCCTTTAGATAATAGATATTTCAGAACGTGCGAACCAATATATCCTGTCGCACCGGTCATAACACACTTATTAGCCATTATTTAAAAAACGCTCTATTTCGTTAATGCAAATCTCATAAACATCTCCGGTCTGGTACTTTTTATACCAGTCTGCCACCAAATCAATAGTCTGCAAAGCATCCAATCTAGGTTTCCAACCCAAACGGGTCTTGGCCTTGGTAATATCAAGCATCAATAAATTAGCTTCATGAAGTGCATTAGGATCTGAAACATCTTTCAGTTCTCCCCTACCAAAACTCTGAACCAA
>AUXO014986521.1_pt1 | contig 11864 bp, 8 predicted proteins | sample 768731 | NCBI WGS metagenome assembly AUXO01 (sample SAMN02715735, study PRJNA202380) | gut metagenome | biome: sheep rumen | host: Ovis aries | place: New Zealand: Palmerston North | reverse complement strand
TTCTGATATTATTGAAGGCATTGAGTATTATATTTTAAAGTATAATATGATTATGTCTGATATGAGTTTGCCTGAAGTTCAGGAAGCTCGCGGGTCTATCTTCCGCAAGAACGAAGATGGTTATTGGGTATGCGTATGCCATCCGTTTGACAAATTTTTCAATTATGGAGAACCTCAGTCTGCGGTTGGCCGCATTGATTGGGCAACTGCTTCTGTTCAGCAGAAAGTTGATGGTTCTTTAATTAAAATGTGGTATGACTACGATGGTTGGATTATATCTACTAATGGAACCATAGATGCATTCAAGGCTGAGTGCGGCGATACTACTTACGGTGCGTTAGTAGAACAGGTTATTAACCGTATTCCTAATTTTTTGAAGACGCTTGACCGCGACTATACCTATATGTTTGAGCTAACTTCTCCTTTTAATCGTATTGTTGTACGTTATGAAGGAGTCAATTTGTGGTATCTTGGCCGCCGCAACATTTTAACTCAGGAAGAAGATAGTGAAGGTCTGCGGCTGGAAGGCTTAAAGTACCCTGAAGTATACCCCCATCATTCTCTTTCTGAATGTATTGCAGCCGCGCATCAGATGGGTGATGATGAAGAAGGGTATGTTGTGTGCGATGAGAACTTTAACCGTATTAAGATTAAAGGTGACGAGTATCTTATGCTTCATAAGATGCGTGGTAATGGGCCGCTAACTATCACCAGAGTGATAGAAATGTGGCAGGCTGATTCTCTTGATGACTTTATTGCCTACTATCCAGAATTTAAATCTTTCGTTGATGAAGTTATGGGACAAGTGCGTCATTTAATTGAAATTGCTGATATTGCTTTCTCTGCTATAATGTCGCATTCTCCTGCTACTCGTGCAGATTTCGCACAATATGCTTGCACTTATATCGGGCCGCTTAAATCATTCTTATTTGCGCGGCTTGATGAGAAGGCTATAAATGCTACCGAATTTTATAAGGAGATGCGCGCGAAGAGCCTTTCCGCGCACCTCCAAACGATTTTAACCCATAAGGAAGTTGGGGTTATGGAGGATGATTAAAGTATGTATGATTATTTTAAAGAGCTAGAAAAAGAGCATAAGACAGAACTTCTTCAACTAAAACTGCAATGGGAAGCTATGAAACTTCAAGTTGAGTCAGAAAAGGATAAGAATCCTAAGATGGGCGAAAAACTTGATGCTTACTTAAATATGCTGAAGAATAGTATTAAAGAGTTGCTATCAGACGATGAAGATTGGGACGAAGATTCATTAGCTGACTATAATTATATTTTTGGTGAAGAGAATGAAAATTAAGGAAAAGTTAATTCATTGGTTAGGTGGAGTTACCAAAGAAGAATATGAAAATATGCAAGCTCTTTCTAATAGCGCACTTGCCCACTTAAATGAATCACATAAAACACTTCAAGCAAGTTTGCGAGCACTTGAACACGCAGTTGAAGATAGTCGTATGACAGGTAGAGTGAATGTGGTTAAAACTGAAAAGCCTATTCATACTATTAAAACAGAGAATATTATTCTTGAAGAAGCATATGAATTTCATACTGAGGATGAAGTTATTGAGCGTGCGAAACAGTATATGGGCGAACAATTATTCCATACTTTAATGGAAAGCAAACTAATTGATTTTAGAATATCTGACGATTTTGGCCGTAGGAAATTAACTGGAGTTATTTACGTAAGGGAGCCATAATGAATATAAATACAGTTGAAGATATTATTAATCTAATTTCTCGCCGCGATAATATTTCATATCTTGAAGCTATGAATACTGTGAATGAGTGTATGGAAGAAATAGAAGGTGCAATTATTCGCGGTAACTGGCAAGAAGCGGAAGACCTTGTAGCTTCTTATTTAGGGCTTGAACCAGATTATTTAGATATTTTGATAACAGAGATGTTTTAAAATTATGAATTATTGTTCTCTATTTAAGACATATAATATGAGCGGACTCCCGCAATAAACCGTGGAGGTTTTAAATATGTTTGATATTTTATATACATATGAGGATTTTTTAAATTATCCCCAACAAGAAGGCGAAAAGCTATTTTTTATTATAGAATATAAGGCGGCAGAAGCTACTTCTCCAAATCGTTATTCTTTAATGAGAAATGAAATTTTAGCTTTCCCATTACAATTTAAAGAACGATTAAATAATGGGGTTTATCGAATTTGGACTAGAATCCCATATGATACCCCTTGGAAGTAAGAGAAGAAAGTATGAAACTTTCTTCTCTTTTGTTATAAAAAGTTCAAAGAATGAGGTTAATTGAATACTTATTTTTAAAGAAATAGATTCCTATCCATTAGGAAGGAGGGATATAATGGCGTATGTAAAACACTCTTGGCAGGATAATGAATTAATTGAGGCAGCAAAATTAAATAATTTAGAAGATGGAGTTGAAGAAGCTTTAAGCCAAAGTACAACTATCAATCAAGTGAAAGAAGATGCTGTTAGACAAGTTACTGCTATTAGAAATGAAATTCTTGATGATTTAGAAGATGTTCAAGATAACTTAGATAATTTTAATACACAAATTTCTAATAACGTAAATCAGCAACTTTCTCGCCAAAATGAAGATATAATAACTACACTTCAAGAAATTATTGGCACCTCAACTTATTCTATCACTACCTTACCATACGAGCGGCCAAACAATGTAGAAACAATAGACGCTCGTATCGCCGAATTATATACTGAAATATTTGGGGAAAATTCAAGCGGAAGTTCTTCAAGCTCCCTAAATACTCGTTTAGAAAACTTAACTAATGAACTTAATAGTTTAAAAACCTCAACAAATAATTTACCAAATAATATATTTAATGTTATTGGGCCAAGATTGGGGCAAGCTTATTATTCTAATAATAATTGGACAACAGAGTACGAAACTGTAGATAATAGAATTAATAGTCTTTCTAATTCTATTGGTAATTTGAATACTACAATTTTTGGTTCATCTAGCGGCGGTACCTCTAGTGGTTCACTAATTAATAAGGTAGAGAAAGCTATGGGACGCTCTCTTGATTTAGAAACGGGAGAGACAGCAGATAGTGAAACAGGAGCATATTCAAATTCCTTAAGTGCACAAATTAATCAAATTAAAGGGACTTTAGGAATGGATGGCGGCACTTCTGGCGGAACTTCTACTTTAATTCAAGATGTTAATACTCTATTAAATCTAATATACGGTTATACTTTTGATAATGAAGAACAAATTGTTACTAATATCAAACCAAATTTAGCAGAATTGTCTATCCCAAATAGTTACCCAACTTTATATGATGATTTTTATAACGTAACCGCTACATATCAAACAACAGAAGATGACCCAGAACACGAAGGAGAAACAATTACTGAAACACATACTGTTAGTGGTAGTGCTAGTGACTTAATTAGCTCAGTATATAGCCAAGTATATAATGCTACCGCAAGTAATGCAGAATTAACAAGTATTGTTGAATCTTATGCAGATATAATTGAAAACTTGGATAATAATGCTTACCGTGGAGCAGATATTATCAATCTTGGCGATGCTTCAACTTATTATTTAATTTTAAAGAAAAATTTAACTGAAACAGATGCCGAGAATATTGAAGATATTAACAATAAAACTAATACTTATTTGCGGCTTCCCGCAATTGGTGGAGGCGGTGGAGGTTCAGCCTATGATTTGAATGCTTCTTTTGTTGATGCTTCCTTCCCCTCTTCGAATACTATTACATTAGGAAGCCCTTATAATGTTACTTTTACTTGGCGAGTAACTCAAGAAGGAGGAGCCGCCGCGAACGTAGATGGCACGCTAACTATTAGATTAAATAATAATATAGTTGACACTCAAAATATTTCTTCTAATACTCCTAAAACTTTAAATTTAGGAAATTATATTACAACTAGCGGCCGCAATAACTTTGTTTTAACAGTTACAAATGTTAATGCTGCTCCAAAATCTTTATATGCTACTGTAATGGCTTATGAAGCAGTTTTAACTTCTACTTTCAACCAAGAAGTAATACAGACAGGTTCTTCTATTGAATTTCCATATTTAGCAACAATTGGAACTTCTACAATTCAGAAAATTTTACATATAAAGATTGATGATGACGAAGAATTAACTTTATCAAATAATATTACTACAGCAGAAAGACAGAACTCAGTTATTTTTGCCACGCCTTCTTCTGGAAGCCACGTTCTTCAAGTATGGTTTACAGCAGAAATAAGTCCTGGAGTTCAAATTTCTTCTAACATTTTAACTTATGGTATTCTTTGCGGCACAAGTTTAGATACAAGAATTACTTCTAACTTTATAAATGGTCAAACAATAGAGCAGTATAACGTTCTTTCAATTAATTATATGGTAATTACTCCAAACCAAGAACAAACAAGAGTATATATTTATGTAAATGATAGTACTACTCCTTCAGAAATAACAGTTGATACAAGTTACCATACTTGGAATTATACTGTAACAGAAGGCTCGGGGACAATTACTATAAGAATGGTAGCAGGAAATGCTGAGAAAATTTTTACTGCGATTGTTGCTGTTAATGAGGATTACGATTTTTCAATGATTGACACTGGGTTAGTTTTATATCTAAACGCCAATCAACGTTCTAATACAGAAAGTAACGCCAATATTTGGCAAAACCAATCTCCGGCCGCGAATGCACCAGCAGTAAATTGTCATCTAAATAATTTCTTATTTTATAAAGATGTTGATGGATGGCAGCAGGATGCAGATGGTCAGTATTTCCTACGTTTACGCAATAAAGCAACTGCGGAAATTGAATATCCAATATTTAATTTTATTTTTAATAATGAAGGGAAAATTACAAATGGTTTAACCTTTGAAGTTGATTTTAAAACTTCTGATGTTACAAACTATGATGCGGAAATTTTATCTTGCTACGAAGAAGGGAAAAAGAACGATAGAAATATTATTTTTACTGCTCAAAGTGCTACTATGAAAAATGGTAAGAGTTTAAGCACTTATTTCAAAGAAGAAGAAAAAATAACTTTAGATTTTGTAGTCAATCAATCGGTTGATACTTCTGATAATCATTATGGATTATTTTATATTTATATAAATGGTATTTTATCCGCGGCAATAGATTATGAAAATACTGCGGCAAACTTCTCTGCTTTAGAAAATAGTAAAATAATTATCGGTTCTACTGAATGTACTGTTGATTTATACTCTCTTAAAGTTTATAATCGGGCTTTATCTTCTAATGAAATTATTCAAAATTGGATTGCCAATACAGGCAGTTATACAGATAAAATTAATTATTATACTAGAAATAGATATGATGGCCGCGTAGATTTTAATAACTTCATTAACAATTCTCCAAGAACTCCTTATATGGTTATTACTGGTCCAGGTGATTGGAATAATACCGATGGTAAAAATGCAATTCCTACAACTAAGGCCGCGGGCACATTTGAGAATGGTATTAAGGTTGCTTATAATGATCCAGTTCATCCAGAATTAAGTTTTACTACGGACTTTGAGGGCGGAAAAGTTGGTATAGCAATTCAAGGAACAAGTTCTCAAGAATATGAAAGAAAGAATTATAAAATTAAATTGAGTTCTTTCAGACAAAATGGAGTTACTCACAATAAAAAGGGCACAGTTAATGACGAATCTAACTCTACAGAAGGCTATAAACTTCGTGCAACTTCTTTACCTACTTGGACTTTCTGTATTAAGGCAGACGTAGCTTCTTCGGAAAGCGTTAATAATACAGGATTAGTTCAAATTTATGATAGGATTGTTCGTAATGTCGTATTAACTCCTCCACAGGCTGACGACGAAAGAGTTCGTCAAGGTGTTGAAGGATACCCAATGGTTACTTGGTATTACAATTCTTTAACTGGAGAATATACTTTCTTAGGAAAATATAACTTTAATAATGATAAAGGAACTGAGGATGTATATGGATTAGAACCAGGAGATGAAAGTTGGGAAGTAGGTAATAACGAAAAATTATTATGTTTCTTTGATACTTCTGATGGATGGGATGAATGGAGAACAGCTTTTGAGACTCGATACCCAGATGATGATAAAAGTATGACCAAAGAAGAAGACCCTTATACAGACGAACAAATCGCAGATAGATTGGCTGGTTTAAAAGAAGTTGTTAATTGGGTTAGTGACACTGTTAAATGGACTAATAGTGAGAAAAAATCAGTAACTGCCGCGAGTTTAGCAGATTTTAAAGCAGATTTTGAAAAATATTTTAATCTTCCTGCTATGGTATTTTTCTATGTCTTTACAGAATTTTTCTTAATGGTTGACAACCGTGCGAAAAATATGTTTTTAACCAGATATTTAGTAAATGAATCGCGGCCGGAAGATATTGAATGGCATCAAGATACTGCAATTACTAATTTGGTAAGTAATGCCGCGGGTGATAAAGCCAATTATTTTGGATGGTTTTCTCTCCCATATGATATGGATACCGCAATAGGTATTAATAATGTCGGTGTTTATACTTTTGACTATCACTACGAAGATGGTGATTATAGAGCTGACGGCTCTCCTGTTTTTAATGGGCAACAATCAAAATTATGGACAGCGTTTAGACAAGCATACCCAGATGAAATTCGGGCTATGTATATAACACTACAAAATAATTTGTCTTATGAATCTATTGAAGAATTTTTTGAAGAAAGTCAAAATATTTGGTCTGAATCTGTCTTTAATGAAGATATGATTGTTAAGTATGTAGATTGGAAGAGAAATAAGAACGATACGCGTGCACTCCCAATGTTGCTTGGTTCTAAAAAAGAATTAAGAAAATGGTGGTTATCTAATAGATTTAAATATTATAATAGTAAATACGCTTTAGAACGTAGTACTGATAATATTTCATTAGGATTAGCACCAAGTACATTTACTGTTACTTTCTCAGTATATGCAGATGCATATGTAACTTTAAATGTTGGTGCAAGTGACCCATCTCCAACAACAATTAGAACGCTAAGAGGAGAGACTAAATCTATTACAAGAACAGGCAGTAATTCTGATATTCCTGCGGGTTCCGACCGTGTTGAATCTGCATTATCCCCGGCTTCTTCTTTGAAAACTATTGAAGGTTTAGCAGATATGCAATTATTAAATGCCAATTTCTCTAATGCTACAAAACTTCAAGTATTAAAGATTGGTTCTGGTATTAAATCAAATGGTAGATTAACTTCTGTTAATGTTAATAATAACTCATTACTGCATTTATTTGATTTGCGTAATTGCACTAATTATATAGACACAATTAATCTAAGTAATTGTTTAAGCCTTGAATATGCTTATTTAAGCGGCACCAAAATGACAAATGTTATATTACCAGAAGGTGGTATTTTAACTACTATTCAATATCCAACAACAGTTAATAATATAACAATTATTAATCAACCTTATTTAACAAACTTAATAATTGGAAATGCTTTGCCAGAAGAAGAAATTTATGAAGAAGAAAGAAGTTTAATTCCAATTTTCAACGGGCAAAATGATTATTCTAATATTAATGCTTTATATTTAGATAATGCGGGCCAGGTTGATTCCTTAAGTATTGTTAATACAATGGCGACTTCTTTAAGTGCGGATAATCCTTGTTATTTACATCTTGAAGATATTGATTGGACAATGACTACCGCAGAATTTTTAACTTTAGCAGAAAAAATTCTTCAAATGAAAGGATTTAATGGAACTCAAACTAACATTAACGTAAATTCTTATTTAGCAGGAACTTTACGTTTAACTACCTTACCAACTACTGAAGAAATTGAGTATATTGGCGTAAATTTCAGTCATTTAAAGTTATATTATCGAGACGAAAATAACGTTGACCACGAATATTTTACCGTTAATTTTTATGACCCATATGGAGTAATTATTACAGATAAAACGCAGTATGTTGCTGAAGGACGCCCAGCAAGTTTTAACGAAAATGAATTTTTTACTGAGGATTATTTATTAACATATAACCAATCTCGTACTCCAGATTGGACTTGGGGAGCGGACACTCGCTGGAACTTCAAAAACTGGGATACTTCTTTTAATCAAGTATTTTCTGATCTTGAAATTCATCCAGTTATGGAAATTCAATATAGAATGGATTATGTGTTACAAACTGCGAATAAAGATCAAGACGAAACAGTTCAAAGATATATCTTCGTAGGTGCAGAAATTACTCCAATCCCAATTCCAGGTTTTGAACGCGATTATTATTGGTATAATGAAGAAGGTTGGACGCTTGATCCTAATAGAGTAGCAGATAGTGTACCAGAAGACACTCGTGAAAAAATAACTTCTCAGGAATTTAAAGCTGCGGAAGTTGAAAGTTGGTACGCTATTTATAAGAAAGAGCCTCAAACTTATTATGTTAATGTCTACACTACTGATGTTAATGGAGAAAAAGCAGGAGAGCCTTTAAATACTTCTCCAATTAGGAAAAATGTGTTAAGTGGCGGGTCTTATTCAACTAAAATTACTTCTAACGAAATTTCTTCTTATTTACCTACTAATAATGTTAATGTAGTAATGTATGGAGATGACTCTGAAATAGGTGTCGCAGATAGTAATAGAACTTATCGGTTCTTAAGCACAAAACCTTATCTTACTGCTGCGGGCGTATCAATCACGGGTAATATGGATATACTTATCACTTATTATCATAAAGATGATATTTTTACAAATTACTTCTTAAATAAAATTTATGAATGTAATTTAGGTGATATTCAAGCTATTCCAGATTATGCGTTTAATCACAACACAAATCTTCTCAAGCTGACTACTGCCGCGGATACAATTGGATCTTATAGTTTTATTAACTTTACTCAACAAGAAAAGCGAAAAATATTTATATTTACGAATACAAATGTTACTTTTGGAACAAATGTATTCCAATATTTAAACAACGCAATTATTATTTTCCAAGGTTCTGGTCAAATTATTGTAGACAGTAATGCTTTTAATCAATTAAATAATTGTAGTATTATTGCTTATAAAACTGATAATCCAATTCAAGTAAGAACAGATGTATATTCAAGCTTTAGTAGTTTCACAACCGCGGGAACAAATAATATTTTATATGTTACCAATGAAGCTAAAGAAAAATACCCAACATCAGCCAACGCGAACAGTCTTAAAGTTCCTAATAATTTAATATCTTCTGCTCGGGCAAGTATTGTTTCTTTAGGTGAAGCAGATACAGATGTTAGAAGATTATTGCAGGAGGCTGGTATAAATGATTACTAATCCAAACACAAGTTTTGCAAAGCTCAAGTCGTTTTTCCAAAACGACTTGAGCGAATTAGATATTCCAGAATTAATTAGAATGGAAGATACGAATACTGGAAATACAATTTGGAATGCTTTAATTTTAAATGATACTTACTCTAATTTAACTAAAATAAATTTTAAAAATATGGAGCAATCTCCTTATATAATTACGGGAGAAAATTTAGAAAGTATTAATTTAGAGAATTTGCGTCAAGTAGAGGTTGGCACAGTTATTAATAATTCTCTTAGGTCTATAACTTCTAGAGTTTTACAAAATACAAAAATTCAGAAACTAAATCTTCCAAATTTTGTGGGTTCTTCATCCCCAACTTCTAGAATTAATACTGATATTGGGAATTCAGAAGTAAGTAATACTTCTTTTTGGAACAATTATTGGCTTTCAGATGTAATACTTGGTAATTCAAAAATGAAGCAATCTGATTTCCCAAATCATGTTTTTAATGGTTTCTGGTTTAGGAATAATTATTTCTTAAAATCATTACGTTTATGTTATCCATATGTTATCCCAATTGAAGGCGTCGGAGGACTAAGTTCTACTCCTATTGGCCGCGGGAATGGTAATGGTTTTATTTATGTACCAGATAATTTAGTAACAACATATCAACGTACTACAGGCTGGCAAGCCTTTGATATAAAAATTAAAGGTCTTTCAGAATATATAGACCCTAGTCTTGATACCATAGAGGATTCGTGGGAAACTATCGCTTATAATTGCCGCGAAGGTAATATTGATAAATATCATCTTGGGGACACAAAAAGTATAGAAATAAATGGTATCAATACTCAGTTTATTTTAATTGGTAAAAATCAAGACCAACTTTATGACACCTCTGATAATTTATATAATAAAAATTCTGGTAAGGCCGCGTTATCTTGGATGGAAAGAACTATTTCACGTTTTTCTCCAGTTAATATAACTAATTCTTTTGCTAATGGAAGACCCTCTTATACTGAAGAAACTGTATTACATAACTATATTAAAAATAATATTTATGAAAAAATCCCAGCTGATGTTAGACAGTATATAAAACCAGTAATTAAATATAGTAGAGGATTTAATGAAAATACCAGAACAAATGATATGGCTACAAAATCTATGGCTGAAAATCCTAATTTCTTAGAATATATTTGGCCATTTTCTAGTATTGAAGTTGGAAAGGACTCTCCTTCTGGTAATGCTTTTAGATATCAATACTTTTCTGTTGATAGCCAATGGACACCTCCTATTTTAAATTACTATCTGGGAGATACTTTAATTAATACTGTTAATAGTCAAAAAATTTCAATCGCTTTGAGAGATTATGACAATAGTACACAAAACGTACCTAATTGTTTGCGGCCAAGTGATACTAGCGGCGAAAGTATGATTATTTCTTCTAGTAGTCCTTCTAATCCATATTTAATTGTAGGTTTTTGTACCTAAGGAGTGAAATATTATGATAGTTAAAGAATTTTATTCTACTTCCACTAATGGGACTCCTTTATTTAAAATATATTCTGGAGACAATTTTTTGCTTCAATTTAAAAACTCTTTTTATGAATATGTAATTGTTGAAGAAGAAGAAATTGATAATTATATTGAAACAAATATAGCAATTCCTCAACCTATTGCAGATGAAAACTTTGTTTATAAAACTTTAATAGGTGAGTATCAAAATATTACTCAAAGCCAAATAAAGGAAGCAAGAAAAATATTAACAAAAGCTTTAACTTCTTTAACTGATGAAGAAGCTTATAAAGTTAAATTTTTATTTGAGGAATGGAATTATGAAAAAGATTATCACAAAGGAGACCGAGTATTGTTTAATAAAGAATTATATAATGTTGTTCAAACACCTCCAATGAAAATGAACCCTGAAATACATAATGCTTATTATCAAAAAGTTCATTGCCCTATAGATTTAATTGAAGAATGGGATAATACTAATTCTAAAATTTTTAATATTGGAGATAGAACCCGTGTGGGCGAACATATTTATGAATCTTTAGTTAATGATAATATGTGGGCACCACGTGATTTCCCAATTGCGTGGCAATTAATTCAATAATAAAAAGGAAGTCAAGTTTTTCTTGACTTCCTTTTCTTTTTTATATTTGACTTTAATTTAAAATTCTGCTATAATAATTATAGAAAAGAAAAGGAGCCATTAAAATGGGAAAAAGATGCTATGTCTGCGGCAAGACTATTGAAAATGGAGTTTTCCATTACGAGGTCGGCCCGAATACCTATGTTTGTGGTAGTAATAAGTGTTTTGACTTTTATTTTTGGGATGACTTAGCCACACGTATGATACACAATAGATGGCACGAATATGTTATTGTTGATAGGAAAGTTTATCAAATTGGTAGTAATGACGATGAACCTCGCGGTTTTGGAGGAAAGCATTGGACTATTCAATTCAATGATGGAGTTCAAAAAGAAACAAACTCTCTTTGGTATAGAGGAGAACTTCCTCTTAGGCTGCAGCACGACTTTCCTGATAACGCCATATTTTTGGAGAAAGGATATTAATTATGACTATACCTAAGTTGTATTTTTATGTTGGTAT
>AUXO018066126.1_pt1 | contig 11865 bp, 11 predicted proteins | sample 768731 | NCBI WGS metagenome assembly AUXO01 (sample SAMN02715735, study PRJNA202380) | gut metagenome | biome: sheep rumen | host: Ovis aries | place: New Zealand: Palmerston North | reverse complement strand
ATGTTATGCTCTATCTTCGGCAACTCCTTGCTGTCTCCGTACGTCGAACTCGAAGCCGCATACACGAACCGCTTCACTTTCTCATCCCGCGCAGCCACCAGCATGTTCAGGAACCCGCTGATGTTCGTCGAGTTGGTCGTTATCGGATCATTGATGCTTCTAGGCACCGAACCTAATGCCGCTTCATGCAGCACTACCTCGCAACCCTTCACAGCCTCGCGACATGTTTCCAAGTCGCGTATGTCGCCTTTGATAAACTTAAAGTTCGGCTTCTCCATCAACGGCTCGATGTTGTGCATAAAACCGGTACTCAGATTATCCAAGCACACCACATCATAACCGTTGTTCACAAACCATTCACATAGGTTACTGCCGATAAATCCGGCACCACCTGTAATTAAAAGTTTCATATCTTCAAATCAAAAATCACAATTCATAAATCACAAATTATTTTTGGCTGGTAATTGGACATTAGCGCCAAAAATATAATCCCACTCATCCGGATGGAACGTCGCTATGCCGCCCAAACTGAAGAACGTAAACTCGCCAAAGTATATCTTCCCATTCGCCTCATACAGATCTACGCGCACCTCCGGCAAACCTTTCGATAACTTAGCCGCCAACGCTTTCATCTCCTCAAACTTCTCCGGTTTCTCTATCGGTTTTTCCGATGGCTGATGACTCTGCCACATACCTAACGGCTTAAAATCCATATCGAAGTAATTGAACTTCAGCTTTCCGGACTGTCGTTCCGTCGCCACATACAGATATTTCACCTCGCCATCAAAGCAGAAGAACTTATAGTCCCGTAACTCTCCACTTGCGTCCTCCAGATACTGCTCTGCAAACACCCGTTTCGGCACATCTTTATACGGCCACTCGCGTCCGGGAATAGACGTATCGCGCTTCAGCGAAGCATTTATCTTCTTCATCCACTTTGCTTTATCTATCTTTGCCTTGTCCTTGCATATAAATACGCCGTTATTCCCGCTATCATGCGCTGTCTTCAGCACAAACCTCACCGGCAGTTTATCCCACTCTATATCCTCTGCTCGATTCCATACACCGAGACAAGGAACGACATATTCTGCCCCCACTCTCTCACTCACTAACTCCTTCACCCCATACTTATCCACCATCTGCGTCCATAACGGATCGCGGTAGTATAACTTCAACCACTGCAACTTGTCATTGAACCGCTTGGGGTTCTCCAACTCAAGCTTCCGTCCGCACTCCAGTCGCACGATCCATTTCAAGTACAACGCATCCGGCAGACATCTGCCTACCCGATACAGCAACGCAGCCACAAAGTGCTTCGGCCGAAAGAACAGCGAGTGTATCGCATTATATACTGGTCTTTTCATATCTCTAGTTCTTTTTCATACAATATTCAACAATCTCCTCCGTCTTATCTCCAAACGGTACGGTTCCGGTAAACATCGGTATCCAATACGAGAACGAATACGGCGCCACGTTCCATTCTATCAATAGCGGACTTCCATCTTCTCTCAATGCCACATCCATTGACAACAACCTGCAATGTGCATTATGCTGTGCCACTTCTTTACAAAACGCTTTTATTCCTTCCCAGTTGGGTATTACATAGTGCCCTTTCGTATAATCTAACCCATTAAACACATGCGTTCTATTGCCTTGCTCGTCTGTCACTATGTTTCCTAACTCTCCGGACTTTATATTAATTCCTACGAGACCACCTCCGGCATGTCCGTTATCTACCACTTTCCCCTCTCTACCTATCCGCATCGCTGCCGATACAATATATACCTGTTCATCTTTATACGAACGATAGGCATTGATGCGCACCGTGTTCACCGCTGATGAACATAACTGTCCCATAAACGGATGTTGTTGCACTGCCTCTTGTATAATCCAATCATCTCCATAGTCATACAAAAATGCTCCGTCTAACACTTGCTCTCCATCATACGATACATATCGGTTTTTGTCTGCTTTAAACAACATTACTCTTCTTCCTCCTCCGCTATCCACGGAAGGTTTCAATATAATTTTCACCCCCCCCATATATGCGAATACCTCTTGCGCTGTAGACTTTTCCCTAATCGCAGCCATTTGACGACTCTCATTCAGTATATTACCCCCTTGTATTCTGCATGCAATCGTACGTGGAACAAAGTGCTTCGGCAGTAGCGTCGGCAGAATATTCTTGTCTCTGTAAAAATGCGTCATTGGATTTGGATTCAACTTCGTCTCTATAAACGAATGTCCTAAATCTTCCGGCACTATATAAGGCGTATCTCCGCAATAATGCCGGAACAAACGATACGAGTAAGGCTCCACATGCGGATAAAGGCTTTCCCAAAAACGGATATATTCCTCTTCTCCGGGTGCAGGTCTGTTATCTATATGTTGCAACGCAAGCAGTCGCTTGAAATGAACCGCATATTTCATATGCCGTTTCGCTATCTTTATCTGCTCTATCAATGCAGACATGGGTCGTATTACGGACTGAATATTCATAGTGTCATGTATTCCTGATAGGTACGATTAATATGGTTTTCTATAGAGTACTTCTTTGCTGCCTTTGCTGCTTCTGCACAATCATCCTTCAGCTTCAATTTGTTTTTTTGTATGTCCTGCAGCAACTCCTCCATCTTCGCTGCGCAATCTTCTACATCGTCCGTTCTGAAGAACCGAATAGCCTTATTCTCCTTAGGCAGTCCGAGATTGCACACCTCTTTCATTACCGACCAATCATTTACTACCACCGGCAAACCCGATGCTACTGCCTCTATCACTGCTATACCAAATGTATCATGCTCCGTACTATATACAAACCCATCTATTGTTCTCAATATCGCCGGAACATCATTCCTACTACCCAAGAAATGTACATTCTTTAATCCATTCTCATCGCAATACCGCACACACTGATCATACCGCTCCGGATCATTTTTATCCCGATAACCCACGAAATAAAAATCAAACGGGGTTAATCTATCATCTATACTTCTATCATCTATTATCTTTATTGCCTTCACAACATTTATCTGGCTCCTTCCTTTAATGAAGTTCCCCACCATCGCAAACTTTATGTGCTCACTCTCTAACTCACTAACTCTCTCATTCTTTACATTATCAAGTTTTGTAAAGTCTATTCCGTTATACACCACTCGTAATTTATTCTCCTTCGGCAACATCCACTTCTCCTCATAAAACCGTTTTTGATATTCGCTTACGCAAATTATCTTCTCACTTGTCCGATATACTATTTTTCGTTTCCACCATGGCGCATTAGCAAACAAATTACCATGGAAAGTTGTCATGATTTTTATGGGCGTTCCCATCAATGCAAAAGCTAATAGTATAGTGCTTATCGCAGACTGTGAATGCACAATATCCACCTGTTCTTGAAGCATCGTTCTACGCAGATTCCACAACTGACGCAGAGTACCCTTCTCCTTTGATATTCGAATAAGAGGAACACCCGTTTTGCGGAACTCATCACTCATATTGCCATCATACCGATATACGCAGACCATGTCATAGGGGGCATACGCATGCTTCCGACATACATCCAGCATCAGGTTCTCTAATCCGCCCCGGTTCAAACTACCTACAAAATATGCAACTTTCAATCTTTTCATTTCTTAAACAACGATTTTAATCTCTTCTTAATCCTCACTCCCTGTTTTATCATTCGTCCCAATAGGTACTCATGCCCATGCACATCAATCACAACTACCCCTTTGTATTCATTCAGCGTATGCATACCTACGCGCAAACTCGGATGTTTCGAAGTCAACCGTTTTATGACGCGGAAATCATATCGCTCTCCCCGTTTCTCAACCGTTTCGATAATTACAGCCCCACCGTAATTCCTATTGCAATCTTGTGCCGGACGATAAATCTTCCCTTCATATACAAAGAACTGACCGGCCATACGTGCATGATTATCTTCGAAATGCACACTCGCCGTGCAGGTCGCAGGAGTTTTGCTACTCGTTTTATAAACAAACAACTCTTTCCCGTTAGGATCCGGCATCTTCGTCGAGTATATCTGCTGTTCGCCGAAAATATCCGTCATAACCGCATCAGTTAATGGTTCTTCACACAGCACTCGAATTTTCTCCAATCGCGTTGCATTATCCACCAACTTATATAATGCCAACTCCCCGCTATCATGATTTTCCGGATACACATACACATCCTCCCCTTCTCGCCATATACTTGGGAAACTCAAATGTGTCGCTTCCTCCAGTATAATATCCATCTTTTCGATTGTCATGGTCTTCCGGTTAATAGTCAGTTTGGCAATTCGTCCTATATGGACATCATAGCGCATCTCCTCTACCAATAATATGATGTACTCGTCTATTACATCCAATATAAATGGATCCGCAAACCAGCACTCGTCTTTATACGGATTCTTCACCCATACATACTGGGGATTATCGGAGAACACCCCCTTTAACCCGTCTACGACAAAGCCAACTTCCCAACTATGTCTCGTCCATTTCTTATATAGTTCCCTTATCTTCATTGATGATTCTTGCGCATGTTTCTCATCCAACAATATATTCTTGGGCACATATTGATCATCCCATATCGCAGCATCGTCATTTTCCGGATTTTATACCCGTGTAGCGGCAACATCTTATCTTTCTTCAGCCTATCGATCCAACTCGGCACAGCCTCATAATCGTACGCCGCTACATTATTCAGCATTGCATACACATTATCTGCCATACATCCATTCAGCCATCTGCTGTCGCTCACCAATGGTAGTAACTGTTGTAACGATAGATTTACCTGATACAAACTATCTACTTTTTTACGAACTTGCTCTTTGGTATAGGCTTTCGTGATACTCCCGTCTCTCCAGAAATAATTATATGCTACCGTCTGCGAACTTCCAACCCGTTTCGCCCTCACTAACATCCTCGGTGTCCACTCCGTATCCTCAAAATAGATTCCTTCTTTGAAAAGGCAATCTTGTCTATCGACTTTCGACTTTCGACTATCGACTATCAAACTGCGTTTGATTATGAACTGCCACGCATAGCATCCATATCCCATTCTCGTATTCAGATACGTCTCGCCATCTACTACCTCCAAATCTCTATCCACTTTCCTCGGACTCTTATTCGGCTCGAACACCTCATACTCGCCATCTACAACTCGAACGTTTTGGTAGTCGAATCTCAAAACGTCGAGTTGCTCTCGTTCAATCTGCTCCATCAATCCTCCGAGTACATTCTTCTCCCAATAATCATCGCTATCCACAAAGCATACATACTCTCCCTTCGCTACCTCTATTCCGCTATTTCGTGCTGCACTCAGCCCTCCATTCTCTCGATGAATAACTCTAATCGAAACACTATTGACTTTCGACTTTCGACTATCGACTATCTTGGCATACTCATCGCAGATAGCCGGACACTCGTCCGGTGATCCGTCATCCACAAGGATGATTTCATAATCATCATAATCCTGCGCCACCAAACTATCTACACATTTGCATAGATACGGTGCAACCTTATATACTGGTACTATAATTGATAACTTGGCTTTCATGTTAATATAACTCTAAATAGTTGGATGGCACATTCCTGGTAGATAAATGAACCTCATCACTAAATAATTCGGATGGATAAAACTTTATACTTTCCACATATTTCTGCATATATCTATACACGATACTATCGGATGTATTGTTTACATCTGCTACAAAATTATCTACCTCGTCCTTTCTATCATCTCTTATCGGTGTTGAAACAATTCTTAATTGAATATCATACTTTCTTACTAATGAATCCATTTTATGCAAATACTCCCTATTCAATTCCGATACACTCGCTTCTGCTTCCTTTGTAGGAATAGCTATTCTTGGTGTATATCCTGACGTTTGGATAAATGGCCAATTAACAGTCCTGTACATAGGTATCGATTGTACCCGCCGCAATAGGTGATTTGTATAGTATTGTTGATACTCTTTTCTTCGGAATGATTTCAAAAAATACTGATATGCAAATTGATCTAGATCACAACTGAAACTAAACGGAGTATACAATATGACTATTTCCTGCGGTAGATTGTTGGGATTAGTTTCCATAAAATTCTTCAGCAAGAAATAATGCCCTGCTAATGTAATCGCTCTATTACATGCAAGCGACACTCCCCATTCATATTCTTTATCACAAGGATACAACGCATTACCGGTACTATCTCCTAATATAAGTTTCCGTGTCTTCTTATTGACTTTAGTTTTACTAAGTCTTTCTGCATAGCGAACTTCATAACCCGGTACGTTCACATCATCATACCCCGCATGCATCCGATAAATTTCTATCGGAAGTATAATCGATATTAGCAACACCGCATATACACATATGTAAGATACAAAACGTCGCATATCAGAATTGTGCATATATGAATTGGTTATAACTAAACTGACCTAAGTAGACAATCATTAATGCAATCGTCATATAACATATTCTTCTTATCCACTTATTTGCCATTACTTTGTTGATAGCTAATCCATGCCTCTCCCGTCTTGTGCTCCATTCAAAGAAGAACATGATTAACATACTTATCATAAGCGGTATATAATAGTGTCTACCGATAAGATATGGCGCGCTCAACAAATCCATACCGCACATCCTCGCCGTATAATCCACAAACTGCGTCATGTTATCTGCACGGAACATCATCCATCCGAATGTAGCTAAGGCAAATACCAGGAGCATCTGTCCGATCTCTTTCAAAGACGGAATTGTCTTTTCATATGCTACCACATGCTCATACTTCGTATTGCGATTAAGCAATATCAGCAGCACCAATAGCAATCCATGGTACGCACCCCATGCCACAAACGACCAATCTGCCCCATGCCAAAGTCCGGATAACAGAAAGACAATCATGATATTGCGGATAGTGTGCCATTTGCAGTTGCGGCTACCTCCCAATGGTATATAAACATAATCCACGAACCAAGTATTGAGCGAGATATGCCAACGTCTCCAAAACTCATTCATGTTACGGCTAAAATACGGGAAGAGGAAGTTATCCCGGAACCGGAATCCTAACAACTTAGCCGTACCTATCGCTATATCGCTATATCCGGAGAAGTCGCCATAGATTTGTATAGTATAGAGGATGGCTGCTAACAGCAACGTACTACCCGACTGATTCGCATAATCACAATAGACTTGATTAACGTATATCGCAGCATTATCGGCGATGACGACTTTCTTAAACAGTCCCCATAGCATCTGCCGACAACCATCTACTGCCAAGTCATATTCGAAAACACGTGGCTTCTGAATCTGAGGTATCAAATTCGTAGGTCGTTCAATAGGTCCCGCAAGCAGTTTCGGGAAGAAACCGATATAGAGCAAGCAGTCCACAAAGTTTGTTGGCTCGATCTTTCGCTTATACACATCTACCACGTATGCTATCGCTTGGAACGTAAAGAACGAGATACCTAATGGCAACACAATCTTTAGCGAGTGGATGCTGTTCTGCAGACCAAATACATCTGCAAAACTACCCACGAAGAAATTGTAATATTTGAACGCTCCAAGCACCATCAGATCAATTACAATTATTGACACAAGGAGCAATTCCTTTACGAAGAACATACGCCCCCCCCCCTCAGGGGTATTCGCTATTTTTTTCCCTCCAAACCATGAGAGAAAACTCATTCCGAACAACAGTCCTAAAAAACACCAATCCCACCAAGCATAGAACGCATAACTGGCCAATAACAGAATAGAATTCTGCCATCTCATATTCTTCCGAAGTAACCAGTATATCGTAAATACAATCGGAAGGAACACCATATATTCTATACTATTAAAAAGCATCCGTCTTACATTTATACAACCGTTTATTATTTACCGGCTATCAACCTATACAAGTGCGGAAATACCATCCGCCACCTCATCGATTTCTTCTGCAACGAATAATCCATCTTCTCTGCCAGCCGTTTTGCTTCTCTCCTATACTTCTTCTCAAATAGATATGGATATAACCGCCCTATCATCTCTTTGTCGAAGTACCACCGAAACTCCTTATCTGCCCTTCTTGCGTCCTCAAACTTGTCGATGTAGTAAGGAATATGTTTCTCCAATGGAGCCACCCGATGCATTGCCCTATTCTCCGCATCCTGTATATAATACGCATACGGATGCATATCTGATGCACCCCCGTGCAACAACATCAACCGCCACCACATATCGATATCCTCTCCATGCGTCATCCTCGTATCAAATAGCCCCACCTCAATCGCATCCTTTCTATTCACACATACACTACTGCCGGTAAATGCCATTGTCGGATTATCCCATTTTGCTTCGCCTCGATAATAACTCTCTTTCAATACCGGCATCTCTCCCTTCTTTATCTTCGCGCATCCCAATCCATACACGCTCTTCCCAGGATACTCCTCCATCAACCCTACCATCGCCTTCAGGAAATCCTTGTCCCATATATCATCTCCATCCAAAAAAGCCACATACTCTCCTTTCGCAGCCATTATCCCCGCATTCCTCGCAGCACTCACTCCAGAATTTTCTTGACTTAAAATTTTAAATCTTAAATCTTCAATCTTAAATTGTTCGACAACTTCACGAGAATTGTCCGTACACCCATCATCCACCACAATACATTCCCAGTCTTTATACGACTGAACACGAACTGATTCGAGAGTTGCTCGAACAGATTTTTCTTTATTATATAGTGGTATAACTACGCTTATCATATCCTCTTTTCAATAAAATGCGTTACTCGTCTAACTAATTGCTTTACTTTTATCCCGCAGAATTGCAGCACATATCCCAATTTCTCACATCCTCTCATGCAATCTACAACTTCCCATCTTCCTAGTTCGTCCAGCATCATCACGCCTACATAACTGGCCATGCTGTCTGTACAGGAGAAATACATCTGCATCCCGTCTTCCGCCTTTACAACACATGCCCGATACAACTTATGCGACCAAAAGTCGGACAATTTGCCGGATGCTTTCAATAATGCTTTTCCGTTATTCCACCGCGTTCCATCTACCGATTCGAACAGCGTCAGCGTATTATGATCCACGTCATGCACCAATAGATAATAAATCCCGTCTATCAACTGCACATCGATATGCCATGGCTTTACTTCCTTCTTCTCCCATACCGAACCCTTATTCTCAAAATGCACACCATCCTCTGACTCTGCCATCTTTATTCCCCGTTCAATGTTCGTATAAGTATCATCTACATAATACATCCTCCACTTCTCTCCCGTCCATACTATTGCTGGGGATATGATCTCTCGGCCTGCGACTTGAATTATTTCACGCTCAGACCAATTAACTCCATCTTTGCTGCTCTTCCGTATAATCGTAGTCCTTGCATCATAATCTTCCATCAACCGATAATAGCAATACAGCACCCCATCTTTCATTGCCAAATGCGGATCGCTGTGATATGAATGACTCGTAATCTGCTCCTCTGTCAAATCATCTATCGGCGCACCTGCACTCTTCCAATGTACCCCATCATCCGAATAATGCATGCATGGCAACTCCCATCGTTCATTATATGGTGCACACTTATCTGGTGCATAGGGTGTCTCTGCCATCCACCACCGATGACCATTCCATCCCTCTGCCACATACACGACAGACGGATGCCAAGGATGTTGCGGCAATCCTTTCGGAATCTCTATGTCTATCGGCGTCTTCATCCTTTGATTTTCAATACCATCCGGTACACCATCTCTCCAAACCAATACGGCATCTTGAAATACAATCGGTATTTAAACGGTATCACGCTGTAATCCAATTTTGCCGCTGCATCATAAATATCCGCTCGCTGCGTCTCATCGGCAAATAAGTACCGAGCTATCCATTGTGCGCACCATTGGTTAATCCACTGATAAAAATCCTTGTTCTCCCTAAATATCGGCTCTTTGAATTTATCTACATAGTACGGCAGAAAACTTTTCATCTCTCTTCTTCTCATCATCGCCCTATTCTCTGCCTCATAGCGATAGAACGCCAGATACTGATCATAGAACGCTACCGGATATGTCGCAATAATCCGGAACCACATATCATTATCCTCTGCGTACTTCAATCGCTCGTCAAACATCCCCACTTTCGCAAATGTTTCCTTCCGTATCACCACACTACTGGAACAAAACAGATCCGATTGCCGACCCTGCATATGGAAGTAATTATCCACATAGCCTCTATACCCTTCCGGCAAACCGGTTCTCAATCGACGCACCAATTTCCCATTCAGCGTCTCTGCATAGTTCGCTCCCCACATGGCTGCCTTCGGAAAATCTTCTATCATCTTAGCAATCTCTGCCAAGAACTCCTTATCCCACATATCATCCCCATCCAACAGCGCCACATATTCCCCCTTTGCCTCTTCTATTCCCCTATTCCGCGCAGAGCACACACCTCCATTTGGCTTGCTTATGAGGCGAATTTTATCATTTACCGATTTCCATTTACCATTTACCAATTCGCGGACAATGTTCGCACTATTGTCCGTCGAACCATCATCAACGACGATAACCTCATAATCAGTATAACTTTGCGTCAATACTGATTCGAGCGTCGTTGTGATGCTCTTTTCTTTGTTATATAGCGGTATTACTACACTAATCATACTAATTCTCTAAACTTCCGTTCAATAGTAGCAAACGTCTCTAATATATATACCTCTGCCCCAGGCTTCAACCTCGGCTGCGCCAAGAACTCCTGCATCAATTTCGGATTTGCATACAACTCCTTTATCCGTCTTATAGCCACAGCCCCATTGTCCTTTCTATCCCAGAATATAATAGCATCCTCATTGATTACATCCTTATCTGCAAATTCCGCTCCCCAGTATACAGGAATACATCCTGCCGATATCGCTTCTAACAACTTCTCTGTCGTATAGCCATATGCGGATGTGTTCTCCGGACAGATATTGAATACATACTGCTTCATGTATTCTATCTTATTATCCCCAAACTCGCTCACCAACGTATCGTCGTTATGCAGATATTTACCCGCGGAATCCACCTTGGCTATCTTAGATAGTCCATTGAACATCTCATCTCGCAAACCATCCGCCTCGTTGGATGCCACCATGCAGCAGAACTTCTTCTTTCCTTCAACATTCGGATAACGCAACTCCTTACATTTGGTGCGTATATCGTCCTCGGTAAACTCGGGTGGAAACATATAATCCATCCATATCGGGAATCGCACATATTGTGGATGGCCAAACACCTCTAATCCTAATGCAAAATCCAAGTCGCTCTTTCCTAAATAATGATCTGCAAAATCTGCATAATGCTTCCCTTTCAAGTTTTCGCCGGACACAAACACCTTCACATCTGTATGTACATAGTCAATCAAGTTTCTCTGCCCGAAGCACGAGAAGAACGCAAACGTCTTATTGGTATCCAGCAATCCTTTCGCTTTTAGGAATCGATACCAATACATCTCATCGTGAGTCTGACCGGTCCATACATTATAGAACCGAACCTGATGTTTCCGCTGAGCACATAACTGTCTCACCCCATTCATCACATTCTTACTCGTCCTTACTATTTGTCTAATCGGATTCTTCATATCTCTCAAATTCATTAACTCAGTCCTCGTCCTGCGAGTTTAAACCAGTTCCATGCAAAGCATGCTACAATCATTAGTCCGCACCACGCTAAATACCACATCCTATGCTTCTTCCGCATGTTTGTTAATGCATAGGCGGCAAACATCATCTCAAATGGCATCACCGGTATGTGGAATCGTAGCGAGTGTGCAAACTGTGTAAATGCCAGCATCAGCAAATACCCAAGCATCATCGCCAACGGCAACGTATATTTGCGCCA
>AUXO011186235.1_pt1 | contig 11865 bp, 4 predicted proteins | sample 768731 | NCBI WGS metagenome assembly AUXO01 (sample SAMN02715735, study PRJNA202380) | gut metagenome | biome: sheep rumen | host: Ovis aries | place: New Zealand: Palmerston North | reverse complement strand
GCTTGGGTTATAGATGCTCTCTCACAACTTAAAGTTCTTCCTATGGAAAAGAAACTTAGGAAACTTGAAGTAAGTGAGAGAATTGCTTTATTTCCTTGTGAGATTACAGCTAATGAACTTAGAGTGTTCGATAAATATGGAAATGAGATACAAAATAGTGCAGATAGTAAATGCTCTAATTTAAGTAAAGGAAGTAATAATCCAAACAGTTGTAATTGTGGACAAGTCAACAATTCTTCTACGGGGGGGCAATATCAGACTATCGGTGTAACAGATGTTACTGCTAAAGATAGTGCTGCTGCTACAATTCTCAGTAATGTAGTTCCTTCTTTAGAAGGTCGTATGTTTTATCTTAATGGTAATAACATAGAACTTAATTTTGACACAGATGAAATTACAGTTGAAAGTTACGAAGTTGCTACTTATTATGATGAATATTATGATTGTGAAGTTCCATATATTTATGATAATGGTACTCTTCTTGAAGCTTTAAGCTGGTATATTTTATTTAAATATTTAAGTAGAGGTTCTTCTCATCCAGTGTATTCTCTAAAATCTCCAAGTCCTTATACTAATCCATTTGCTCAATGGACTCTTCTTAAGAGTAAGGCTAAAACTTCAGTTCTTAATGATATGAGTAAAGGAAGTGCTGATGATGGTTGGAATAATTTCTTTTATAATAGTACTTTTTTACCAAGAGGTTAACTTATGAACATTAAACCAAATCTAGTTTTAAATATGAGTCCTCAAACTATTGAGGATGGTGCTCTTGCTTTTGCAAGAAATATGAAAATAGATGACGATGGCAATCTTGTATCTGACTATGGTTATAAGAATATAGCTGCTATGGCTGACTATAATATAGTTGGTCATGTTGTTGGATTAAATGATAAAGTTTACTTCTTTTGTTATACGAATAATGTTAGTAAAATAGTAGAATATGATGAAATAACTGAAGAAGCTACACCTCTTAATACAGCTTGGAGTTATAGTGATGGCGAGATAGATGGATGTGTAAATACAAATCAAAGCGGAGAAAAGATTCTTACAGTAGCAGAATATAAAGAAGGAAAAAAGATTCCTATTAAACATATCAATCTTAGTCTTGTTAATAGTACTAATATTGCCAATGTTGCTGATGAAAGTCTCTACTGTCAAGCTCCTAAAGTTCCTATAACAAATTTAGTTCTTTCAAATACATATGTTAAAGCTATACCTAATGGTGTATATGTTTTCTTTATTCGTTATAAAATAAGAAAAGATGTATATACTAATTGGTTTCTTTGTAGTCGTCCTGTTTTTGCTGGAACTTCTGAAAATATAGTAACTATTCAAGGTGGTTTAAAATTTATAAATACTCATAGAGATTCTGCTAAATCTTTTATTTTTTCAGTTAACCATGTAAATAATGATGCTAAGGCTTATTATAGTGAGTTTCAATTAGGGTTTATAATAACTCATGATGAAGCAACTGAAGCTAGAGCTTGGAAGCATTTTGATATTAATACAGAAAGTGTGTATTTTGATTATGATGACGTAAAAGAAATAAATATAGATGATTTATTAGAAACAACTTATGAATTATATAATGTTAGAAATGTAGCTTCTTTTAAAAATAAACTTTATATAAGTAACTATATTGAAAGTGATTTTAATCCAGATTTATCAGACTTGGCTAGTAAGATTAGCGTTGGATACACAAAAGCTGATGATATATCAGCCGATATACATAATAGGGTAGTTATCTCTGGTATAAATTTAGGACAGTATACTAAAGCTAATACTGATATAGGATACTTTCAAGTATCTAGTGTATCTTCAGACCAAATAAAACGTATTCTTAATGTAAATGTATCTGATTTCTATAAAAAAGAATCTAGCGAATTTGATAGAGCTTTAACATTAACTTTATTTGGTAGAAGTGATGAAGACCCTGATATAATATATATTAACGGTTTAACTAATAAGTTAGAAAATAACGCTTTATTTGGTAATAATTTTACAGTAAGCTATAATAGTAAAGGTGACGGATGGCATGATATAGGTTTGGATACTACTGTTATACAAGGTACTGATAATAATTATTATAAAATATCTAATTATGGAAGCGGTCATCCTCTTAGAGGAAAACTTACTTTTGCTTATGGTTTATTCGGAGAAATTCCAGTTCCTTCAGGATATGATTCTGAAGGAAATATCGTTCTTATAAATAGTAGTAGCATCTCTGACAATAACGCTATAGCTGGAGCTAGTTTTATGACTGATGATATAAAATCTACAATAGAAAGATTGGTTATAGATGAAATAAAAAGTAAAGAAAGACTCATACTTGGATATGCTATAATAACAAGTGGAACCAAAAAATATATTGTAGATGTAGGAGGTATATCAAAAGATAATATTGATAAAAATAATTATGTAGGTTCTGATAGTACAGATGATTATGGAATAAAAAATAAAAATAATAGTTCTAGTATAGCGAATGATATAATAAATAAAATTAGTTCTTTTATAGCAAGCACAATACGCGGAATCGATTCTAATGGAAATATAGTTTTATATTATTCAGGTGATTATATAAAAATAAATGCTATAGAATTTGTTTTTAAAGCGTGTGAATTTGATATAAGTAAAGGAGATTATATAAACACAAATAATGACCAAATGTATAATTGTGAATTTAGTGCTACACTTAAATCCACATTATATGCTTGTTTTTGTGACTTTAAAATAAAAGATGATTTAATTACAATAACTGAAGCTAATGTTTCTGATGATACTTATAAACAGCAAGCTTCTCTTATGCCTTTATCTATTTATAAACCGTATGTACATTTTGTAGATGAACATAATATTGTAACTAATGGTATTCCTTTAAATAGTATAATACAAACTCCAGGAGATATTAATGATTTAACTAAAATAAAACTTAATTATTCTATACATAATATTTCCAGTTCTCTTATTGGAAATTATAAAGCGTTTTTTATATCAATAAAAAATATAGGTAATATAATAATAGAAACTTTTAATTATTTTCGTAAAGATGGTTATAATATAGTTAATGTCTTAGAAGCTGATGCTTTATTATATAATATTAATGATAATATTACTATAGTTAATAGTAGTGGTCAGCTAATTGTATCTGACGCAAAATATTATCCTAGCGGTTTAGCTATACCTTCTATGGCTTTTGGTAACTGTGGATATGTTGCTTGGGAAGATGAAAATCCAATTAGTGGAAAAGTATATATAAAAATAGCAAGAACAGTAAATATTAATGAAAGCAATGACTTAATAAAAGCTACACATTATTTATCTTTAGTAAATACTAGTAATGCAGTAATTAATGACGGTTTTTATGGTAGTTACTTTTGTTCAGTGAAAAAACCATCATTTAGTTTATCCTACGGTTGTTATGTTAGTGGAAGTGATATTTATTCTGCTACAAGAGATACTATGGTTAAACTTAAAGAATTTGATGGATATGTTCAATTACAAGACAGTAATTTAAATTTTATAAGAAGTACTTTTAATTTGAATTATCTTAGTCTTACTGAAGATATCCCAGACCATATTCATAAAATAGATAGCGATGTTAAAGATATTAAACAACCAATAAAAGTTATAAATTCTGCTATATTAAGTTATATTTATGAACTTAAATCCATGTACAAAGACTTCTTTAATAAAACTTTCAGGTCTTATGAACAAGATAATAAAACGAGATTTGACAATACTGTAAGAGTTAGTCTTGTTTTATCTGATGAAACATTTAATAATTCTATATTTAAATTTCTTGCTACAGATTATTACAATGTTCCAACAGATAGGGGTATAATAGTAAATCTATTTTCAATAGCAAATAATATATTTGTTCATTGTAAAAGGTCTTTGTATAAATTTGATGGTAATGCTACAATAGCTGCTAATAATAAAGATATACAACTTCAAGAAAGTGAGCCTTTTGATGCTGGTATTACTCAAATATTTGATTCTCAATATGGATACGGAGGCATTGATAATAAGCAAGCTGGTTGTATAACTTTTGATTCATATTTTTTCTATGATAATGTTAGTAATCATATATTTGGCTATGCTGGTAATAGTCAAATTCAAATGATAGATACTAATATTTATAAGCTTTTAACTTATTATAAACCTTCTGAATGTAAAACACTGCACGATGAGGCTAATAATAGAATATTATTTGAGTTTACTAGTAGTAGATTAACTGGAGAAAGATATAAGACTTTTACTCTTAGTTACAATTATAAAACTAAAACTTTTGTATCATTTCATGATTTAAGTCTTGTTAACGCTTTTTATACAAATCATAAGTCATATTCTTATAAAAATAAACTTATAAGTTTGTTTGATGAAGGAACTATAGATACAGATGTTCTTGTAGAAGATATGAATGTTAATAAAATCTTTGGTGACGCAACTACAGCTTGTATTATAGAATTTGGTTCTCAAATATATAAAAAGCAAGCAACTCCGTTTGGTATTGCTGTTGTTATGGTTCCGCAAAAGAATATAAGAGAAACAGTAGATAGTGTAAGATATGTAGGTGATGTACAAAAAATAGATATCGAAAGCAATGCAGAACCAATATATGACGTTTTAATCAATCCTCAAGTTACTAGAACAAATCCTGTAGTTAATTTTTATATTATTACAGATTCTTGTGTTTCAAGTCTTGTTACTACAAACGTTGACGATGAAGCTAGACCTGATATAGGTCATGAAAATCCAAATGATGATAAATATTATAGAAAACATAATACTAGTACTACTCCTATGACTCCTTCAACTTTGATGGATTATAAAGGATTTAAATATGATATGGGATTTTGGACTAGTAATTATTTTAGAAATAAACTTAATGAAGCAGATGTTTATGGTTATAACGATACTGTAAGTCGTGCTTTAGGAATGGATAGAAATTCTCTTGTGTATGGTAGGTACTTTATTTTCGTATTTGATTTTAAAGAAGATACTCCTATTAAATTTGAAGAACTTTATATGAATACAGATAGATATTAAGATATGTCAAAAAGAAGATTAAGAAATGCAGGTTATAGACCTAAAGCTTTTTTAGGTATAGGTGAATCAGCAGCTATACTTGCAGCCGCTGGTATTAATGTTGCTGGTACTATGGCTGCATCTGCGTTAAATGCTAGTGCTACTAAAAAAGCAGCACAAGACCAAGCTAATGCTGCAATTAGGTCTGCTCAAGAACAATCTCAAGCTATTAAAGACCAAACTGAGAAGTCTAGAGAATATCAACTTCAATCTCAAGAATTTATTAAACAACAAAATGATGAAAATAGAGATTTGCAAAAAGATATTCAAATGCAACTTCAAATGCTTACAGGTCAACAAAATGTAAATGATAGACTTGAGGCTTCTAAAATTAGAGTTAAAAATGGTGGTAAGTTAAAAAGATTAGGAAATCAACAATCTCTTCTACGGGGGGGCAATATGCCATTTGTTGTTACTGATGGTGGTGGTGTTATTCCAATTGGAGTTACTCCTGAAGGTTTTGACCTTTATGAAATAGTTGGAAATGACCATGAACATTATCATAAATCTCGTGGAGGTAAATATAAATCTGGTGTTGGAATAAAATTCGCTAATGGTGGAACAGTAGAAGGTGAAGGCAATCAAAATTCTAGAACTGGTGAACTTATGTTAGTAACTCCAGATGATGCTTATTTTATAAGCGACCATAAAATAAATGGTAATACTCCAGCTGATTTAGTTAGAGCGGGTATGCATCCTCTTCAAGCTTATGCTATTCAAGAACAAAGTAAAAATATTCTTGGAATAAATGATGATGGTAGTAAGAGAGCTAAACTTGGTAAAAGAAAATTTCTTGCTGGTGGTATGCCTACTTTATATGATTATTATAATCAAATTGGTCCTAAAAGCGGAGTTGATACTTTAGGTGATACTTCTGTAGCTATTGCTTCTAATGATAAAAGACTTTTAAAATGTGGAGGTCATATTAGAAGAAAAGCGCCGAGTGGAACTAATGTTCCTGTATGGAATTGGAATACTAAAAATTGGGTCGGAGCTTCTTATCCAGCAAATGAAGTTCCAAGTAATGCTCCTTGGAACTACTATCTTAATGAACCAAATCATGTAGCTAGAGGTTCTGCTGTTCCTGTAACTCCAATTCCTTCAGATGTTTTGAAACCTTCACCAGCTAGTATAAGAAACACAAATAATACTTCTAATACTACGAGAGGTGGTTTTTCTAATTGGGTTGATAGAAATGCTGATTTACTTGGAGCAGGAATTAATGCTATTGGAAACTTTGGTGGTGCTTGGATTACTTCTTCTGCTAATCGTTCTGCTGCAAGAACTTTAGCTGACGCTTACAATAGAGGAGCAGATATAATGGCTGAAGCTTATAGAAATCTACAAACTATTGATACTAATAGTCTTCGTAGAGAAGATTATAGAGCTGCTCATATGATGCCTGCTCTTCAAGCTCCTGTTAGCTTTGCTGCAACAAATATAGCTGGAAGTAATAGGTCACTCCAACGTAGACTTTCTAATGCAGGAAGATATTCTATGAGTAGTGCTGCTGCTCAAGAAAGAATGTCTAACGCTGAAGTTGAAGCACAAGACGAAAGAAATAGAATATATAATGAAGACCAACAACAAATGCAACAGATTCGTCAAGCTAATGCTGAAAGAGTTACAGAGGCAGCTAAGACTAATGCTATGCTTGATACTGAAGCTAATAAACAATTTGGTCAAGATTATTTAAATCTATTAAAGTACAATAATGATATTGTTAATGAACGTATTTTAGGCTCTGCTGGTGCTCTTTCTGAAGGAGATATAAATGCTGCTGGTGCTCTTGCTCAAGGTAGAACAAGTTCTTCTCAAGCTTGGGCAAATGCTCTTGCTAACAGTGGATTAACTTTTAGTAATACTTTATCCTCTATGGCTAAACGTAGAGCTGATTTAGAAAATACTATGCTTGGTGCAACAACAAGCGCTCAAGTTAATTATATTTCTAGAAACGGCAGTAGATATGAAAAGGATAGAATGCGTGCAGCTTTTGAATCTGCTATAAGAAGTAATAAACTTTCTAATGATGATAGAGCTATGTACGAATATTATATTAAACTTTTAAGCTAATAAATTATGCCAAGACGTAATAATAGTATACTTCCAAATGTAAGTTTAGCTACAGCTAATTTTACACCCGCAACATTTGAAGGTAATGTTTTTACACCTCAGCAAGTAGATATGAATCTACTTGCTAGGTCTTTAAGTAATATAGAAAATAGAGAAGAAAAACTTGCAAATCAAAGACTTGCACTCAATGAAGCTTTTTCTAAAGCAAGAGAACTTCTCCCTGATAATGCTGAAACAAATCAATATATCACTGATAATCAAAATAGGATTAAAGATAATATTGATGCTATGATTAATATCGGTGATATGAGTGGAGCTCTCACTTCTGCTAAAAACTTAGCTGGAGATTTTATTTCTAGTCCTGAATATAATGCTCGTGTTAAAGAACATAGACAAAGGAAAGAGTGGCTTGAATCATTAGACCGTATAGGAGTAGATAATTATATAAAAGAATATTATCGTGATACATATCAAGATAAAAATAATTTTACTAGAGATGCTAACGGTAACATAACCGGTACTGCTGGTTGGGAAGCACCTCTTCCAGAACAAGGTCAAAGTTCTACTTCTATTATAGAAGAAGCGTTAAAAACTGTCAAAGACGAGCGTACTGATAGAGCTGGAGATAGTAGTGTAACTAATGCAGACAGAAGTGGCTCTAGTTCTCATTCTGCTTATAGAAGAGAATTTCTTAGCGCAGACAAGATTTCTTCTACAGCAATGTCTATAGTTAATAACAATCCTAGAATTAGACAAGCTTTTATAGACCAATTTAATGCAGGAATACATCAAATAAATAAACTTAAAAGTCAGCTAAGAACTGAAACTGACACCGCCCGTAGAGAAAGTATTCAAAATCAAATAAGTGGATATGAGAATATGTTTTATAAAAACGGTTCTCCTTTATCTACTGCTGATGCTTATATAAATAATTTGTTTAGTCCAGATAATTCTACAATTAAAAACGCTGCTTATGATTACCAACATACAAATTCAGGAGGAAGTTCTACTGCAGCTCCTTTAGGAAGCGGTAATCCTAGAGGAAATAGTTATGATATGGACGCGGAAGTTTTAGAAGGAAAAACAGATTATCATTCTCCTGGAGCAAATAGTACTGTAAGAGCAGGAACAATTGATGCTCCAAGTAGAGGAAATAGAAGTAATCTTATGCGTAATCAAACATTTAAACCAGAAGGAAATACTTGGACAAAATAAAATTAAATAATTATGACTACTCCACAAACTCGTCCAGCATCTTGGACAGATAATATAAATTATGATAATTACGACCCTGCTGTAGAAGATAGGTTTAGAAAAGAAAGAAATTATTTAGGTCTTGCGGATTATCTTTCTAGATTTAGAATGAATAATCCTATAGACCAATCTAAATATGACTCTGAAATTTCTCAACTTCGTAGATATGGCAGACAGTATAATGCTATGCAACAGAAAGCATCAGATGAACAGCGTGATGCTATATCTTTTTTATCAGCTTATGAAGATGGTGATTTAAACGGTTTAGGACGTAATTTTTTTGGTGATAAATATTTAGATAAAATTTCTGAATTAGGAAGAAAAGATATACCTCTTAGCCCGTTTATGCCTATTTTAGATATTACATCAGGATTAAATGTCAGTAATGTTGTTAATCCACTAAATGGTGAAAATTATATTCCTTATCCTATTCAAGGTAACGAAGCTTCTAATATATCCGTTAGATTTAACAATAGAAAAACTAATTATCTTTTCGGAGATATTACTGCCGATAAAAAAGGAATGAAAAACTCTTTTCTTTCTATAATACCTAACATAGCATTTCCTGCTACAGGATTATTAGACCTTGCTGCAGAAGGTATAAATAAAATAGCAGGTACTCATATACCAGAACCTACAGGCTTTATAGCAGATTTATTATCTAAAGATGAAAATAAAGACCAATTTTCTGCTTTTTGCGAAGAAACTGATATAGATGAAGCTTATATAAAAAGTATATTAGGCGATAATTGTATAACAAATGATAATGGAGCTACAGTTATAAATATTCCTAAATCTAATTTAAAAGGTATAAAACTTTTAACAGATATAAATAATTGGAAAAATAATACTGGTAGAAACTCCGATGATGTTTTTTACGCAGGATATGATACAAATAATCAATTAACAGATGATGACCAACAAACTTTTGATAGTAGAATAACAAATTTAAGTAATATAATAAACGCTGCAAATAGTAGTGAACAATCTATTCTTAATTCTGAAGAACGAGAATTTTCTACTACAATATTGCCTTATATGAATGAACATCAAATGCGATTAAATATTGCAAGAGATAGAGGTCTTATTAGCGAATCAGATTTTAAAGCTAGAATGGCAAACGATAATGAAGTTTATAAAAATTTATTATTAGGTACTTCTTTCTCTCAATTAGATATTTATACGGATTACGGAAACGATGAAGGAGTAGAAACTTTACATCGTATGGAAAATAATAATCAAAGAGGTAGATTAAAAGATTATATACGTAATGCTATAGATGAAGATAGAGTAAGTTGGAGAGCTGCTATTTCTGGAGGAGAATATGGAACTTATCTTGTTGTTTCACCTAAAGAAACTAAAGGTGTTTTAAAATATGATGAAGATGATGCTCGTAGGGGAATGACTATATTTATTCCAGGTTTATTTACAAAAAGTATTCAAAATGCGTTTAATTCTTCCACAGAAGGTAAAACTGTAGCAGAAATAAATAGTATGCAACAATATGGTTATGAATATAAGTTGCCAAGTGGAGATATATTAAGTAATGTTGGAAATAATGGAGCAACGCTTTATGATAAAAACACAGGAGAAAATAGATATATAACTAGAGAAGAAGCGCATGATATGCTTCATGAAGCTATAATAGAAGAAGATGCTACTATTAGTATTCGTAATAAAATGTTCAATAACGATGGTTCTATAAGACAAAATTACGATTACAAAAGTGATGCTAAAAAGATTGCTCTAGCTGCTGCTAATGAAATTTATCCTGGTTCTCAATTAGAAGAAAATAATGTATGGTTTGATTCAGATGAAGATAGAATTAATTTCGAAAATAATAGTGATAACTATACAAATTATAAAAGAGAACAGTGTAGTAAAATATACACACAAATAATTAATAATATCTATAAACTTTTAAATATTAGTAATTAATATGAATATAGATGAGATTTTAAATGGTGGAGGATATAATATTCCAAATCCGAATTATAATCCTAAGACTAAAAAAGGTAGGGCTGAACAGCCTTACCTTAAAGTGTCTAATACAAGAGATGCTCATCCATTTATAACAGAGGCATATGATGTAAATAAGCATGAAGCTTTCATGTTTAATGTTGCTGATTATGATAAATATATTAATGCTGGTATAAATTTAAATAATTGGGAAGGTACTGAAAGTTGGGATGCTCAACTCGCACAAGGACAATCAAATTGGAATAAAGCTGCTAATGCTCTTGCTCAAACTGTTGTTTCAGAACTTGGAATCGGTATTGCTAAAGGTTTCAGTGATTTAGCTGATTCTGTTATTGGAGGTATATTTGAACCTAACAATGATTATACTAATCCAGTATCACAAACTCTCCAAGAGTGGCAAGACGAGTTTAATAATAATGTAGCACCTATTTATACAGAACCAGGTAAAGATATTTCTAATGGAGGTCTTGCTGATTTTGGTTGGTGGATGAGTAACGTTCCTAGTATTATGAGTTCATTAACTCTTTTAATTCCTGGTACAGCAGGTGCTAAGGCTTTATCTTGGATTGGTAAAGCTAGTAAACTTGGAAGAGGCACTCGTAAAGCTATGGCAGCTTTAGGCAAATTAGATAAACATCTTGATTGGATTAACGATAGTGAGAATATTGCTAGAGCTAATGCTGGTATGGAGATGTTTGCTAACGCTGCTGTTATGCGTACTGTTGAGAACTATCAAGAAGCACGTGGTACTTATACCGATTTGTATGCTAAAGCTAATGATGTTTTCTCTAAAATGACAGACGAACAATACGCTCAATATATTGCTAGACATCCAGAACTTCAAAATGAAGATGGTAGTATTCCAGATAGAGATTCTTTAGCTAAAAAAATATCTAGCGATGCTGCAACTAAAACTTTTTGGAATAACGCTTGGAATGTTGTATTTGATGTTATACAGCTTTATTCTCTTAAAAATATAGGTAAAAATCTTGGTTTTGTTAAGCCTGTAGATTCTGCTGCTGCTAGAACGGCTCAAGCTGAAAGTATTGGAACTTTAAATAAAACTGTTGGAGAAGCTGTAGAAACCGCTGCTTCTAAATCTAAAACTTCTGCTTATTGGGATTATATCAAAAATCATGCTAAAGATTGGGCTAAAGATGGTTTAGCAGAAAGTACTGAAGGTATTGAGGAGGCAGTAAATTATATTTCACAAGAAGAAGGTCTTAGTTATGGTCGTGTTCTTCTTGAACAAGAAAAGCCTTCTAGTTTTGATAGTCGTTTTAGTGATTATCTTAAAAATCCTCAATTGTATGAAAGTGCATTTTGGGGATTTCTTGGTGGTCTAGTTTTTGAAGGTGGTGGTTCTGCTATTCAAAAAGCTCAACTTGCTCATAAAGCAAGTAAAGAAGCTAAAGCTCGTGCTACAAATGAAGAAACTAAAGAAGGTCACGAAGTAGATGATTTTATTAC
>AUXO017298493.1_pt1 | contig 11866 bp, 11 predicted proteins | sample 768731 | NCBI WGS metagenome assembly AUXO01 (sample SAMN02715735, study PRJNA202380) | gut metagenome | biome: sheep rumen | host: Ovis aries | place: New Zealand: Palmerston North | reverse complement strand
ACTGAATTCATTTGCATCTTAATAGTTGCACAGGCTTCATCTATTAAATCTATAGCTTTATCTGGTAAGAATCTATCTGTTATATATCTATCTGATAAATTGACTGCTGCTACTAAAGCATTATCTCTTATAGTTACTCCATGATATACTTCAAATCTTTCTTTTAAACCTCTTAATATAGTTAATGTATCTATTGTAGATGGTTCTTGTACTAGTATCTTTTGTAATCTTCTTTCTAATGCTCCATCTTTTTCTATAAACTCACGATATTCTTTTAATGTAGTAGCACCTATTAATCTTATCTCTCCTCTAGCTAGCATTGGTTTTAACATATTTCCAACGTTCATTGCATTGTTTGAACCTGCTCCTACTATCATATGTATTTCATCAATAAACATTATAATATCTCCGTTAGAGTCAGATATTTCTTTTAAAACTGCCTTAAATCTCTCTTCAAATTCACCTTGATATTTAGCTCCTGCTACTAAAGCAGATAAATCTAGTTCCCAGACTATTTTATTCTTTAAATCATTAGGAACGTCTCCTTTAACTATCCTTTGAGCTAATCCTTCTACTATAGCTGTTTTACCAACACCTGGAGACCCTATTAATACTGGATTGTTTTTACTTTTCCTAGATAGAATTCGAATTAAATTTCTTATTTCTTCATCTCTACCTATTACAGGGTCAATTTTATTATCTTTTACGGCACTTGTTATATCTCTACCATATTTTTCTAATGGATTTTTTAAGTTTTCTTCCATATTTGGATACATTATATCACCCTCTTTTCATAATATATGATATACCTATTATTAGCACTTGTCAATAGAGAGTGCTAATAATTATATAAATAAAAATATCCACAGTAGTTGTGGATATTATTTTATTGTTTTACTAAAACTTTGTCTCCAATATTTAAATGACTATATATTGTTTTTGCAGCAGAATTAGGCATATTTACACATCCATGTGATCCACTATTTTTATATAGATTTCCTCCAAAGGCACTTCTCCAGTTTGCATCATGTAATCCTTCTCCATTATGGAAAAATGCAACTACATCTACATGTACTTTAAAATCTGCTCCTGTTAAATATCTATCTTTTTCCATACACCATACTTCATGTAATCCTTTTGTTGTTGGTGTAGAATTCTTTCCTGTTACTACTGGTGTAGATATAACTAATTCATTATCTTCATATAAATAAGCTGTTTGATCAGATATATCTACTATTACAAATGTACCATTTAATTCTTCTGCATCACTTGTTTTTACTGTTCCAACTTTATCATTATAATAAGTTAGATAATAACCATCTTTTTCTCCATATACTGGGATAGCTTCTAATTTAGGAAGAGAAGTTAACTCTTTATCCTCGTTGTTATAATCATATACTTTAGTATCTTTAGTAATATATGCAATCTTTGATACTGGACTTAGAATTGTTTTTTGTTCTTCTATATTAGAATATTTAGCTGAAATATAAGCTTCTTTATCTTTGTATTTTACTTTATACCAATCTTCATTTTCTTGATATATTAAATCTAGTTTATTATTTGTACTAATAGTACCATATTTTTCACAATCAGTATTTGCTTCACTTCTTACATTTACTGTTGTAGTTGGTACTACTACTTTTTTAGTTTCTAATTGAAGATTACCTGTAGGTGTTTCTATAGTTTCTACTATAGCTTTTTCTTCTACTTTTGGTTCTTCTTGTTCTATAACCAACTCTTCTTTTTTATCTTCTTTTTCTTCTTGTTTTTCTTCTACTTTTTTCTCTTCAACTATTTCATTTTCTATAGTTTCATCTTCTATATTTGATACTGAAACTATTTCATTATCTACTTCAATATTATTTTGATTTATCTTACCTATTTTAGATGCTCCGTATCCAATTACTGCACCTAATAATAATGTAGGAATTACTATTTTAGTAATTTTAACCTTCATTAAAATATCCCCCATTCATGGTAGCTAATTATACTACTTTTTCGTTATTTTGTCAATTTTTGGCTTTAATACAAGCATATGTATATGTAGTAGTTTGATTATAAAGAATAGTTTCTCCTTTAGATCCAACTATAAGGTTAAATTTAGTACTAGATGGTTCTTTTATTTCTTTTCCGTTAATAATTCTTTTTGTTGCGGTAAATGTAAAATCATACTTATATGAATTTGTTTCTTTTGTATATTCATTTTGATCTTCTTTATAAGTTCCTTCTATTATACCTTTATCATTATCATTGTAGTTATATTTAATTATAAATATATTATCTTTTGTTAATTCTAATGTAAGGTTTTCATCAAACTCTCCTATCTTCATATTTTCTTCATAGTTTCCACAACTATAAGTTCCTATATACTTTGGGCCTGATATTTTATTAGATATTATTCTTAATAGTGTTGAAGTAAAAAATATAAAAATTATAACTCCTATAATAATACTTAATAAACCTAGTACTAGTCCTTTTCTTCCTTTTTTCTTTCCTTTTACTCCATATACTATTGAGATAATTGATAGTGGTAAGGCTATTATTCCTATTACCAAAGATAATATGATTGATATTATTCCATAGATTAAGCTCTTCTTCCCATATAATTCTTCTTGTTCCCCTACATAGTCTTTTTTTTGTTCTTGGAAATAGTGCATTTTTTGATACTTATCTTTATTATCTAGTGGATTCATCTTCATAGTAAAATCAAATTGTTCTTCTTTTGATTCTTTTGATAACTTAGTTCCACATACTACGCAATACTCATTACTATTGTTATTACTCATTCCACATTTTGGGCAATCCATATTATCACCTCTATCTTTATATATATTATAACTTAGTAAAAATAAAAAAATCCACAATTGTTGTGGATAATTATTATTTTCTACGTATATATCTTTTAACTTTTTGTTGTTCTTTTAATTTTTTATTTTCTTCTTCTAGCTCTTTATTTTTAGCTCTTAAAAGTAATAATTCATTAAATTTATCTGCACCTAATTCTTCTATTAATGATTCATTGCGTTTGTAGTTCTCCATGTATTTTAGATATTCAATATATCTTTCTTCCCCAAGTTCATTTAATAACATGATAGCTTTCGAATTTTTATTATGTTGTTCTATTTCTTCTTCTGTTGCTGTTGCAACCCATTCTTTATGTTTCTCAATCTTAGATTTTATTTTTGAACAGTTTATAATTCCAGATTGTGTATTATCACTTTTATTTGATTTAGAAATAGCATCGGCAATAAACAAATCTCCTAATAACCCCATACATAAGCCTCCTTCAATTTGCTTATTTTATCACGAATTGCTTTTAATTTCAATTCCTATTGGACAGTGATCTGACCCTTCTACTTCTGTATATATATTTGTACTTATTACATTATTTATAAAGTCCTTATTTACTATAAAATAGTCTATTCTCCATCCTATATCTTTTAATCTTGCTTGATGCATATAACTCCACCATGTAAATTTCTGAACTTCAGGATTAAAGTATCTATATGTATCAATAAATCCACTATCCAATAATTCTGTCATTTTATTTCTTTCTTCATCTGTAAATCCTGCTGAAAAATGATTTGTACTTGGATTTTTTATATCTATTTCTTCATGAGCTACATTTAAGTCTCCACAATATATAACATTCTTTTTCTTTGATAAATTCAATAAGTAATCTCTCATTAAATCTTCAAATCTCATTCTAGATTCTAATCTTTCTAATTCTTTTTTAGAATTAGGCACATAACAATTAACTAAATAAAAATTATCAAATTCTAATGTTATAGTTCTTCCTTCACTATCATATTCAATGTCTCCTATTCCATATTTAACTTCTATAGGATCTACTTTTGTATAAACAATAGTTCCAGAATAACCTTTTTTCTCTGCTGGATATAGATATTCCTTATATCCTATAGGATGAAACATATTTTGCTCTTCTGTTACTTTTGTTTCTTGAAAACAATAAATATCTGCTTTTTCACTTGATACAAATCTATCTAACCCTTTATTTAAACAGGCTCTAAGTCCTGCTACATTCCATGATATTATTTTCATTCTACCACCTCACTAGAATTATACCATAAAAAAAGAAGAAGATTATTCTTCTTCTAGTTCTGTTGAATATAATTTGTTATATATATCTGACTTAACCATTAACTCTTCATGTTTACCTGATGCAACTAGTTTTCCTTTATCTATTACATGTATTTCATCTGCATCTACTATTGTTGATAATCTATGAGCAACTATTATTATAGTGTGATCTTTTACTAAACTATCTATTGTCTTCTTAATATATTCTTGTGACTCATTATCTAAAGCTGACGTTGCTTCATCAAATAATATTATTTTAGTATTTAATAACAGAGTTCTTGCTATTGCTATACGCTGCTTTTGTCCACCTGATAAATTAATTCCACCTTCACCTATTATTGTGTCATATTTTTCTGGTAATGATTCTATATATTTATCTATATAAGCTTTTTTACATACTTCTTTTACTTCTTCAATAGTTACATTATCTTTTACTATTTTGAAGTTATCTAATATGGACATATTAAATAAGAATGGTGATTGTCTTATGACTGATATATTTTTTCTTAAAGATTCTTCTGTTAAATCAGTAATATTAATATCATCTATTGTAATTGAACCTTCTTTAGTATCAAAGTATCTTAATAATAAGTTAAATAAAGTTGATTTACCATTGCCTGATCTTCCTACAATTGCTATCTTCTTATTAGGTTCTAAAGTAAGATCTAATCCTCTTAATGTGTAATCTTCTTCATCTCTATACTTAAATTTAACATCATTAAATTTAATAACACCTTTAGTATCTTTAAGTTCTTTAATACCATATTTTTCATCTTCATATAGTTTGTTATTTACTATTTCATCTATTCTTTTTAAAGAAACTGTTACTTTATTATAGTTTATTCCAAAATCTGATATAGATTCTACTACATCATCTATTCTCCATATAAATGAATCTAACATTGTAAATAAAGCAAATACTATTTTACCCTCTACAAAGAACTTTGCTGCTGTTAATAATATAAAGAATTGTAATATGAAGTAACATAATCCATTAAATGTGTAATAGAATATTTCATAATTTCTTATTTTCTTTTCATTTTTAAATATATCATTTAATGTATTAAAGATGTTTTTTTCTGTATTTTTCTTAATACCTAAAGCTTTTATTTCTCTTATACCTGTAATATTTTCTGTTGCTTGTTTTACGTATTTATCTGTTTCTTTCTTTATACTTTCTTGAGTAGTTTTAATCTTTGGAAAGAACTTATAACTAATAATTCCCATTATTAGTCCAAATATTGTTATTTCTAATCCTAAGATCCATGAGATGTAGTATGAAATTACTAATACTACTATTACTATTAATGCTTTACATATTAACTTGATAAGTCTATTTAATAAAGACATTACTCTATCTGTATCACTGTGTAGTCTATTGATAAATTCTCCTACTCCAATTTCTTCAAATGCTATAGCTGGTAGATTATCAATTTTTTGATATAAATCTTTTGAAACATTCTTCATAAATTTTATTTCAAAATAGTTATATAGTTTTTCTCTGGGAATCTGTAATAAGTTATAACATACTATATAAAGAGCCTCCCAACATATTAAGTATTTAACAAATCCATAAAAATCTTTTACTATTAATAGTTCTACTGATTTACCCCAAAGATAAGTTGCGATAACAGCTGGTAAATAAGTTGTTAAGACTAGTAGAACATAAATAAATAATTTTAACTTATCATCTTTTAAATACTTATATAAAATTTTAAAATTCTTTATCTTTTTCAACACACTTTTCCTCCCTTCAGCTATAATTTATCACTCTAGTTAACTAGAGAGTCAACACTTTATTTAAATAAAGATAAAATCGCTTCTTTATATATATCTTTTACTATTTTTTTATCTAATAGGTGATATATATTTTTCATCATTACTCCACTATTTATCTCCATAACTAGATATTTATTATCTTTTGTTTTTATTATATCTATACTTGCAAATCCAATATTTAATTTACTTAATACTTGATTTACTATTGTCATTAAGTTATCTTCTACTATTTTATCATTTAATATTTGTGCTGTTGCTCCTGTTGATAAATTAAATTTCCAATTATATTCAAATATTTCATCTTTTTCTAATACTTTGTCATATGTATTATCAAATTCAATATTTTTAAAATGGTTATAGTTAAAATCTAGTAATAATTCTTTAATAGTTTTTATTCCATCTCCTATTACTACTGGTTTATTTTTTTGATATATAAGTTTTATTTCTTTATTTAAAACAATAATTCTATATTCTTTATCTATATCATAAAATGGACAATAGCTAATTGAATAGTTATCCTTATGAAGTTTTTGTATTAATGTCTCTATGTCATCTACATTAGTAATATGATATACACCATTTCCACAAGTTCCTTTATTTGGTTTAATTACTATACTTTGATTATTATTATAAAAGAATTCTTTTACTTTGTTTATGTCATTATATCCAATAGCAAATTCATTATTATTGTCATTAGAATACAAAATATTATGGTCTATAATTGGTATATTATCTTCTCTTAGTACTTCATATAATCCATATTTATCATCTAATATTTCTCCTAAGGCATGACTATTTAGATCAAACTTATATCCTGATATAAATCTTTCTTTATTATCTTTTTTTAATCTTATTATCCAGTCTCTTGATAATAATTTAAACTCTATATTTTCTTCTTCACAGATTTCTTTAATTACTTTATGAATAATCTTTTCTTCTACCATGGTTATCACTCTCTTTAAACAGGTATATTTTATCATTATCCATGTTAATTGACAATGATTTATTATTCTTATAAAATAAATTTATATCGGAGGTAGTTTTGATATATAAGTTTTATTTCTTTATTTAAAACAATAATTCTATATTCTTTATCTATATCATAAAATGGACAATAGCTAATTGAATAGTTATCCTTATGAAGTTTTTGTATTAATGGCTCTATATCATTTACATTAGTAATATGATATACACCATTTCCACAAGTTCCTTTATTTGGTTTAATTACTATACTTTGATTATTATTATAAAAGAATTCTTTTACTTTGTTTATGTCATTATATCCAATAGCAAATTCATTATTATTGTCATTAGAATACAAAATATTATGGTCTATAATTGGTATATTATCTTCTCTTAGTACTTCATATAATCCATATTTATCATCTAATATTTCTCCTAAGGCATGACTATTTAGATCAAACTTATATCCTGATATAAATCTTTCTTTATTATCTTTTTTTAATCTTATTATCCAGTCTCTTGATAATAATTTAAACTCTATATTTTCTTCTTCACAGATTTCTTTAATTACTTTATGAATAATCTTTTCTTCTACCATGGTTATCACTCTCTTTAAACAGGTATATTTTATCATTATCCATGTTAATTGACAATGATTTATTATTCTTATAAAATAAATTTATATTGGAGGTAAAATATGGAAACAAGTATTTATAATTCAGATCAAAAGTCTTTTTTAGAAAAAAATTTGGAAGATCAGGACAGAATTAAGAACTTAAAGAGGCAATTAGCTGACTCAATTGATAATGGAGAAATAGTATTAGGTACTAATATGGCTAGTACTACTATGAGAGATTTAATGTCTCTACTTAATGAAGATGAAGTAAGAGTTAGAGATAATTTAGCTCCTTTTATAAAAAAAGAAGAAGAATATGAAAGAAGAAAAGATGATATTAGAAAAGCCCATGGCTTAGGTAGTGATGACTTTTTAGATGATGATACTTTAAAAGAAATTGTTAATTTACAAGCAACAATGAGGCAAGAGAATTTTAATCTTCCTGAAAATTTAAAAGAAGATAATTTCAAAGAAAATGAATTAGAATCTATGTTTAAAACTGAAGTAAAGGAAGAAACTAGTAGTCTAGCTAGACAGTTTAAATAATGAAAACAATTGCTAATAAAATTATTGATGGTGGAATAGGAGTTATTCCTACTGATACTGTTTATGGTTTGGTTTGTGATGCTCTTAATATAGATTCTGTTGATAAAATATATAAATTAAAGAAAAGAGATTATAATAAACCTTTAGTTATATTAATATCTAATATAGAGATGTTAAAGAGATGTGTAAAAAATATAAATGAATTAGAATTTGATATTATAAATAGATATTGGCCTGGGGAGCTTACTATAGTCTTTAAAAAGTCTAATTATATACCTGATATAGTTGCTGGTGGTACTGATGAAATAGCTATTAGAATGCCTAATAATATAGAATTAATTGAATTAATAAATTCTATTGATAGGCCTTTAGTTGCTACTAGTGCTAATGTTTCTAGTAAAGAAACTATTACTAATATTGAAATGTTAGAGGACTCCATTAAGAATAATATAGATTTTATTATTGATGGTGGTAATATTAATAATAATGCATCTACTATTATTAAAGTAATAGATAATAAAATAAAAGTATATAGAGAAGGAAATATCTCTAAAGATATTATTAATGCATATAAAGATATAATTATAAAATAAAAAAGAGAAATTAATTTCTCTTTTTTTATCTATTATCCCATCTGCTAGGTATTGATATATATCTAGTTGGATTTACTGTACTTCTTTGATATGTGTACCATGTACATCCTCCACCTTTATGCCAACTACATGTTGTCATTTCTATATGAAGATGTGGACCTGTAGAATATCCTGTAGAACCCATATTTCCTATTGAAGTATTTGCTGAAATTATTGGTCCATTTTGAATACTACTACTGCTGTTATAACTTACATATCCAGCTACTGCACTACTGAAGCTTCTTAAATGTGCATATGTTGAATAAATATATTGTCCATTATAATTATGTCTTAATACTACAATTAATGCTCCATATGTATCATATCCTACAAAGAATAATTGCCCTGAAGCTATTGGATATACAGGTATAGATTTATTTGAACTTGATAAGTCTACTCCTAAATGTCCACCATATCCTGAATACCATTGTGTAACATATCCATATTCCATTGGTCTATAGAATCCATTTGTACTAGGAACTGATGAAGAAGAATTTCTTTGTTGTACTCTATATTGGCAAGTATATATATCTTCTGTATCTCCACATCCTAAATTTTTATAATAAGTAATATTTCCTTTAGCAGCTTTAATTTGATCTTCTAGAGCTGGCATAGTTTCTCTGATTGACTTAGAGTCAGCATTTATTCTTTCTTTTTCACTCTCTAACTCTTCTTCCATACTCTTTAGTTCAACTTTTTTATTAGCTAGCTCTTTCTGTCTTTGTTCATTAATCTTAATTAATTCTTCTAATTCTTTCATTACTTTATTATTATATTCAGTTAATTGTTCTACTACTGATACTCTATAAATAAGATCAGTTATTGAAGATGCTCCAAAAGCATATTCTAGATACACATTATCTCCATTAGATAATTGATAGTATTCCATTATTTTTTTGCTTTCTTCACTCTTCTTTGCTATTTCTTCATTACTTTCATCAATCTCTTTTTGTAATTCATTTATTTCATTTTCAGTAGCTTCTATTTTTGCTTCTATATCTTGAATTTTTTTCTTTATTTCTGCTATTTCAGCATCGTTAGTAGCTATTTTTGCTTTTTTTGCTTCTAACTCACTTGTATATTTTTCTACTTCTGCTTCAAACTCTTTTATAGTTTTTGCTTTTGTTTCAATAGGTAGTACAGATATTGAAACTATTAGAACTATAATTGAGAATATTGAGAAGTATTTATTTATTTTTTTCATTATATCTTTAAGTATTTTCTAACGGCACTAGCACTACCAATCATACCGACTAATACTCCTATTATTACTATCATTCCTGAAGTAGTATAAATAAATGGCTCTGGTTTAATTAATTTAATTAACTCAGAAAATAAATATCCATCAAAATGATTATAGAAAGCTAAATATCCATATGTTGTAAATATTATAGGAATAATTGATCCTAGAAGTCCTAAAATCATTCCTTCTATTACAAATGGAGCTTTAACTGCTAAGTTGCTTGCTCCTACTACACGCATTATTCCAATACTTACTTTTCTATTATCTATAGTTAACTTAATAGTATTTATTATTAAGAATACTGTTACAAGTATTAAGGCTATTACAACTATATAAGTTACCTTTTCTATAGAGTCAAATGCTGATACTAATTTATCAACCATTCCTTCTCCATATCTAACTACTGATACGTGTTTTATTGCTTTTATTTTATCTGCTGTATGTTTAATTTGTTCAACATCTTTAACTTTTATTTGGAATGTGTCTTTTAATGGGCTTTCTTCATCATCCCAGTTTTCTAATACTGCATTAAAGACATCTGATTGTGACTGAATTTCTTCTTTAACTTCTACTCTACTTTGAAATTCATAACTATCGATATTTTCAATATCGTCTAGCTCTTCTTTTATTTCATCTATTTCTTGATCAGTTACTTCTCTGTCTAAAAATACAACTATAGTAAGATCTTTTTCTATTTCTTTAGTAAAATTTTGAACATTAAATGATGCCATTATTGCAACTGATACTATTATTAATGTGATTGTAATACATGATATAGAGGCTAATGATAAACTGAAATTTCTTTTTACACTTTTTAAAGCATCTCTTATGCTTCTTACTAACATTCTAAGCAACTTCATTTTTATAAGTTCCTTTCTTCTTAAAATTAACTAATCTACCATCTTTTAGTGTAATTACTTGTTTTTTCATTTTATCTACTATATCTCTATCATGAGTAGCCATAATAATTGTTGTACCTCTATTATTGTTTATTTCTTCTAGTACTTTTACAATCTCCATACTCATATCTGGATCTAAGTTTCCAGTTGGTTCATCACATAATAATAGTTTTGGATCATTTACTATAGCTCTTGCTATAGCAACTCTTTGTTGTTCTCCACCAGATAATTGATCTGGGTAATTATGAATTTTATTTTTTAATCCAACATCTTCTAAAGCTTTAAGTACTTTTTGTCTTATTTCATCTCTAGGAGCTCCAATTACTTCTAGGGCGAAGGCAACATTTTCATATACTGTTTGCTTTTCTAATAATCTATAATTTTGAAAAACTATACCTAGTTTTCTTCTTAATCTGTATACTTTTGAATTTCTTAATTTAGCTACATCCAAACCACCAACTATTATTTGACCTTTAGTTGGTTTTTCTTCACGGTATAACATTTTTATTAATGTACTTTTTCCGCTTCCTGAACCACCTATAACAAAGACAAAGGCACCTTTTTCAATGGCTAAATTTAAATCATAGATAGCTGTAACGCCGTTCTTATATTTTTTCTCGACATTTTTAATTCTTATTAGGTCCATTTTCTCCTCCTATCCTTATTAATTTATTTTAACATAAAATATAATACTTATAAAGTAAATAAAAGAAAAAAAACAAATTGTTATAAATTTGTTTTTAGTCAGCTCCTTTAACTTCATATGAATCTGTTGCTACAAAGAAGGCTTTTGAATCTATCATTCTTACTCCTTCTTTAACTTTATAATAATCTTTAGTTGGTATTACAACAAGAACTACATCCTTCTTTTTTTCTAAGATTCCACCTTTTACTCCAAATTCTGTTGTTCCATGATTTAGTACATCTATTATATAACTAGATATTTTATCAGCTTCTGTTGTTACTATAAAGAATGCCTTATTCTTTGATACTCCTAATATTACTTTGTCTATTACGTAGCTACTTATATATAAATATATAATTGCATACATTGCTTTTACTATTCCAAAGTATAGTGATGCAACTA
>AUXO012083508.1_pt1 | contig 11866 bp, 13 predicted proteins | sample 768731 | NCBI WGS metagenome assembly AUXO01 (sample SAMN02715735, study PRJNA202380) | gut metagenome | biome: sheep rumen | host: Ovis aries | place: New Zealand: Palmerston North | reverse complement strand
CTGGTGCCGAATGGCAGAATTGAACTGCCCTTTGAAGCTTACCATGCTTCCGTTCTACCACTAAACTAATTCGGCAAAAATGGTTCTAATCGAACCAAATTAATTTAATATAAACAATAATTGCAATCAATACTCTATAAAATGCAAATACAGAAAAATCATGTTTCTTAATATATCTAAGCAAGAACTTAATGCAGATAACACCAACAACAAAAGAAGTAACAACACCAACAACTACTTCAAGAGTTAGTTCCAAATCACTAACCTTTAAAATAGTAGCTCCAGCAATAATAGGAACTGATAATAAAAACGTAAACTTAGTAATAGCCTCTCTACTAAGTCCCATTAACCTTCCAGCTAAAATAGTAGTTCCACTTCTAGAAAAACCAGGAAAAACTGCAAATGCCTGTGAACAACCAACTAAAAAAGCCTGCTTCATACTAATAGAATTAAAATCAACTTCTTTATTCTTATAATGTTTACTAGCCCATTTATCACCAATATAAATAAGTACACCCATAACTCCTAAAAATAAAGCAATTAACCATATCTGTCCTCTAAAAAATTCCTCAATAAGATCATCTAAAACAAAGCCAACAATAGCAGCAGGTATTGTAGCAACCACTAAATACCAAAATATTTTCCCCTCACTCTTTTGCTTTCTCCCTTTATGAGTAAAATTATATATTGCCGAAATAAATAAATTCCACCATTCTTTAAAATATATAACTAAAACAGCAAGTAAAGTTCCAAAATGTAGAGCAATATCAAATGCCATAGAAGATTCCTTCCATCCAAACAAATAAGGAACTATTATTAAATGGGCAGAAGAAGAAATCGGTAAAAACTCTCCAATTCCTTGTACAATCCCTAATATAACACTTTGTATAAAAGACACACTCATCCCTTCTTTCTATATAATTTTATTATAACAAAACCAAAAATAAAAGTAAATATGATTTAAAAATAATGTCAAAATAGCAATGTTAACGTAAACTATATTAGATAAAAAGGAGGTAAAAATATGTATTACTACGGTGGATATAACAACAGTGGCTACAACAATTCATGTTGTTATAATAATAGCTACCCTATGTATGGTAGCTATGGTTATGGTGGTACAGGATACGGCGCAGCAATAATATTAGTATTATTTATTTTATTAGTCATCATCATAGGTACTAGAATAACAGTATAAAAAGAAAAGAGAAAAACTCTTTTCTTTTTACATATTTTATGATAAGATATTATTCACAAGGGAGTGATTTTATGCTTAAAACATCAGATATATTAGATGAAAAAGATCCAAAATTAAGAGCAAAAAATACAGATGTAGATTTCCCATTAACCAAAAAAGAAAAAGATACAATCCACGATATGTTAGAACATTTATATCTTTCTCAAATAGAAGAAAAAGCTAAAAAATATAATTTAAGACCAGGAATGGGACTTGCAGCACCACAACTTGGCATTAATAAAAATTTCTTTGTTATCTGTCACGAAGAAGAAGAAGGTGTTTTTAAAAATTATGTTTTGATTAACCCTAAACTAATATCTAACTCTGAAGAATTAATATATGCAAGTGGCGGTGAAGGATGTCTAAGCGTAAATCGTGAAGTAGAAGGAATTGTACCTAGATATGCAAGAGTAACATTTGAAGGCTATGATGAAAACGGGAAAAAAGTACGATATCGTGCAAGAGAAGAACTAGCAATAGCATTTCAACACGAAATGGATCACTTAAACGGAATATTATTCTTTGATCATATTGATCCAAAAAATCCATATAAAAACATGGAATTAATGAGAGAAATTTAATTTCTCTTTTTTAATTTCCATTTTAAATTACTATCCTCTAAACTATAACTATAATCCTTTAACTTGCAATCATATTGAACACCAACATAACTATTATCACCATTTAATACCCTAGTCTTATCACGTGGATCATTAATTTTTTCATCAGATGCCTTTAAATATTTTTTTTCAACTAAAACTGAAACTTTAATTTTACCATCTACAGTAGCCCCTTCAATACTTTTTATATTCTTTTTAACACCATTTACCTTATCGTAAGAACTACAAACCCCATCAATACTAATCTCATATCTATAATCAGAAACATAATTTTTAGCAGCAACAACAATACTATTTTTCAAATCATTATAACTATCATTCCTTGTTTGTTGTATTAAATGATTCACATTTGGAATAGCAAAAGCAACTAACATAGCAAGTATAACTAAAACAGCAAGAACCTCTATTAAAGTAAACCCCTTTTTATTTAACCTCATTTATCACACCATCCTAAACATTTTATACAATAAAACCCTTGATACACAAGGGATATTTTTTTATGGTTGCCCCAGTTCGATTCGAACGAACGGAATGTCGGAGTCAGAGTCCGATGCCTTACCACTTGGCTATGGGGCAATATATCAGATAACAATTATATTATAATACATTTTCTCATTTTGTGGAATACCTAAATTAACTTTTTTATAATAAAAAACTTCTGATGTACAAAATAAAAAAGCACAAAATGCTTTATAAATAATATCATAATACTACCAAGAAACCTAAATCATATGAACAACTTTCCATTTAATTCTCTGAATAGCATTATCAATACTTTTCTCATCTTTATCTATAATAGAAGCAATTTCTTTATAATTAAAATTTTGAATTCTTAATTTTAAAACAATTTCTTCCAAAAAACTTAACTTATCCACTATTTTATGATATATTTCCTGATAAGATTGTTCATCTAATAATAATCTTTCTGGATTCAATTCTCTATCTTCAATATAATTTAAAATACTATCATCACCATATTCATCCATACTATAATCAAGAGAAATAGCTTCATTTAATATTTGAGACTTATAATTAGACTGTTTTCTTAAAAAACTAATTAATCTATTCTCCATACAAGTTTTTACAAATGTATAAAAAGAAGCCTCTTCCTGTTCATGATATAAATGAATAGCATCATAAAAAGCTAATAAACACTCTTGTTTAATATCCGATAACTCTAAACCTTTATTACAAGATAATCTATAATAAATTCTACTTATTTTTTCAATAATAGGTAAATATTTAAAATATAAAATATTAATAGCATCTTCATTGTATTCTTGTGCATAATAAACCAACTCATAGTCATTATATTCATCCATCATGGCTTCATCCTCATATTAATAATCTCTGACAAAAACATTCCACAAGATACAGACGCATTTAAACTATTAATTTTACCATACATTGGTATCTTAAGAACAAAATCGCAAGAATCTTTTACAATTTTACTAACACCATGTCCTTCATTTCCAATCACAAGTCCAATAGGCATACGATAATCTATATTTCTATAATCATCTCCATTCATATCTGTTGCAATAAGCCAATACCCATTTTCTTTTAATTTAGATATAGCAACATTCAAATTAGCAACTCTAATAATTTTAACATGATGAATAGCCCCTACTGACGTTTTTACCACAGTAGAATTAATTCCTACACTCCTGTCATTTGGAATAATAATTCCCCTAACCCCCATAGCCTCACAAGTCCTTATAATTGCTCCAAAATTATGAGGATCTTCCAAATGATCTAATATAACCACAATAGGATATTCATCTTCTTTTTCATAAGAAAATAATACATCTAAAGGATAAGTAGCAACCTCACTAATCTCTAAAACAAATCCTTGATGATTCCCATTTACCAAATGATTCAAAACCTGTTGGTCAACAAAGTTAATCTTTATATTATTATCTTTTAATTCACGAATTAAATCAACCTCTTTACTTTTTTTATTTACATAGGCTCTTACAATTTCTCTATCAGAACTTAAAGTTTCTCTTACAACGTTTTTTCCATATACGTACATGGCATCACCTCTATTACTTTTAATATTTCTTCTAATCTTTCCCTATGATTTGAAAGATATAAATAGCCAATTAACGCCTCAAAACCAGTCGCCTGTTTATAAGTAGCAAGATCAGTATGTTTAGGATGAATACTTCTTTTATAATTTCTTCCACGTTTAACAATTTCAATCTCATCATCTGTTAAATGATTTTCTTCAATTAACCTCTTTAATATAGAAGCCTGCCCTTTTGCAGACACATATTTTACTACTTCCCTTTGTAAATCCTCCACCTTAGCAAAACCTTTTTTTATACACTCCTCTCTTATATATACTTCAAAAATAGCATCTCCCATATAAGCAAGAGTAATAACATTCATACAATTTGTATCCATTTAATACTCCTTTCATATCACAGCATAATAATATCATTTTTGAAATAAAAAGTAAAGTGATTTTTAAATCAAATTATCTCTAATATACAAACCTGTTCCACTAACTTTATAAATAGTCATACTTATTTTTTTAACACATTTAATAAAGCCTAAACCTGGTATTACAACGTCTTGTCCATCTTCCAATAATATTTCGTCTTTTTCATAATCATGAAGAAAATCACTCTTAAAAGATGCAAAACGAACAGTTAAATTATTTGATACATAAAAAACTATACTATTCCTAGTAGCAGAATAATAATCTATTCTAAGAATATTATCTATAATTAAACTACCACTTCCTTCTATTTGACAACTTTTAGGCTTTATTTCTTTCTTAGGTGTTATTTTCTTTATATCAGAACCATCCAAATAATTCACAATACTTTTTTTATTAATTAATCCCGGTGTATCTATAAGTGTTAATTGATTTAACCTAACTTCTATTTTATCAAGCGTTGTAGAAGGATACATACTAACTGTTACTAAATCATTATGAAGAGAATCATCATAAAAATTAATCATTTTATTAATTAAAGATGATTTCCCTGAATTAGTAGTACCTACTACATATAACTCATTATATTCAGATATTTTATCATATAATTGTGAAATACCTTCTCCCGTTTTACTACTAATAAAAAATACATCCCTAACAAAAGAATACTGCTTTTTTACATAATGAATAATTTTTAATGCATTAGTAGATTTTGGTAAAATATCCTTTTTAGTTATTACCAAAATAACATTTTTAAATTTCTCAATTCCCAAACAATCCAAAGACAAAACATCTGTTACATATAAAACAACTGCATTCTTTGGAATGCCACTTAATATTTTCATATAATCCTCATTAGTAAGAGAAACCCCCATATATTGCCCGTAATATTTAAGTTTATAACACCTCTCACATAAATTATTTTCCATATTTTCAATATATCCCAAAGCATTTTTATTATCACTTTGAAGCAACATTCCACAACCTAAACACTTCTTCATCCTATAACACTCTCTTTTCTTTCCCTATTTCTTAAAATACCTTTTTTCCAACCTTCTAAAAAATCTAGTAACAATAAAATCCTTATCCGTCATAGGATTCACTAAACAAGTCATAATACCTACCCTATTTCCACCCAATACATCAGTAAATATCTGATCACCTATAATACAAAATTTCTCTCTTTGATACCCATATTTCTTAAATACTTTTTTAAAATTACGCTTTAACGGTTTTACAGATAAATGATAACAATCATCAACTAAATCTTTAAATGGAGCTAATCTCTTCTTTCTAGCATTTGAAAAAATAATCACTTTAAATCCATCTTTTTTAAGCGTATTAAATAATTTTTTTAATTCTTCCTTTGGTTCTTTTTCATAATATCCTATACACGTATTATCTAAATCAAATAATAAGCATTTTATTCCTTCTTTTTTTAGTTCGTGATAATTTATTTTATAAATATTTTCCTCGTATTTATTAGGTATGAATAAGTTCATGATAACCTCCTATATATTTATTTTATTAATGCATCATAATTATATCATAATTGAAATATATTGTAAATGATTAAATTTTCTCCTAAAACATTATATTCATTATATCATATTTTTTGTATTTTACCCTAATACAAAAAAATGCTCCTATATAAGCATTTTTATCTATTTTTTTAATTTTTTTTGGATTTTAATTGAATAATTGCCATTTTCTATTTCATTTATTATACTTGACATACTATTTATATCAAAATTAGTTGGTAATATTGGAAATGCATGAATTCTAGATCCATAATTATCTATTATAATATTTGGATGATAATTATAATCTATAGTATCCATTAATCCATCAAATATAAACATAAAATTTCCTTTTACTTTTTTAAACATCTTTTTATGTTCTTCTAAATAATTTAGTGTTTCTTTTATTGTTTGTTCATTATCACGATAATCAAATAATATGTTTAAACTTGGTTTTATATCTTGTTTATTAAGTTCTATTAACAGTTGCTCTAACCTTTTTAAATAGTTATCTGGACTTTGCGTTTTGTTCATCAACTTTAGTGTTGTAGGAGACGCTGATTCTACTCCAATACTTGCTTTATTTACTCCTGATTTTTTTAAATCGCTGATATAATATTCCCATTTGTTATCTACATGAAATTCAATATTCCATTTTAATTTCTTTGTTTTTAAATATTCAAGCTTTCTTTTTGTTTCTTCTTTACATACTCCAAAATTTGCTGCTAATAAATTGGCTTGTATATTCTCTCCATATAACTTTTCAATATTTTCTACATTTTTTATAAAAATATCTATAGGCACATTTTGATATTTATCCATTACACAGGAATTTAGACAAAATGTGCAGTTATATGGGCAATTTCTGCTTTCTTCTACATATGGCACATACTCTTTGTAATTTGGAAATTTAGAAAAATCTATTGGCCTAAATTCTATGTTTGGATAATTATAGTTATTCTCTATCTTTTCTCCTCTTTTATATAATGATGGTATTTTATTATCTTCTTTAAGTACAATTCTTTTATACAGTTCGTATATTGTGTATTCTGCATCTCCTGTTATGATATAGTCTATATTAGAAGAGTCTTCAAATGTTTTTAAACCTATACTTTTTATTTGCCAACCAGAAATTACTATCTTTACATTTTTATTATTTTCTTTTATTCTTTTAGCTATTTCAAGAGATTCAAGATATTCCCACGCACATGTACAACTAATACCTATTAATACTGTATCATCTCCAATATTTCTCTCTATATCTGTTATATCTTTAGAATTACATATTTTTACAATACAGTTAGAAATATTATGCTCATCTAGAATTGATGATGCAATTAATAATCCTGGATTCATATAGTTGCATCCTTTTGTTAATGCTAGAGGAATATGATATGATGGATGCGATATATCCATATAAGGAGGACTAACTAATATTACTTCTTTACCTTTTTTTAACTCTTGCATATTTTTGATATTGACTTTCTAAATCAGGTAATCCAATATTATTTCTTAAATCATACATCGAATTAGTTACTATATCTTTTACTTTTTTTGTACCATTATATAATATTTCAAATGCTTCCGTTTTATCCTTTAAATATGGCTCTGTTCTTTTTCTCATCGGCTCTAATAATTCATTTAAAGTTTGTTTTAATATATTTTTTGCCTCATCTTCAGATATTTGATTCATCTCATACATTTTTAATATATTTTGGTATTCTTCTGGATTAAAAATTCTTATATATTCTAATACTACATTTAAGCCTTTTACATTTGATTTTATCCACTTCATATTATTTATTTTATTATTTACTATTTCTTCCGTATCTCTTATATAAATTGCATTATTCAAGCTTTTACTCATTTTATTAGAACCATCTAATCCTACTATGTGATTGTTATCCGTTGTAATATAACTTGGTACTCTTATATTTATATTAAATTCATTGTTTAAATATTTAATTATCTCTTGAGTTATTAAGATATGGTCAATATTATCCTTTCCAACTGGTACAATAGATGCATCTAGTGAATATATATCTGCTGCTTCCATTACAGGATATGCAACTAATCCTAAAGATACTTCATCACTATTTGTATGTTTGCTCATTTCTAATAAACTAGGTGTTTTGTTAACTCTATTAATATTTACATAGTTTTGAAATATTCCATATATGTGTGATAAATATGGTATTTGAGATTGTAAATAAAATGTAGTTGTATTAGGATCTATTCCCATACCTATTGCATCAATTACTTCGTTAATTGCGTTATTAAATATGGTATTTATTTCCTTTTTTCTTGATTTTGTTGTTAACATATGTAAATCAGAAATTATAAAATAGTTTTCATAGTTTTTCTGTAAATCAGCAAAAGTTTTAAAAGCTCCCACATAATGTCCTAAATGCAATTTACCTGTTGGCCTTCCACCAGATAACATTCTTTCTTTCATAACTTTTTCCTCCTAATTTTTATTTGATTCTCATTCTTTATGTTATATTTTTCCGCAAAGTTTCCTCTTACAATTCCTATTTCTGTATAACCAAATGAACTTCCTGGATAAATAATTAATTCATTATCATCTCTTTCCATCATTCGCTTATTATAGATTGCTTCTATATTCTTATTGTTGATTTCCAAGTTGTATTTAGAACCGTTCTTTGGCATATTTGATTCGTTAAATTTATGATATAATTTGACATTTCCAAAATTATCAATATGCATTACTGTTCCTTCTTTTATATCTAACATTCTTATTTTTTCTTTTGAAAATGGGTTTCCTAATTCTTTTAATGGTACACCACTAGCTGCTTTTCCTACTGCTGGTGAATGTACATATTTTCCACCAAAAGGAACAAATCCTGGATCATGTAGCTCATATAATTCTTTACATCCATATTCTTTTACTAAAAATGAAAATGCTCCCGTATTTGTCCCTTCAAATATTAAATTCTTTTTTTGAGTTATTCCTATTATTCTTTCAGTTCTTTCTTTTAATGGATTTACAATTACAGATATTATGGTGTTTTCTGGATAAGCATTTGCTACTAGTTGTACTAGAAAATTTACATTAACAATACTATATGCATCAACTGGTACTATAGGTTCTATTTCAACATCATAACTATTTGCATTATTATAAATCGCTCCTCTAATTTCATGCCAGGCAACATCGACACAATCAGTTAATACAACAATTTTTTTCTTTTGCATTTCTCATTCTCCTTAAATTTACATTCTTCTAATGTGAGATTTAATCTTTCAAATATTTCTTTCCCTCCCATTCCTGATTTGAATGTATTTTCTAATTCTAATTCTTTATGTACATTTGATAAATCATCAATTTGTTTTACTTCTATTCCTAAATAAAGTTCACAGTTAGGCCATTTAATTAGATTAACTATTGATTTTTCTCCTATATATTTGGTTATTATTCTTTCTTGGTAACCAGTATTCTTCATTCCTATACCTTCCATGAATTGTTTGGCTTTCGCTAAACTATCAAATTCTAGTATTATTCCTTGTTCTTCTCTATAGGATTCTTTTTTATTTAAAACTTTGAACTGTATTTTTATTTTGTTATTACTTTCTTGTATTCTTAGTATTGCATTTTTGGTTATTAATGATTGATTCCCCGTATCATAAGTATATATTTTTTCTTTAATTGATGTTTCTTTATAATTATTTTTTTCTAATAATTTTAATATTCTATTTTCGTCTATATTAAATATTACTTGTTCAATTTTATTATCTTTGTATATATTTATTATTCCATTAAATATTTCATAAGAATACTCTCTTGTCTTTTTTAAATATTCAAAATATGTCATCAAAAAATATATTTTATCTGTTGTATCTAATGCATCAAAATTTATTATTTGTTTATTAAAGCCATCTATAATATATACTCCTTGTTCATCATAATCTAATTTATCAATTGAAACACATGGTTTGCACAATTCTCTTGTTATATTGGCAAAATGACTTAATTTATTATTTCCTTTTATAATTATTCCCTTTGATTCTAATATTAGTTTTATATTATTAAGATTATATTTTATATTTTTATATAAAATATTTCCAGGTTTATTTTGAGCTATTTTTGAAATTTTTCCAATGGCAAACCCTTTTGATATACTATCACATTTTTGTAATATACTTGAATCTTTTATGCTATAAGAAATATTTATATTATGATTATTTAGTACAACAGGTCTAGTTTGAAATATGTATATTTTATTTTCTTTATCTATTCCCCATTCAACATCTACATCTGTTCCAAATTTATCTTTTATCTTAACCAAACACTTTAATAATTCTAAAATGTTACGATTATTAATCTTGTTAATTGCACTTGGAAAAACTTCTAATGACTTAATATTATCTTGTCCTTCTACTACTTTTGTCCCTAATCCTTCTGTCCATTCTACAATATATTTTTTTTCTCCGTCTGTTGGATTACAGCTAAACATCACACCTGACAAAATTACTGGTGCTACTTTTTGCACTAAAATAGGCATAGATTCTTTTGATAAATCGATGTGATAAATCGATGTATATAGTTTTGAATTTTCTGTAAAGAATGAAGCATATATTTTTTTTATAGCATTTATTATTTCTTCATCTGTTGATACATTTAAAAATGAATCATATTGTCCAGAACTACTAAAAAATATTGAATCTTCACATGTAGCAGAGCTTCTTATTACTAATTTTTCATTTTTAAATTCTTTTCTTATTACTTCTAATATCTCTTTTTTTATTTTGTTATTTACATATATATCTTCATAATTAGATAGATCTTTATTCTTGTTTTCTTTAATTATTTCATGAAATGTACTTTTGCTTATTATTAATGTTCTTGGAATTATTATATTTTTTTCATCTTTGAATAAGTCTGCTAATATCTTTAAGTTATTCCCTTTTTTTCCATAATCTTCTTCAGATTTTTGAAAATCTTCTATAACTCTTTGCATACATTCACTCTTTCATATTTTAATTATTTTTTTTTACTTTTTATTTTTTCATCATCTTCATTTTTATACACACTATGCCTTAATTCCATATCTTCAAAGTATTCTATTCCAATTGCTCTTCTTACTCTCAATAAAACTTCCTTAGCTTTTCGTCTTGCCTTTTTACTACCTTCTTCTAGCATATCATATACAAAATCTATATGGTTTTCATAGTAATGTCTTCTTTCTCTAATTGGCTCTAATATTTCCTGTATAACATTATTTAAGAAAAGTTTTACTTTTACATCTCCTAATCCACCTCTTTTATAATGTTCTTTTAATTCATCTAGATTCTTATATTCTGGTAAATATTTTTTAAAATGTTCATCAGTACATAGAGCATCTAAATATTTAAATACTGTATTATTTTCTACATCTCCTGGATCTTCTATTCTTAAATGATTTGGGTCTGTAAACATTCCCATTACTTTTTTCTTGATAACATCTGGCTCATCTGATAAATAGATACAGTTATCCATACTTTTACTCATTTTATGTTGACCATCTGTTCCAGGTAGTCTCTTACATATATCTTTTTCTGGAGTAATTAAATATGGTTCTACTAAAGTTTCACCATATATTGAATTAAATGTTCTAACTATTTCTCTATCCTGTTCCAAAATTGGTTCTTGATCCTCTCCTCCTGGTACTAATGGTGCATCAAATGCTGTTATGTCTGCAGCTTGGCTTATCGGATATGTTAGAAATCCTATTGGAACATTTGCTCCAAACCCTTTGTCTTTCATCTCCGTTTTAATAGTTGGATTCCTTTTAAGTCTAGACAATGTTACTAAATTCATATAATACATTGTTAATTCTGCTAATTCTGGTATTTGTGATTGAACAAATATAGTACTTTTTTTAGGATCAATTCCTACTGCTAGATAATCTAATGCTACTTCAATTAAACTTCTTCTTATTTTCTCTGGATCTCTTGCATTATCTGTTAACGCTTGTAAGTCAGATATAAATATATATGGTATATATTTTCCAGAATTTTGCATTTCTACTCTATTTCTTAATGA
>AUXO011322453.1_pt1 | contig 11866 bp, 9 predicted proteins | sample 768731 | NCBI WGS metagenome assembly AUXO01 (sample SAMN02715735, study PRJNA202380) | gut metagenome | biome: sheep rumen | host: Ovis aries | place: New Zealand: Palmerston North | reverse complement strand
CTTCTCTCTTGTTTTGCAGAAAAAGCAATCATATTTTATTATACCGCATTTTTTTGAAAAAGGCAATATTTAGTGTGCATAGTTTTTTGAATTTGTGCAATCATAATAAAAATAACAGCTCTGTCCTGTACAGGTTGCTATATTTTTAAAACTAATTTTACGGGAGATGTCAGATAATGGAACTTTGCAGAATGAAATGTGAATTTGCTTCTGAAGAACTTGCCGAACTTGCTGCCGGACGTATCCGCAGAAATCTGAAACAGATACGCAGTCTCCGTATCCGGAAGCTGGGAAAAGCTCTGCCCTCTGTCAGTGGCAGACAGCAGTTCACCATGCTGCCAGCTAATCTGAGAATGGAAAATTATGCGACAGATGTATTAATTTCTGAAATGAGTGATTCTGTTTATCCGGAACACTGGCTTCGGAAATCTGCTGAGCTGACAGTTGTCTGTGATAAAGCCGATTCTGGCACAGTTTCGGGAATTATGCAGGCTCTGGGGGCAGTGCAGGTTCGCTTTGTATAATTCTGTCACCAAATTGTGATAATTTTTGACAAAAAAGTAATCATTCATGTACTTGACAAATCTGCAAAAATATGATAGCATGAAAGAGATGAAAAATCTGCCGGATGTCAGAAAATTATCTGCTGTAGTAAGAATCCGAAAGGTTCTATTCCAGACTAATCCGGCATATATTACAGCAGGACTTTTCCTAAAAACCAAAATCGGAGGTCGAAAACATGTATCAAAAACATTTTTGTCCGGAAGGCTTGCTTCTGGACACACCAGAGAACCAGGCAGCCATTTCCAGTCCGCAGGGTCTTTTACAGGCACAGTTAAGCGGAAGAATTCTCGAAGCCAGAGTGACTACCTGTGACAGCAATCATAATATGTGGGTAAATCTGCCGTGTATGCGTGGCATGATTCCCCGTGAAGAAGGTGCTGTCGGTATTCTGGAAGGGGAACTTCGTGACATTGCCCTGATTGCAAGAGTCGGGAAGCCTGTCTGCTTCAAAGTTATCCGTCTGGATACTGATGAAACAGGGGAGGAAGTGGCAATTCTGTCACGTCGTGCCGTTCAGGAACAGTGCATGGCACAGTTTCTCAGTCAGCTGAATCCCGGTGACATTATTGATGCCAAAGTCACCCATCTTGAACCATTCGGCGCATTTGTCGATATTGGTTCGGGGATTGCCTCTATGGTGCCGATTGATGCAATTTCTGTTTCCAGAATTGCACATCCGTCTGACCGTTTTGTAGTTGGGCAGAGTATCAGGGTAATTATCAAAGGCAGACAGGACAAGAGAATTCTGCTTTCACACAAGGAACTGCTTGGCACATGGGAAGAAAATGCAGCATTGTTCCATGTGGGAGAAACAACCTGCGGCATTGTGCGTTCTGTAGAAAAATATGGTGTATTCATTGAACTGATGCCAAATCTTGCCGGACTTGCCGAGCTTCGCCAGCCTGTGGAAGTCGGTCAGCGCACCAGTGTTTACATTAAGGCATTAATTCCGGAAAAACTCAAAGTCAAGCTGATTCTGGTAGATGTCTGTGAAAACAGTGCCAAACCTGAACCACTGCGGTATTTCTATCAGGAAGACCATATTGACCACTGGATTTATACGCCGCCGGGAGCAGGCAAATTTATTGACACTGTCTTTGACGGCAGTGTTGCAGGGATTCTGTAATTATTTTCAATCCGGTTCTGTTGCAGAACCGGATTTTTTATTTTATCAATTTGATAGAAATGCTGACAAATATTTCTTGACTTTTTGAAAAATATGCTATATAATGATACTATGAGATTTTTCAGAAAGGACTGTTATCATGACCGAACTTGAAATTATGAAAAATGCCGAAGCTTGTCTCCGGTTTCTGGCAAATGGAACTGACCCGTTTACAAAAGAATCTGTTCCGGAAGATGATGTTGTCAAAAAAAAAGAAATCAGCAAATATCTGAATTTTACAGCGGATTTTCTGCATAGAAAAATTTCCGATATGCAGGAAGTTCAGATGGATTCTGTTGTTCCTGAAACACCAGAATTTGAAATCATGGATGAAGGTATACTTATTAGTCAGATTGCAAAATATTTGAATTATGTGCTGCATAGACCAGAAAGCAGTCAGTTCACAGCCAAATCCCTGATTTTCTGGCTGATAGAACAAGGAATTATTTCAGGAGAAGACAGTAGTCATAAAACTGTCACGCAAACTGGAGCAGATATAGGAATTTCTCAAGCAATTTCCGAAAAAGGCTCGAAAGTACTTCTTTACGGTTCAGATGCACAGCAATATATTTATCAGCATATCGACCAGTTTATCACCTATTTTGAACAACATGAAGAAGAATTTGTCGACAGGCGTGAACTTTTTTGTCTGACTCCGGAACAAAAAGCATATCTGTCTCCGTTTGCAGAAGAAGCAACAATTTCAGATATGACAAAATATTTGAATTCTCTGATTGATACCAGTCAGGTAAAGCCGTTAAAAAATGGAATTCTTTCCGGCTGGCTGTTCAGTAACAGAATTTTAGAAAAAAAAGGGAATCAGAAACAGTATACACCAACTTCGGAAGGGGAAAATATTGGTATTTTGTGCAGAAGCTACACACGAAACGGATATGAATTTCATATCAGTATTTTTACTGCACAGGCACAACAATATATTTTCGACCATATTGATGACCTGACAGAATTCAATCAGCTCGAAAATTAAATATATTAAAGGGGAAATTTGTATGAAAAAAAGAAGAATCACTGCCGGAATCATGACTGCTGCCATGTTGTTTTCTGCGCTGTCTGTCATGAACGTTGCCGCTGAAGATACTGAACTCGTCAACGATACGTTCGAGGAAGGCTTCGGCACTTGGAAAGCCCGTACTTCAGGAAGTACAGAATTAAGCCTGTCAGACAAGTATGCAAATTCCGGAACAAAGTCGCTTTCCGTAACCGGCAGAACTGTCAGCTGGAACGGTGCAGGCGCATCTATGATTGGCACTATGTATGCCGGAAAACAGTATACCCTCAGCGTTGCTGTTCTCTATGATGATGAATCTGTCGGCGGTCAGAATCAGCAGTTTAATCTGCAATGCCTGTATACAGATGCTAACGGCAAGGAAAATTATAAGTATATCAGCAGCGTGAACGCAAAAGCCGGCGAATGGAGTGTTATCAACGGAACTTACACCGTTCCCGAAGATGCGAAAAATATTGTTGTCTATGTAGAAGCTGCTACTTTAAGCGACTTCTACATGGACGATTTCACCGTCAAAGGCGAAAAAGTCGAAAAATCAGATGCTGCTGACGGATTTTCTGATAATTTTGATGATGGTACTGTTATGGAGTGGCAGGGGAGAGGCTCACAGACTACGCTGGAAGTTTCTGACAAATACGCTCACAGCGGAACATATTCACTTTATACTGACGGTCGTCAGCAGTTATGGAACGGGGCAACCTGCAATAAAGCCTTGGTTCTCGAAGCAGGCGGTTATTACAAATTTGGCTGCTATGTTCTTTATGATGGTGATGAATATACTGATACACAGAAATTTTCCATTAATCTCCAGTATGACCTGAACGGCAAGGAAAATTATTATACTATCTATACTGAAACCGCCAATAAAGGCGAATGGACTTATGTCGGCACAGAATGCACCATTCCAGAAGGGGCTTCCAATATGTATATCTATGTACAGACCGCCTATAAACCGGATTCTGCCGTGACAAGTCAGGATTTAATGGGCTTCTATCTGGATGATGTCACTGGTGAACGTCTGCCAGACCCTGCAATTCAGGAAGATATTTCTTCTCTGAAAGAGATTTATGCTGATGATTTTAAAATCGGCTGTGCCGTTGCCAGTGCCGAATTTACACAGGGCGCAACAAAAGATTTGATTCTGAAACATTATAACAGTGTGACAATCGGCAATGAACTCAAGCCGGAAGCTGTTCTCGACCAGAGTGCAACACTTGCCTATATGGACGCCAACGGCGGTGACCAGACAAATCCGCAGATTTCGTTAAAACAGGCGGCTGCAATGCTCAAATTCTGCGAAGATAACAATCTGGATTTGAGAGGTCATGTGTTAGTATGGCACAGTCAGACTCCGGACTGGTTCTTTAAAGAAAATTATGATGCTTCTGCTGATTTCGTTTCTCCGGAAATCATGGACAAGCGTATGGAAAACTATATCAAAAATGTCATGAATGCTATCAAGACAGAATATCCCAAACTGAACGTTTACTCATGGGATGTTGTGAATGAAGCTGCTTCTGACTCCGGCACTATCAGAAATGCAGGGGCTTACTCTCAGAATGATGGCTCTTCCGGATGGGTCAGCGTTTACGGCGACCAGAGCTATATCAAGAAAGCATTCACCTATGCCAGAAAATATGCACCGGAAGGCTGTAAATTATTCTACAATGACTATAACGAATACAGTGAGAATAAATTAAAATATATCCAGTCTGATATTCTCAAAGATTTGATTGATGCAAAATTAATTGATGGTATGGGAATGCAGTCTCATATCGGCATGAGTTCACCGTCTATTGCACAGTATGAAGCTGCTTTGAGAAGCTATGCGGCAATGGGTCTGGAAATTCAGGTGACAGAACTTGATGTGTCTCTCCGCTCGAATGCTGATGAAGATTTGCTTGCACTGGCAGAACGTTATCGTCAGTGCTTTGAAATGTACAAGAGAGTCAAGGCGGACGGTGTCAATCTTTCTGCTGTCATTCTCTGGGGAATTACAGACTCTACCAGCTGGATAGGCGGCTATCCGTTGCTGTTTGATAAAGACTATCAGGCAAAGGCAGCTTATTATGCCGTTGCAGATACTTCCGCAGAAGTACAGACCATCAAAACAGCAAGAACCTATCTTTGTGATACTTCGGAAACTGGTCTGGAACTTGCTCTGGAAGCGCAGGCAGAAAATCAGATTGGCAGTGCCGGAACTTTCAAAGTTGTTCAGCAGATAAGCGACAAGAAAGCAATCTTCAATGTCATCATCAATGCGAAAAAAGCCGGAACAGCAACTATTATGGTCGGTTCTTTCCCCATTACGTTTGATGTGAATGCCGGAAAAAATACTTTCGTTGTGGAAGCCGACCGGACAAGCAATACAGCAATGCTCAAAATCAATGGTAAAGCCTCAACGATGAAAGATGTCGTCATAAAGGATAACCCTCAAGCCGGAGATACAGAACGTTTTGATATTTCTCTGAACGGCGAAAACTGGAATTCTTTGGGTGAATTATCAGAATCCACAAACGGAAAACTTCTGTATGCCGAAATTCCGGCAATGGCAGAAGCTATTCAGGGTACACCTGCAATTGACGGCAAAATTGATGATATCTGGAAAACAGCGAAAGCTATCAATATTGACACATACTCTATGGGCAGCGGCGCAGCCGGAACAGCTAAAATTCTTTGGGATAATAAAAATATCTACGTTCTGGCAGAAGTCAAAGACCCTGTACTCAGCAAGGCAAGCAATAATAGTTATGAACAGGATACTGTTGAAATCTTCCTTGATGAAAATAATCACAAGTCAACTGCTTATGAAGCGGATGATATTCAGGTCAGAACGAATTTCGACAATGAAAAAACCGTGACTGACGGACTTTCCGCAGACAGATTTACATCTGCAACAGCAAAGACTGCTGACGGCTATCTGGTAGAATTTGCAATTCCGTCTACACTCGGCGGATTCAAGACAAATCAGATTGTCGGATTCGATGCGCAAATCAACGACGACGGCACAGGCGATGGGAAAAGAACTTCTATTGCAAACTGGTTTGACCTTTCCGGAATGGGCTATACTGACGTTTCCGGACTGGGGCTGCTGAAACTTGCCGGAGAAGAAAGCTCCCTTCTGGGAGATGCCGATTTAAGCGGTAAAATTGATATTCTGGACGTTATTACTGTAAACAAAGCGATTCTCGGCAAAGAATCCCTCAGCGCACAGCAGCTTACAAATGCAGATGTCAACCGGAATCAGAAACCAGATGCTGCCGATTCGCTGATGATTATGAAATATATTGTTGGTCTGGTGACGGAATTCTGATGAAATCAAAATATAAAGCAATTTTATTTATTATCTGTTCTGCGTTCTGTTTTGCGTTCATGAATGCATTTGTACGACTTTCTGGTGACTTGCCGTCCGTGCAGAAAAGTTTCTTCCGGAATTTTGTTGCACTCCTGATAGCTGCCGGCGCATGTTACAAAGACAGAAAAAACATGAACATTCCCCGGAACGGCTGGGGCTGGCTCGTTTTAAGAGCCAGCTTCGGCACACTGGGAATCTTATGCAATTTTTATGCAATTGACCATCTTGTCTTGTCTGATGCTTCTATGCTGAATAAAATGTCGCCATTTTTCACGATACTGTTTTCATGGCTTCTGCTGAAAGAAAAACTTCGTCCGGCACAGGGAGCGGCAGTATTGACGGCATTTCTTGGAAGTCTGCTGATTATAAAGCCAAGTCTGGATTTTACGGATTTCCGGGCTTCTGCCACCGGACTGACAGGAGGCATCTGTGCCGGAGCGGCTTATGCCTGTGTAAGAATACTGGGACAGAAAGGCATGAACAAAAATTTTATTGTTCTGTTCTTTTCCGGCTTTTCGTGTCTGATTACACTGCCATGGCTGATATTTGATTTTCATCCCATGACACTGAAACAAGTGCTGATTCTTATCGGCGCAGGCGCATCCGCTGCCGGAGGACAGTTTTCCATTACAGCGGCATACTGTCATGCACCTGCAAAAGAAATTTCTGTTTACGATTATTCACAGATTATCTTTGCTACTTCTCTGGGATATTTATTTTTCAGAGAAATTCCGGATAAATACAGTTTTATCGGCTATGGAATTATTATTTTCGCAGCAGCGGCAATGTTCTGGTATAATAACTATTATCTGACAAAAAAGCAGTCTGAAAGCTGAACTTTCAGACTGCTGATTTTTGATATTCAATTAATTTTTTTTCTTTTTAGCAGCGATATCAGCAAGGGCTTCTTTTCTGGAAAGATTAATTCTGCCCTGCTTATCGATTTCGATGACCTTGACAACAATTTCATCACCAATCTGCACAACATCCTCAACATTTTCGACACGGCGGTTTTCAAGCTGGGAGATATGAACCAGTCCGTCCTTACCGGGAGCGATTTCGACAAATGCGCCGAAATTCATGATTCTGACAACTTTACCTTTGTAGATAGCACCGACTTCCGGGTCATTTGCGATAGTTTCCACAATCTGAACTGCTTTTTTCGCATTTGCCATATCAATGCCGCTGACGAATACACTACCGTCTTCGTTAATGTCAATTTTCACATCGCATTCAGCGCATATTTTCTGGATAATCTTACCGCCCTGACCAATTACTTCACGGATTTTGTCAACTGGTACTCTGGTCTGGAGCATTTTAGGTGCATAAGCACCGACTTCAGCACGAGGTTCAGGAATAGCTTTCAGCATAATTTCATCAAGAATATATAATCTTGCTTTTCTGGTTTTCTCAAAAGCCTGTTCAATAATTGCAGGAGTCAGACCGTCTACTTTAATATCCACCTGAATGGCAGTGATACCCTTATGTGTACCGCCGACCTTAAAGTCCATATCACCGAAGAAGTCTTCCAGACCCTGAATATCAACCATAGTCATGAAATCATCACTGTCAGGCAGTGTAATCAGACCACAGGAAATACCAGCCACCGGAGCTTTAATCGGAACACCGGCATCCATTAAAGCCAGTGTTGAACCACAGATAGACCCCTGAGAGGTAGAACCGTTAGAGCTTAACACTTCAGAAACGAGTCTCATGGAATAGGGGAATTCTTCTACAGACGGCAGAACCGGAACAAGTGCTTTTTCAGCAAGTGCGCCGTGACCGATTTCACGTCTGCCCGGTCCTCTGGAAGGCTTTGTTTCGCCGACAGAATAAGACGGGAAATTATACTGATGCATATATCTCTTAGAAGTTTCTTCATCCAGACCGTCAATTTTCTGTGCATCGCTGACAGGTCCGAGTGTCACCACTGTCATGACCTGTGTCTGTCCTCTGGTGAACAGTCCTGAGCCGTGAACTCTTGGCAGAACACTGACTTCAGCAGCCAGCGGACGAATTTCATCAATTCCTCTGCCATCTACACGTTTGCCGTTGTACAGCCAGTTACGGACAATCTTTTTCTGTAATTTATAAATACATTCATCAATTTTGGCAACTGTTGCATCACCGAACTGTTCAGCAAGCTTTTCATCGAAAGCAGTATGCACTTCGTCAATAATCGGCTGCATACGCTCATCACGAACGTTCTTGTCATTGGTATCCAGAGCTACTTTCACCTTTTCACCGACAAGAGCTTCTACTGCATCAAAGACATCATGCGGAATTTCCTGAGATTCAAACTCAAATTTCGGCTTGCCGATTTCTTTCTGAATTTCAGAGATAAAGGCAACCATTTTCTTGATTTCTTCATGACCGGTCATGATAGCATTCAGCATTGTTTTTTCATCGACTTCGTTTGCGCCTGCTTCAATCATGACGATTTTGTTTGCACTTCCGGCAACAGTCAGAACAAGGTCATTATTTTCTCTCTGTTCCTTTGTCGGGTTCAGGACGATTTCGCCGTCCACCAGACCAACGCTGATGCCTGCAATCGGACCATTCCACGGAATATCGGAGATAGAAATTGCAATAGAAGTGGCAATCATACCAGTAATTTCGGGAGAGCAGTCCGGGTCAACAGAAAGAACAGTCATGACAACAGAAACGTCATTTCTCATATCTTTCGGAAACAGTGGTCTGATAGGTCTGTCCACCATACGGGAAGTCAGGATAGCCTTTTCTGACGGTTTGCCTTCACGCTTGGTAAAAGAACCCGGAATTTTGCCGACAGCATATAATCTTTCTTCATAGTCTACAGAAAGGGGGAAGAAGTCCACACCTTCACGGGGTTTGGGGCTTGCGGTCACGTTTGCCATGACAACCGTATCACCATAGCGAACCCAGCATGAACCATTGGAGAGTGCACAGGTCTTGCCGGTTTCTACCTTGACAGGTCTGCCTGCATAAGTGGTTTCAAAAGTTCTGTAATTTTCAAACATAAAAAAATCCTCGCTTTTCCAGCATAAATTTTTTTGTGTCAGGCAGCGTTTTTAGCAAAAAACCCTGCTCCGGATGACGTTCCGGAGTACGGCAGAATGCTAATAAGCCGCTGCTGACAACATGCATAGAAAGGCAGACGGCACAGAAGCCGCTGCCTTTTATGTGTTTCTTACTTACGGATGCCGAGCTTTGCAATAATAGCACGATATCTTTCAATGTCCTTCTTCTTGAGATAAGCAAGAAGGTTTCTTCTGCGACCAATCATCTTGAGCATTCCTCTTCTGGAATGATGGTCATTCTTGTGAACTTTCAGATGTTCTGTCAGGTCGTTGATACGACGGGTCAGAATAGCAATCTGAACTTCAGGAGAACCTGTATCCGTATCATGATTACGGTTCTGTTCGATGACAGTGGTCTTTTCTTCCTTACGCAGCATTATGATTCACCCCTTTATAATAAAATTTAATTCTCCGCAAACGCAGAAAAGGGAAGGCGAAAATTCCCGTTACGGGCATAACCCCTTGACCGGGTATGCGGAACAATTAGTATTATACCATACTTTTTTTGATTTGTAAAGTCTTTTTTTAAATTTTTTTAAAAAAATTTTTAAAGCGGAGTTTTAACATAATATTTCTGCATTTGTTCCGTAAAAAATATCCGGCTTCCCGGCGATTTTGTCAAGCAGCCGCTCCATTCTGTCCCAGTTGTGATTACCATCAAATTCATAGCTGTGTCCCCAGATATAAAATATCTGTATCTCATCAGAGTCAGAATGCAGGAATGTTTCGGCAAGTGAAAATAAATTTTCATCATCATGATGACAGGTAGGGGAGAAGCATAACAGATTCTGCTGTCTGCGGAAATCATGACTGCTATGCACTGTCCGTGCATAGCAGATTCCGGCTTTCCGGAGCATTTCTGTCACGACCGGACTATAACAGCCATAAGGATAAGCCATCCCGACAGGTACACTGCCGAAAATTTCCGTCAGCTTATCCCGGTCAGAAAAGATTTCCTCATACAGTTCCTGTCTGGAAAGTTCTGTCATATTTCTGTGGAATGCGCCGTGAACAGCAATTTCATGTCCTTTATACAGTTCTGTGCATTCCGGAAGGTACAGACGGCGGACAGGCATTCCCTTGTAAATCCACTCTGTGGAAGCATTCAGACCAGAATTTAGATTAAACGTACATTTCACCTGATACTGATTGCATAATTCTACAAGCCGAATATCCTGTTCATTTCCGTCATCATAGCTGAATGTGACCGCTTTCCGGAAGCATTCGGGAATCATTTGCAGAGTTCTTCTGCCATTGCTTCGATTTCTTTCAGATTGGCAGACTTGACAGCAGCGGTAATTTTCACAGAAGTTTCCAGCCATGTAATATTTTTTGATTTCTCGAACATAGCTTTCATCACTCTGCCGGCAGCAGATGCCCATGAGCCGTTTTCAATCAAGCCGACTGTTCTGTTCTGATAATTTCTTTCTGTCAGAGATTCAATAAAGTTCCGCATTGCCGGGAAAATATCGCCGTTATAAGTTGTCGTGGCGAGAACCAGTTTTCCGTAACGGAAGGCATCTTCCACAGCTTCTGCCATATCTTCACGGGCAAGGTCACAGACAACAACTTTTGGGCAGCCTTTTGCAGTAAGCTGTTCTGCAAGAAGTTCAGCAGCTTTTCTGGTGTTGCCGTATACAGAAGTATAAGCAATCATGACTCCTTCGGATTCCACACTGTAAGAAGACCATGTATTGTACAAATCAAGATAGTAATTCAGATTTTCTTTCAGCACAGGTCCGTGCAGAGAGCAGATTGTCTGAATGTCCAGAGCGGCTGCCTTTTTCAGGACTGCCTGTACCTGTGCGCCGAATTTGCCGACAATACCGAAATAATATCTTCTGGCTTCGCAAGCCCATTCTTCTTCCACATCAAGTGCGCCGAACTTTCCGAACGCATCTGCCGAAAACAATACTTTATCCGTTTTGTCATAAGTGAACATAACTTCAATCCAGTGAACCATCGGTGCAAAAATAAACTGGAGTTCATGCTTTCCGAGAGAAAGTGTTCCGCCGTCGGTCACAACCAGCTTTCTGTTGCCGAGGTCTAAATTCTCAAAATATTCACTCATCATCTTGAAAGTCTTTGCATTGCCGACAGCGACTGTTTCCGGATAAGTTTCCAGAAATGCCATAATATTTGCAGAATGGTCAGGTTCCATATGCTGAATAATCAGATAATCCGGTTTTCTGTCACCGAGTACTTCTTTCAGATTGGCAAGCCACTCATCTTTAAAATTTCCGTCAACGGTATCAAATACAGCGATTTTCTCGTCCAGAATGACATAAGAATTATATGCCATTCCATTAGGCACAACATATTGTCCCTCGAACAAGTCAATCTGATGGTCATTGACACCAATATAAGCAATTTCTTCTGTAATCTTTGTCATAAAAAAAATCCTTCTTTCTAAAATCATATATTTTATATTTTAGCATAAAATCCGGCTGATGTCAATGAATTTTTTGTGAAAAATACAGATTGACAAAACAAATAGTTTATGAATGCTGTATGAAGTTTCTGGAGTGGGAACAACTCCCGATAGGGGAAGAACTTCTCTGTGTCACATTCCGCAACGGACAGAAATACGCACTGTAACAGGCTTGACATTTCCGGATTTCTGTGCTATACTAAAAAGCAGAAACTATGACATCAAGCATTTAAGGAGAGGTATTTATGAGAAAAAAATTATTGCT
>AUXO016135121.1_pt1 | contig 11867 bp, 11 predicted proteins | sample 768731 | NCBI WGS metagenome assembly AUXO01 (sample SAMN02715735, study PRJNA202380) | gut metagenome | biome: sheep rumen | host: Ovis aries | place: New Zealand: Palmerston North | reverse complement strand
GAGGAGGTGATAGAAAAGAAAAGTGTCTATGAGAGTCAGATGGTCAGTTTGGGTATTCAGTTGCAGTTGTTGGATTTCTTAAATGAATATGTGAAAGACCCCTCTAACCTCAATGAGTTGATTCCTCTGAATGCCAGTATTTATGGCAGTGATGCAACTGTAGGTCAGCAGAGTAGTGCATTGAGGGCCGCTAACTATAGTGGTGATGCCACCTCGCTCATCAGACAACACAATTCTTTGGTGATGGAACGGAACCAGTTATTGTTGGGTATGAGCGAGAAATCGCCGCAGTTGCAGCGGATTGCCCAACAGATCGAAGACCTGCATCCTGCTATCCTGACTGCGATTCAGCGTGACAGGCAGTCGATTGTCATCAGACGACGTGCGGTGGAACAGGAGTATAACCGGTATATGAGCCGGGTGGGGAATGCACCAGAGCAAGAGCGTGTGATGACAGACGTGAGCCGTCAGAGGACCATCAAGCAAGGTGTCTTTGTCTCCTTGTTACAGAAACGGGAGGAAACCGCCATGGAGTTGGCCAATACGACGGACAAGGGCAGACTGATAGATGAAACACAGGTGCTTAAGAAGGTGAAGCCAAAGACATTGGTCGCCTTGCTCCTGTCGTTGATTCTCGGTCTGTTGATTCCATATGTCGTCTTCTTCACTAGAAGAACAACGAAGAAGCAAGTAGACTCGGAGATTGACTTGAAGGTGATGTCAACGCTCCCGCTGGCAGGAACGATTCCTGCCATGGGACAAGGTAATGTTGACGATGCTTTCCGACTTGTCCGAAATCATATCCTGCCTCTATTGGGTGAGGGACAGAAAACCATACTGGTTACCTCTGCTAATAAAGGAGACGGTAAGACCTTCTGTGCCACCCATCTGGCGGAAGCCTTCACCAGGATGGGCGAGAAGACGATCGTCCGCAATCTGCTTGAACTCCTTCCTGCAGGAACCACTGGCTCTACTCATCCTGCAGACTTGTTGGCCAATAAAGGCATTCATCAGGCATTGACCAGTCTGCGGGAAACATACGATATCATTATTCTGGATGGTCCTGAGATGGATTCCTACAACGAAACACTTATTGGTGGCCTGGCTGATGTGACTTGTTTCGTCTGCCGTGCAGGAAAGACCTCCAAGGCAGCCATTGAGAGTTTCGACAAGTTGAAGAAAGACAACGACTTGTCGTCTCCCTGTATCGTGCTGAATCAATAAGAATAGTGATTAGGAAGATTCATTATTGTTGGTTGGGCGGGAAGCCGTTGCCATCGTCAGTACAAAGTTGTCTGAAGAGTTGGAAGAGGTTCTGTCCTGACTACGAGATTATCAGGTGGGATGAGTCTTCCTTCCCCATTGATCAGTACCCTTGGGTGAAGGAGGCTGTCAGGCATAGGCTGTATGCTTTTGCAGCCGACTTTATCCGACTGAATGTATTGTACGAGTATGGTGGGGTCTATATGGATGTTGACGTGGAACTCATCAAGCCGATAGACTGCTATCTGACAAGTAGTTTTGTCTCAGGCTTTACCAATCATCATATCCATACTCATGAGATGGACTACGTCAGTGAAGATGGCTATAACATGCTGACGGGCAAGCGCTATCGCTGGTTTCAGGTTCAGGCTGGTTTCATGTATAGTGAGGTGCACCATCCTTTCATTGAGCACTGTCTGACAACATTATATGAAAATGGACAGAGGGCGTTTGTCAAGTCTGACGGCTCCTATAATATCTTTACGATGGATATCATGCTGATCCGGATGCTTGAGAAATACGGAATCCGATATGTTGATGAGACCCAGCATCTCGAACCAGGTATCACCATCTATAAGAGCAACATCTTTGCTACCCGGAAGTCTTTGGATCGTGACTCAGTATTAATCCATTGGTTTGACCAAAGCTGGCGACGAGGCGGTTGGAAAATGAAGGCGAAGAAAATCATCAAGAGCCGTTTCTATTGGCTGTATCGCACAGCGAATCGGTTCCGTTCAAGAGTTGCATCATTTTAAAAGAAATAGGTAATGGCTATTGCTAGATTAGGAAAGTTAAGTTTTGAGTTTGAAGAGGAGGAACTGGAGTGTGAGAATCTGCCGGAAATCTCTTCGGAAGATGCAAAGGCAGTACTGTTCAAGACCCAGGATGTCTTTTCCCAGATAGGTATTGATGTGTATTTGGCATACGGAACCCTTCTTGGAGCTGTTCGCGATCAGGCAGTAATCCCTGGTGATCTGGATGTGGATGTCTTTATCAAGGATGAGAAGAAAATGTTCCAGCATCTGCATGAGATTGAAGAATGCGGATTGAAATTGATTAGGGCATTGAACAACACCTATTCCTTCAGACTAAACAATAATCCAAATTGTTACATTGACGTTTATATCATGAAACCCACAGTCTCTGTTTGGGGACTCTATTGTTATAGTCTGGAGGTCATGATGGTGCCTAAGAAATACCTTCTAGATGGAGAAATGGATTTTATGGGACGAACATTCAAATGTCCTAAAAATCCGGAAAGAGTATTGAAGTTCTGGTATGGTGACACTTGGAACGTACCCATTGACAAGAATGAGAAGACATATACCTATGATGTCGTGACACATTATTATTATGCCAAATATCTGTTACAGGCAAAGATCAAGATGCGTCATCTTTTAGGTGATGGCTTTTACGATGCAGTAAAGAGTATTCTCGGGAAGCAGAAATGACTTTAGCTTTTTTGCACAAGACCTTAGTAAAAGAGACATTTGTCTATACGCTAACAGACGTTATCGGTAAGGCAATGTCTTTTATACTGCTGCCGATCGTTTCCTTCTTCCTGCCTCCGAGTGAGTTGGGAATAGCCACTAATTTCACGGTTTTGACTACTCTTATCATCTTGTTGGCGGGTCTGGCAATTGTTAATAGCATCCCCTATTTCTTTTATGAGCAGGACAGGGAAGAAAATGTGAGTCTGATCTCCAATCTCTTGATGCTGTGTCTGGGATTGTGTGTCGTGTTTGGGGGATTAGCAGCTTGTTTTAGCCAGCTTGTCTTTGAATACTTGCAACTCAGTCTGCATATACAGTTGCTGGGTGTGGTTTTTGTCATAGGCTCCCTTATCTCAAGCATTAATCTGATACTTCTAAGATTGGAAAACAAACCGAAGCAATTTGCCATACTTCAAGTGTTGCAGATCATTCTTCATGCGATCTTTGTGATTCTGTTTGTGATAGTCTTTAGAGGTGGCGGTGAAGGAAAGATATATGCTGAGGTGCTGGTCTTTTCCATTGTTGGCATGATTCATCTGGTCATGATGTTGAAGAAAGGGTATATCAGTTTCCGCTTCCAGATGCTATGGATAAAGAGGCTATTACGGTTTGGCCTCCCTTTATTGCCGCATTCCATATCCTTCTGGCTGAAGGGCGGTATGGATAAGGTCTTTATCACTACCTATTGTGGTTTACAGTTTAATGGCCTATATTCTATGGCTATCAGCGTCAGTTCCGTCTATACCATGTTGATGCAGTCTTTTTTCAATGCCTATACGCCATATCTTCAGAAACGACTGGCAAGTCTCGACGGTGGTCAGTGTTATGAGGAAAAGAGTAGTATTGTGAAACAGATCTATCTCATATACGCATTGTTTGGTGTCGTCGGAATTATGGCTATTATAGTATGCTGGGGCATCTTCCATTATATGATTGACTCTAAATACCTTCCTGCTATGGCTTATATCCCTCTGATCATTTTTGCGAACTTTATTTATACATTCTATAATTTCACCATAGAGTTTATTTATAAGGTAAAGAAAACGTTGGTGATGGGTATTATCACCTTTACGGGCAGCCTTACTCAAATGTTGCTTTCTTATGTGCTTATCAAGGAGTACGGTGTGATAGGAGCAGTCTATAGTCTTGTCATTGGAAATACACTGATTACGATAGGAATATCTGTATACAGCAATATGGTATATCGGATGCCATGGCTATTAGGTAAATTGAAGGTTTAGGCTAAGATGACAGAAAATATGCCCAGATGGATTCTATATCTCTTCTGCTTTGAGATCCTTTGCTTTTCAGGAGGACAGCGATTTGATGTTGAATATCAAATCCCGACTCTCTCGATATGGTTGGTCACGTGCTTTATTGCCTACCTTAATAGAGAAAGAGACTATCAGATAGAGGAATGGTTCGTAGGAGTTGCTTTTATACTTTTCCTGATGGGATGGATGCTATTAACCACTATCGTAGTCAATATCTTTTCAGATTTCTTTTTCTTGTCGTATCTTCTTTTCCCTTTGGGAATGATCATTTCTCTGTATAGTTTCGATTTCTATGAGGTAAGAGATTGTCTGCTTAGGCTGCTTTCATTGATCATGGTGGTCAGTATTATTGTGCATATAGGTTTTAACCTTGAAATAATACCAGCCGAATTAGAAGGTGACGCAGAAAAGCCTTTGACTATGTCACTTTACTTCTTTAATGTGGGCTGGGGAGAATTTGAGAATATACCTCTTTCTCGTTTTAGTTCGATTTATTGGGAACCAGGTCAATGTCAGATCGTTATCATCTATGTATTAGTATTGTTTGCTGATGATATTCAGAAGCATATATACAATATAGCATATCTTCTGAAGAAATATGGTATTTTGCTTCTCTCTATTCTTCTTACGGGCAGTACGACAGGGTATATCGTTTTTGCCCTGTTTGTAAGTGGCTTGCTTCTGTTTAACGTTAATATGCTTAGTCAGAGAAGGATTCTGCCTATATTCTTGTCCGCGATTCTAGCAATCGGTATCTTTTCCTTTTTTTATTTAAGTGATGTCGTTCAGTCAAAATTAGAACTTAGCGAGAGTCTCAGCGATAATAATTCATACGCCATCAGGCTGGCAGATAATATCGCTTGCTTTACTGTGGCTATCGAACACCCTGTGTTTGGCATGGGTGTTAATTCAGTTGAGTTGAATGCAGAACTGGAAGCCTATGGAAACACGACAGCCTCCAATGGCTGGCTTTTTTCTGCAGCACAGATGGGATTCATATACATCATAGTTATGTTTGTAGCGATGTATATGAATATTAGGAAAATGAATTTTGAGATATTGACTATTGTACCACTTATAATACTCATACTTTCCCAGGCCAATGAGTATGCGACATACCTTCCCATTACGTGGATGTATTGCTGTCCTTTTGGGACATATCAGAAGAACAGCATAGATGAGGAACAATATCTTATGAGGGAAGTTGAAGATATTTGATGAGAGTTTCAGTTATTACCGTTTCTTATAATGCCATTCAGGGGATTGAGAAAACAATCTCCTCAGTATTAGGCCAATCTTACCCTGAGATTGAATATATTGTCATCGATGGAGACAGTAAGGATGGAACGGTAGACGTTATTCAGAAATATGCAGATCGGATTGGTTACATTGTCTCAGAACCGGATTGGGGTATCTATGATGCTATGAACAAGGGCGTCAGGGTCGCTACGGGCGAATGGATTACTTTTCTGAATGCCGGTGATATATATTTTGACAGCCAATCCATTGAGGCTGTGTTCTCTCATGAGATTCCTTCTGATGTGGATGTCGTTTACGGCTATCAGGTCCATAGTTACAGTTATGGTAAATTTGTGCGAAAGCAACTCCCACTGACATTCTTTTCTGAGGGAATGCCATTTGGACATGAGTCAAGTTTTGTCAGGGCTGAGGTCATGAAGCATAGTGGATTTGATACAAGATACAAGATTGCGGCAGACTACCATTTCTTTTACCAACTCTACGCTTCTGGGGGGCATTTTATGCCTGTTGACGTGATTGTGGCAGAATTTGAAGGTTCTGAAGGTGTTTCTACTTCAGAAAAGACCGTCTTACGGACTCATCGTGAGTCGTCTATGATCAACGGGACATATGCTACCTGTCAGTATAAAAAACAGGTTATCAGCAAATATGTCAGGATGATGTTGAAGAAAATCCTATCAGTCTTCTCAAAAGACCTCGTAAGTCGTCGGCAACTCAAACAACGAGAACAGAATGAAGAATATATCCCATTGAACATATTCTTGACTAATCATCATGGCTAAAATATCCGTTATTATCCCAATATATAACAATGCGGCTTATCTTCCGCAGTGTCTGGATAGTCTTCTGGCACAAAGTTTTCATGACTTTGAGGGAATATTGGTTGATGATGGGAGTACGGATGGTTCTGCAACCGTCTGTGATGACTATCAACAAAAAGACAGTAGGCTGAAAGTCTTTCATATTCAGAACCATGGTGTATCCTATGCCCGCAATTATGGTATTGAAAAGGCAATGGGGGAATGGATAGGCTTTGTTGACTCAGACGACTGGATTACGACAGATTTCCTAGCCACATTATATGCTCATACAGATAAGGATACAGATGTCGTGATGGGGAGTCTGTTTTTCAATATTGGGGAGAAAGAAATAATACGGTCATGTTCAAAACCATTCATTAGCAAGAAAGATTTTCCTTCGTATCCGCTTGCTACCTTAGTGCCTGATTGCAGCAGAACAGATGGACTGTTTGTCTCTTTGGAAATACTCAGTAGTGCCTGTAATAAGTTGACAAGGAGATCCTTGTTGGATACCTATTGTATTAGATTCAACGAGAAGATGTTCTTAAATGAGGACGGGTTGTTTCATTTGATGTGCTATCTGAAAGCCAAAGATTTCAAAATCATTGAGACACCTCTCTATCATTACAGAATCCGGATGACTTCTTCAAATTATCAGTATCTGCCGGATGTTCACTCTCAGAATGTTATTGTCAGTGAGGCGTTTTCTCATCTGGCCAAGGATTTGCCAGATCAAATTCGCAGAGATTTCATAAGTTTGTGTTCATATCGGATGTACCTGAATACGATGGCATTGTATGTTGAGCATCCGCAGAATGAACAAACTCTTTTTAACAAACGGTTATTTCTAAAAAAAGAATTGGATACGGGACTCTATATAGTGTTATCAATCCCTTCTCATATGAGTCCCCTAAAAAAAGTTGAGATGAATGCGCTAAAGAAGCATTGGTGTATGATGCTTCTGGCATTGGCAAAAATCAGAAAGTTAAAGAACAAGGTTACGCTCCTTAGATGATTCACTTACGAAACAGCAAATTAAAGGCAGGACTCTATTCAAATGGTTATATTCTTCCATATAATCCTTTAGGAACTCCATGCTTAGGAGGTGTAACATTAGGCGATTGCAGATATGTGAAAGATTCCACATGGACAGAGTGGGATGACTTGAAGGCATATGGCTTTGTTAAAGAAAGTGCCGAGTATGTAGACCGTACTGCCATTTATATTGGAGTAATGATGTCTATTTTTGGGCACACCATCACTGATAATCTTAAAAAGTTATGGTTCCTACAGAGTGAAGAAGGGAAAAGACTGTTAGAGGGAGATACAGACATCTTGTACATCACTTATATGGCACAAACGTTGCCTCCACAAGTATTTGAAATTCTTCAATATGCAGGCGTCGATATAAAAAGACTCAAGTTAATTGACAAGCCAACGAAATATAGAGCGGTATACGTACCGGAAAACTCTATGATCTCAAAAGAAATAAGAAAGAATGTCGGGGAAAAATATTATACGGTAGATTATCGGGAAACGGTACTACATATGTTAGATATAATCCCGAAAGTGAGGGTAGAGGGGGTTGATAGGATATATTTATCTCGGACAGCATTTCGGAGCAGGCGCGATTATGGAGAGAAAAGATTAGAAAGATTGCTCTCAAAGGCAGGCTATAGGATCGTATATCCAGAAAAACACCCTTTTGTTGAACAGGTCGCTTTGATGCAATATGCTAATGAAATTGTGACCACAGAAGGTTCTATCTCTCATATGGCTATGTTTAGCAAACCTATGACGAGATGGGCTATACTAAAAAAGATAGATTGGGAGAATCCTTATCAATTATGTATTAATGAAATGGCCCAGGTGGATGTTGTTTATCTTGATGCGAACCATTCTATAACAGTAGAATGCGGATGGGAAGGACCGTTTTATCTGAGTCCGACGAAAGCAGTCTGTAATTATCTGCATGTTGAAGTGTCTGACCATTATCTATTGCGTTTAGATTATTATGGATATCTTCTTTATTTTTGTTGGTGTCATTTCCCCCTTGTGAGATGGGGTAAAGTGTTGGCAAAGACAATAATAAAGAAGATAATCAGATGATATGTGTAGACTTTTTTTATAAAGAGAAAATGTTTTGAAAAGATGAAGATATCTGTCTGTATTGCTACTTTTAACGGAGGAAAGTTCATACGGGAACAGGTGATGTCGGTTCTTCCACAATTAGGCCGGGAAGACGAAATCGTTGTCTCTGATGATAGTAGTACAGACAATACTATTACCATCCTTGAGACCTTTCATGATCCAAGAATCTGCATCTATCAGAATAAAGGCCGACATGGATTTATCTGGAATTTTGAGAATGCATTGATGAAAGCGACGGGTGATGTAATCTTTCTGTGTGACCAGGATGATGTATGGAAACCGAATAAGGTGGAAATAGTTATGGAAGCCTTGCAGAATCATGACATCGTACTACATGATGCGGAGATCGTCGATAAAGACGGAAACAAGACGGGGATTCGTTACTCTGAGGGATTGCATCACCGGAAAGGTTTCTGGAGTAATTTGTGGAAGACCCGCTGGTTAGGTTGTTGCATGGCATTTCGGAGAAATGTGTTGGAGTATGCCCTTCCGTTTCCACACCATATCGTGGGGCATGATGGTTGGATCAGTGCTGTTGGTTTGGCAAAGTTCGATTATTACTACATCCCAGAAGTACTGATGTGGTATAGACGGCATGGTGAAAATGCCTCAACAGCATCGGAGGAGTCACATCATTCATGGTATTATATGCTTATTAAGAAACGTTTGTGTCTGGTTATGGAAATTAGCCGGAGGCTATTGAAAAAAGAATTAATATAATTGTAATATATGCGCATTTTACATATCTCGAAGTATTATTATCCTTATGTAGGAGGGGTGGAGAATGTCTGTAAATATATAGCAGACAACTCTGTTGGACATGAGGTGGCGGTGGTATGCTTTAATGAAGGGCATCTCAACAGTGTCGGTGAGGTTGACGGGATTAAAGTGTATCGAGTCGGAGCCTTGGTGACCATTGCCAGACAAGCCATTTCCATGACATACATTACCGTGTTGCGGAAGGTTATTAAACGATTTAAACCTGAAATCATCCAATTTCATTGGGCCAATCCATTTCCGGCCGCAGTCTTGTTGCCTATCATTCCAAAGAACATTAAACTCATCATCCACTGGCACATGGATATCATCAAACAACGGAAAATCTACAGGTTTGTCAAGCCGATAGAGAAACGTTTGCTAAAACGGGCAGACATGGTGGTGGTTACCAGTCCTCAGTATCGGGAAGGGTCTGTTCCATTACAGCCATTCAGAGACAAGGTCAGAGTCGTTCCGAATGGCGTCGATGAATCGTCTCTCAAATTGCCTTCAGCGAAACAGATTGATAAAATCAAGAAGAAATACAAGGGGAAGAAAATTGTATTCTTCGTAGGTAGGCATATCTTGTATAAGGGCTTGGACTATTTGATAGAGGCAGAAAGGCTTACCAAGTCAGATTGTGTGTTCGTGATAGCAGGAGACGGTCCGTTGTCTCAACATCTGATACATACATGCCAGTCGAAGAGAGTCTATTTCGTGGGACGGTTGAGTGACGAGATGCTGAGCCGGTATTATTATGCAGCGTCGGTATTCGCATTCCCATCCATTACCAAGAACGAGGCATTTGGCATGGCACTCGCAGAAGCCATGTACTGCCATACGCCGGCAGTTACCTTTACCATACCAGGCAGTGGCGTCAACTGGGTGAATCTTGATGGTGTCACTGGTATTGAAGCCCCCAATGGTGATGTTAAAGCGTTTGCCGCAGCCATAGACCGGTTGTTGACAGATGAGGCGTTGGCCAAATCATATGCGGAGGCTGCCCATCAGCGTGTGGCTGAGCATTTCACAGTCAGCAAGATGATGGAGGAGATGGAAAGATGCTATCAGGAACTCATGAATGAGGAGGATTCGCTGTCGTGTCAGAAATAACAGATAAATTCTTCTTGCTGGTCCGCTATGCGATAGGCAGGTCTGAACAGGCTCCCCAGATTGATGTTGCTGATTGGGAGACTATGTATGACATGTCCAAGAAACAAGCAGTAATTGGTGTTGTGTTTGAATCAGTACAGCGTATGGGGCAGAATGCCACGATACCACGACAGTTGAAGATGAACTGGTTTTATAAGGTGAATCAGATCAAAACCCGCAATATGCTGCTTAATCAGCGTTCTGCAGAACTGGTGTCCATGTTCCGTCAGGATGGTTTCGATTGTTGTGTGCTGAAAGGACAGGGGAATGCCATGATGTATCCCAATCCGTATGCCCGTTCGTCAGGTGACATCGACCTGCAAGTGAAAGGAGGCAGGGATTTTGTGGTGCAGTATGTCAAGAAACGTTTCCCTCATACCAAAACGGCCTATCAACACGTGGATTATCCTATATTTAAGAAGGTACCTGTAGAGGTTCACTATTTGCCTGTATTCTTAAATAATCCGTTTTATAATAAGCGGCTGAAGAGATGGTTTGATAATCACAGCGAAGAAATGTATAGTCATGAAGTGGATCTCCCTGATGGCGCCGGACGGATCCCTGTCCCTTCCTTGAGGTTTAATATAGTATTCCAGTTGGCCCATCTTATGCATCACCTGTTGGACGAGGGTATAGGTCTCCGCCATATGCTTGACTACTATTTCTTGCTACTGAAAGTGTACGAGGAGAGAATTTCCTTGGCAGGCATGTCCGATGAACTTGACAGACTTGGGCTGAGAAAGTTTGCTGGCGCCGTCATGTACATCATGCATGATGTGCTAGGACTTGATGAGGCTTTCCTAATTGTACCAGTGGATGAGGGTAGGGGCAGAACGCTTTTGAATGAAATTCTGGGTGGCGGCAATTTCGGGAAACATTCTGGCCTCACAGATCATTCTCTTTTCTCTAAGCATCTTCTCAAATACTGGCGCACGATTCATTTTATCCGTGAATATCCGGCAGAAGCACTCTGTGAACCTGTATTCCGAACTTGGCATTTCTTCTGGCGACAGAAACATTCTTAGTGTTTAATAAATATTGTTATGGTATCCGATAAAGAAGCAGATATAAAATTTATTGCCGACGGCATGAATGCCTTTCAACGGAATACGAAACGAGTCGTAGACTGTTTGTTGGCTCTGGTAGCAATGATCCTTTTTTCACCATTGTTCGCATTATGTTATATAATGGTAAAACGGGAGGATGGTGGACCGGCGATTTTTCGCCAGGAGCGTATTGGACGGTTCGGACGTCCATTCACTATTTATAAGTTCCGTTCCATGAAGGTCGATGCGGAAGAAAGTGAACCTTTGCTGTTGCCTAGTGGAAATGAGGATACTCGTCTGACCAAGATCGGGCGTTTCCTCAGGAAGCATCATCTCGATGAACTGCCGCAGTTGTGGAATGTGTTTATCGGCGACATGGCCTTTGTCGGACCTCGTCCGGAACGGGCCTATTACATCAAGTTGATAGAGAAGGAGGATCCCCGTTACTATATGCTCTATCAGATCCGTCCTGGTGTGACGAGTTATGCTACTCTCTATAATGGTTATACTGACACGATGGAGAAGATGCTTATACGGCTTCAGTATGACCTTGACTATCTGGAAAATCGTTCGTGGGCCTTGGACGCTACCATCCTGTTAAAAACATTTCTCTATATCGTCTTTGGGAAGACTTTCTAAAGAAGAAAGAGTAATCAATAAAAAAGTCTGCAG
>AUXO018382883.1_pt1 | contig 11869 bp, 13 predicted proteins | sample 768731 | NCBI WGS metagenome assembly AUXO01 (sample SAMN02715735, study PRJNA202380) | gut metagenome | biome: sheep rumen | host: Ovis aries | place: New Zealand: Palmerston North | reverse complement strand
AAGTGGGGAATTTTGTTTCCGATTCCGGGTACTTTTATTTTACGCTACACACATGCTGCTTGCCTGCCTCGAAGAAGGATTCAATTGTCTCCCGCCTGCGGTATTTGCGCAGGCACTCGAACGGTTCTTTCTCACAGTTGGAGACAAGCGCGAAATAGCCGTTTTCCTCCTTGCGCTCGCGGATTGCTTTTTCATTGAAAGCAACGGTTGTCTTACTCCCGTAATGCCGGATCTGCAGATATTTGGCAGCTTTCTCCTGCCCGGAAGCAGACAGCTCTTCAACAGAAGTTCCTTCTTCCAGCTGACTCTTCAGCTCCAGAAGATCATGATCAAGCGCAACATCTTCTTCGAAACGCTTCGTAGGATTGAAGAACAGATGCAGATAGATCCTTCTGGTGAAGGTCTCTTTTTCATCTTCGGGGATGCCCTTTTTCCTACTCGCATATTTCCGCGTGTAGGAGAAGTCATGCATCAGCATTACGGTAATGCCATGGTAGTTTGTATCATATGGGCACACACTTGTTGTCTGCCTGAATTCGTCCGCATGAGCCTTCAGTTCCTTCTTTACCCATTTGATGGACACCTTTGACAAGGTGATGAAATCCGGCAGGTTTCCAGGCTGCTTCGTAAATGCGACAGGCTGTCTTGTCTCTATAGAGTAAAGAGTCAGTACCTTGATTGTCTGCAAGCCATCGTGAGCCTTATTGAATCCGTATCTTGAGATATCTGGCCAGCGAAAGGATCTTCTGAACTGTTCCGGTATCCGTATTACCATAAACAGCATCATCAATACCAGAGGCATCTCCGATATGAGAGATGATATCCATCATCCCGACCTTAGAACGAGAGACGGTGACTGCAGCGGAAACCGGCTTTGAATTTGAAACTCACCGGATCATAGAGCGTCCGGCGTTCAAGAACATAGATATCTCCGTTCTTCTGAGGCTGATGGACAATGCGGATTTTGATCTCACCTGAAGCTGTAGCTGGCATGGCTGTTCTCCTTCTTGGGTACATATTTATCATATATACACAAATAAAAAATCAAGTAAAGCCAGCGCGAAATCAGGCTTTTACCAGTTTTGAGTATTAATTTTTCAAGGCGCGAATCGTTTTGAGTACAGATTAAACGACTTTTGGGTTACTTTATTTTCTCTACGTAAGCTTTTGCGGATTCTGTGATCTTATCGTATTGACCTGACTCGATCATTTTTTTGTTTACAATATTTCCGCCAATCCCTACGGAACAAACGCCAGCTTTTAAGAAATCTAGAATGTTATTAAGATCTACGCCGCCGACGGCTGACATAGGGATATATCCTAGTGGACCGCGGATTGCTTTGATATAGGCTGGACCAAGATTATCTGATGGGAAAATTTTTACAATATCAGCACCCCAATGGTAGCATTGTTCTATTTCAGTCGGTGTCATTGCGCCCGGCATAGCGACCATTCCCAGTGCCTTTGCTGCTTTGATTACGTCTCTGTCGGCGGTTGGAGTAATTATATAAGCTGCACCTGCATCATGGGCAGCTTGTACTTGCGAGGGAGATAGTACTGTTCCTGCTCCGATTAGAACATGATCCGATTTAAATAATTCGCATGCAGTCTGTATCTTATCGGTTGTATACGAAATAGGTTTCGTTTGATCAAATGGAATTTCGATAAGATGGATACCACCCTTAATGATAGCTGAAGCTGTTTTTAACGTAGTTTCCTTATCAAGTCCTCTAAGGATTGCGATGATCTTTTCATTTAGAATTTGTTCTATTGTTGTCATGACTTGCATTCCTTCCTTGATAAAATGCAGTTTATTTAATGTAAGTATTGTCCATAAGCGCAGGAAGAAGAGCACCACCATCAACCAGCATATCACTACCTGTAATAAATTGTGCTTCATCTGATGCGAGAAAACGAACCATATTTGCAATTTCCACAGGCTGTCCTATTCTTCCGATAGGAATTCTGGACACCATCATTTTTTCACGTTCAGAGACTACATTAGGATCGGTTACTTTGATGTATCCTGGAGATATACTATTTACGCGAATGCCATATGGAGCGAGCTCAAGTGCGATATGTTGAGTTAATTTATAAACTGCGGCCTTTGCAGAACCATAAACACTTGCAATTGGAAAATTCATAGCACGATGGTTGCTACAAATATTTACAATACATCCTCTGGTTTGATGAGCAATCATATTCTTTGCTGCTTTTTGCGCACAAAAGAAGGTAGCACGATAGTCAACCGCCGTTAATTCTTCAAACATTTCCGGGGTGACATCCAAAAATGATTTAAACTTGGTTATTCCGGCATTATTAACCAAAAGATGCAATGCACCAAATTCTTCTTCGAAAGTATCGAATATAGGTGATATACTTTCTACTTTCGACAAATCGGCTTTCACAGCGACACACTTATGTCCGAGAGCTTCAATTTTGGATTTAGTATCTAGAGCCTGTGCTTCACTTCCGCAATAAGTAACGCAGACGTCATATCCAGTTTTGGCTAGTTCAATAGCGATGGCTTTTCCGATGCCATGTCCAGCGCCAGTAACAATAGCTGTTTTGGTCATGATAGTTCTCCTTTTATGCAAAAAAATGGTAAACCCGGGAGTAAGATGTTGATTCTCCAGGTTCAAGATCAATTGGTGCAAACGTTTCTGGGCAAAAAGCCCATGGATTATTCCAGCTGTAAAATCGGCAGACAGGGAAATTATCTTCAATAAGAACGGACATTGCGAGTTCGCTGTTGGAGAGCTCCATCCAGTGGCTTTTGAGTCCTTGCCAGCCGGTAATCCAAAATGCTGTAGAATTTGTTGCAGAGTCAAAGGAACTAAGTCGATAGTGATCACGACTGATTATTAACTCACCACGTCGTAACTCTGGACGAATGGTGTATGGAAAACGCAGGCAATATGTTTCGTCAATTGGATGACTATCAAACTGGAAGAAGTTATGGCAAAACTCAGTTGCATGTATTGATGTAGGGCCGGTGTTGACAATATTAAAAGAAACAATCAGTTTGTTATCCTCAATGCGGTAGGATTTGACGATTTCCATGGCGATATTCTGACAAAAATATGGAAGTGTTCGAATCGTCACACTATTTTCAGTAAAAGAGATTTGACGATGATACGGCTCAACTTGATAAGTCTTAGTAAATAAGAAAGGAGAGGTATCAACTTTTTTTAGAAGTCCGACACCTGGCAAAGGGAAATAGTCAGCTATAGAGGTTTTGTCATAAATGCTTGAATCTTTCCATTCCCATACATTTGTTAAACCAACACCACCAAGTCCAGTAGTTCCATCTGAAGTTTGTTCTTTTGATAGAAAGGTATGATTTTTTACAGTAACTTGCCCAATAATGCCGCCGCAATCATAGCGAGATCCCATATAGTTCCAATCAAGAAGAACCTGAACTTGCATATATTTATTCGAGAGGGATATTTGTTTATTTTCCATTTATGGACATCCTTTCTTTTGCGAAATTGTGCAACTATTACAGAAATTCATTCATAGTGCATAAATAATAACACATAGTGCACATGATTGTAATTGTTAAATTGCATCAAATATCAAATATCAAATTTGTGCATTTGTGCGTTTGCCTGTTAACTAAGGTCGTGTTACTATCAGCATATAACGATAAATGATTGAGAAAATGAGGACGATAGAGAATGAAAAACGTGATTACAGAAGACAAGATCGTTGCAGACAAGACAATCGCTACGAAGGTTATTGAAAAATTACGAGAGGACATTATTAATAATCGCTTTGAAACAGGCAGCCGTATTACTATTAAAGAGATATCAGATCGTTATGGTGTAAGCCCAATGCCGGTTCGTGAGGCATTTCGTACATTAGAGGGTGAACATTTTTTGGAAATCAATCCTTATAAAGGGGCAACTGTTTTACAAATGGATGAACAGTTTGTAAGTGATGTATATGGAATCCTCCGTGCACTTGAGTGCCTTTTATATGAAACTGCGCTTGATGACTTAAACGATGATGTGATTCAGAAACTGCGTTGTATCAATGAACAGATTCGAGTTATAGCAGATTTCCCAAGCGGTGCAGCAGAATATGTTGACTTAAATAGTAAGTTTCACGATACAATCATGGAACACAGTAAAAATCAAGAAGCACTTGGAATGTACAGACATTATCATGAAATCATCAGTACGATTCGTAAGAAATATATCCCAGTTCCTGAACGTGTACATATCGGCGTTGAGCAGCATGAGATGCTGATAGAGGCTTTAGAGAAAAAAGATGTGCTGATGATCAAGAAAGCAGTAGATATACATATCAAATCGGCATTGGAAAATTTCATGACACAATTTAGTCTTGATAAGTGAGTTATTCCATGTCGTAAAGATAGAAAGATAAACTGTTGCATTTTTTAAAATATCAAATATCAGATATAGGGGGGAGGAATAGTGTAAAAATCGGAAAAGCGTTTGGTATTGAAAAGAGTAAGAAAATGTTTTGCTTCAGAGAAAGAGAAGTAACCAATTGCTCGTTTCAAAATATCAAATATCAAATATAGGAGAGCGCAAAAGTGAAAACGATAAAAGTATTATTAGATAAGGTTGAAAGCGTTATCAAAGCAGTATGTTGCATTTTGGTGTGTGGTTTTACAGCGTTGACGCTCATTAGTGTTATTGCGAGATATATATTACATGCGCCAATTTGGTGGAGCGAACAGTTTTGCCGATATTTGTTTATCTGGATGCTGATGCTGTATGCTCCACTGATTGTAAGAAAGGGAAAAAATTTAGGTTTTGATTTAATTGTGACAAAATTTCCCTTTATGGTTCAGGAAATTCTTCAATTAGTTTGTGAGATTTTGATTGGGATTTTTGGTGGATTTTATTGTGTATATACAATTCAGCTTTGCATTAAATTTTCAAATAAGTTGATGGAAGGAATTCGGATTCCAGCACCAATTATGTATGGATCTCAGGCGGTATGTGGTGCGCTTATCTGCATATTCAGCATAGAGGTAATAATAAATCATATTATTTCATTGAAAAGTGATAAAAAGAAAGGAGGTCGGTGAATAATATGTTGGGATTACTGTTTGGTACCTTTGTAGTTTTGCTAATAATTGGAATGCCAGTTGCATATGCGATGGCAGTTTCAGTGGTTGCCTGCCTGATTGCGGATCCGACTCTTCCTGGAATCGTTCTTTCTCAGAAAATGTTTACATCGATGGATTCCTTTTCTTTGATGGCAGTTCCGTTTTTTATGCTTGCCGGCACTTTAATGGAGAAAAGTGGAATTACAAAGATCCTTGTTGATTGGGCTAAGAGTTTGGTAGGACATACGACAGGTGGAATTGGTGATGCGGCAATTGTATCTGGCGTTGTGATGGCAGGCGTATCTGGTTCAGCCAATGCTGATACTTCTGCACTTGCATCAATGTTAGTTCCAATGATGCGAGAAGAAAAGTATGACGATGGGTATGCTTGTGCACTGGTAGCCAGCTGTGGTGCATTAGGTCCAATTATTCCTCCAAGCATCATGATGGTTCTGTACTCTGGGGTTACAAATATACCGATTAATAAATTATTTCTTGCTGGATATATTCCTGGTTTATTGATCGCTACTGGTTATATGCTGGTCAACTATATATATGCAAAGCGGAATAATATCAGCAAAACAAAATTTGTAGGGTTTAAGGTTCTCAGTCAGAACACAATTAACGCAGCTCCTGCCCTCGTTATGCCGTGTATCATTATTTTTGGAATAATGTTAGGAGTTGTAACCGCTACAGAAGCTGGAGTTTTGGCGTGCGCTTATAGCATTATCTACGGAATTGTTAAAAAGACACTGAATGTGAAAGTGTTAAAAGACTGTCTGATGGATGCTATACATGCTACGGCAAATTGTATGATTATTGTCGCTTTTGCGGGAATTTTTGGAACTTTGGCGACAAACTATAATATGTCAAAAGTAATTTTAATGATTACTAGCGCGTTTGTTTCTCATAAAGTGATCATTATGCTTTTCATCAGTGTGGTTCTGTTTATTGCTGGTATGTTCATTGATTCCAATGCGGCTATGCTAATGTTGATTCCTGTATTCAGCCCATTGATTCTTCAGTACAACTTTGATCCAATTTATTTCGCACTGGTCTGCATTCTCACATTGGATATGGGGGGAATGTCACCACCGGTTGGATTGCTGATGTACATTGCTTCCAGTATAGCCGATACACCGCTCAATAAGACCGTGAAACAAATATGGAAATTCTTGTTTGTGAATTATGGTGTTACGATCCTGGTTATTTTTGTTCCGGCATTGGTTACATTATTGCCAAGCTTGTTTGGTTGATTTTTTTGTAAATTACCGGATGAATCCGGAAAAATAGAATGGAGGAAATATCTATGAAAAAAATGATTACTATGTTATTGGCTCCTGCTATGTGTCTTTCACTAGCGGCTTGTGGCAGCACTTCAGCTACCTCTACATCTACACCAACAGAAGCAGCTGAAACGAAAGAGGTGGCTGCTGAGTCAACTTCTGCAGCTGAGACGGCGCCTACGTATGACACGATTACATTAAAACTGTCCCACCATAATGCGGTAGATCAGCCGATTCATAAAGCTTTAACGAAATGGGCGGACATGCTGAAAGAAAAATCTAACGGTGCGATTACGATTGATATTTATCCAGCTGCATCTCTCTATAACTCCAGTGATGCGGAGAACGCTGTAGAACTTGGAACACTGGATATGTGCCTGGGAGACACTTCACTTTTATCAAACTCCATGAGTGCATATACCCTGACTTGCCTCCCATTCCTATTTGATTCTTACGATACAGCAGGAGAAGTGCTGTATGGAGATGTTGGTCAGAAATTAGATAAGCAGGCTGAAGATCAGTTAGGCATTGTACCTTTAGGATGGACATGGAATGGTTTCCGAAACATGTGTACTAAAAAACCTATCCGTTCCGTTGCAGATTGCAAAAACTATAAATTACGGTCTCCAGGAACACAGATTTATCTAGATACCTTTGAAACGCTGGGAATGAATCCGACCGTTGTTTCGTGGTCCGAAGCATATACGGCAATGCAGTCTGGTATGGTAGATGGAATCGAGTCAGGATTGGAGGCGATATATTCACAGGGATTCTATACACTAGGAAATAATATTTGCCTGTCGCGCCATATGATTTCAATTATTGGACCGGTCATCAATGCAAATAAATGGAACAGTTTGAGTTCGGATACACAAAAATTAATGAAAGATTGCTGGGCTGAATGTCAGGAAGATCTGAACCAGACAGTTATCGATGGTGAAAACAATTATGAGCAGAAACTTAAGGATGCCGGCTGTACAATCACTGAATTTGAAAACCGTCAGGAACTGATTGACTTATTTACTCCATATTGGACGAAATCTGCTGAAAGCGGTGGATATACAGATCTGCTGAATGATGCACTTGACGTTGTAAATAAAAAATAGTTATTGACAAATCAGATGGCTATAGGCTTATCAGCATGTCCTGTAATTATAACGGGGCATGCTGATAAGTGGGTTTGAAAAGAGGTCTAAATGAAAATTATGTGGCTGGGCCAAGCGGGGTATCGTTTGAGAGCCGATAATGGCCTGACAGTTTTAATAGATCCGTATTTATCAGATTCTCTTCGGGAAGAAAAAGGAGACAGTTTTAAGCGACAGATACCAATTAATGATGAAGTTTTGAACCATGTAGACATCTTAATCTTAACGCATTTGCATGGAGACCATGCTGACGTGCAGACAATCGACCTGATTGTGAAAAAGAATAAAAAGATCGCCATATTGGCGCCGTTAAATGTTCTGAATGTTCTTCGCAAACGATATGAAAGTAATCCTCAGGAATATATGCTTTTTGATCGTGATATTGAAATCACATTAAGGGGAGTTCGCTTTATTTCTACTTATGCAGCACACTCCGATGAGCGCCCAATTGGTGTGACGATTGAAGGTGACAACCAAGTGATTTGTCATACGGGTGATACGATGTATCATAAGAAGCTTCTCGTCGATATGCCAATCAATGCAGATGCGTTGCTTCTTCCGATTAATGGACAAGGGTATAACATGAATGCGACTGACGCAGCAAGATTAACTCGAGCACTGAGACCAAAGAGCGTATATCCAATGCATTGGGATATGTTTAAGGAATATGGATGTGATGTCTCAGAATTTATCGATGCTTTCGATGAAAAAGAACGCGGTATTATTAGAATTCCGGAACATTATCGTGAGTACCCACTGTAAAAGGGGGACTGTAAATGAAAATAACGGATATAAAGACATTCAACGTCTTTACTTATAGAACGAACTTCGTTTTTGTCAAAATTGAAACAGATGAAGGTGTAAGTGGGATTGGTGAAGGAACACTTGAATACAAGGAGCATGCTCTTCTTGGCGCAATCGAGGATATCAAGAGGGTTCTTATCGGACAGGATCCAAGAGAAATAGAGCGTATTGATCATGAATTATATAGGGATTCCTATTGGAGAGTGGGCCCCGTATTGCAGAGTGCAATTTCTGCAGTTGATATTGCTCTTTGGGATATCAAAGCGAAAATCTGTAGAGTACCTGTTTATGAAATACTGGGTGGAAAAGTGCGGGACTCTATACGCATGTACGCAAATGTTTGGTTCGCTGGAGCAAAGACACCAGAAGAATTCGCACAGGCAGCAAAGAATGCAGTTTCATTAGGTGTTACGGCATTGAAATGGGACCCATTTGGAAAAGCATATATGAATATGTCAAGCGCGGATATTCGCAAATCGTTAGAGATTGTTGAAGCTGTCCGTGGTGCGGTTGGAAAGGATGTCGATCTTTTGATTGAGGGGCATGGAAGGTTTGACATTGCAACTGGAATCAAAATTGCAAATGAGTTGAAAGTATTTGAGCCTATGTTCTTTGAGGAACCTACGCCGCCAGATAATTTGGATGCTTTGGCAGAGGTTCATCGTAAATCACCGGTTCCTATTGCCGGAGGTGAACGCATTTATAGTTTAAATCAGTTCCGGGAATTTCTAGAAAAGGGCTGTGCAGATTTTGCGCAACCGGATGTCAGTCACTGTGGAGGTATTTCAGCAATTCGTAAAATGGCTGCGATGGCAGAACCATGTTATATAGCGTTAGCACCGCATAATCCAAGTGGTCCGGTTGCAAATTCTGCGACTCTTCACTTAGCAGCTAGTTTGACAGGATTTCGGATTCTAGAAATATGTCTGACCGACGTTAGTTGGAGAAGAGAACTGACTAATGAACGCGTAATTTTTGATCATGGCAAGATACGTATACCGGAGGGAATAGGTTTAGGGCTTGAATTAAATGAAGAAAACTGCAAGAAATATCCATACCAACCTATCGATCTTCGACATTATAAAGGGACGCTTACCAATGTTCGTCCGAAAGATCAAACAAGTTTCTATTTTGAAGGAATTTGACGTAGCATAATTTGTATTTGAGGTGAGTACATGAAAATAACAGATCTGAAGATGATGCATCTGCGTCCAAGGTGGATGTTTTTAAAAATTGAAACAGATGAAGGAATTGTAGGATGGGGAGAGCCTGTCGTTGAGGGACGTGCTCGGACAGTAGAAACAGCTGTTAATGAATTTCGTCCAATCTTAATCGGTGCAGATCCACTGAAGATAGAACATTTATGGCAGATGATGTACCGTGGTACTTTTTATCGTGGCGGTCCTATTCTTTGCAGTGCAATATCTGGAATTGAGATGGCTTTATGGGATATCAAGGGAAAATACTATAATATGCCGGTATATCAAATGATTGGTGGACCCTGTCGAGATAGAGTTCGAATGTATGGGCATTTAAAACCTACAGCAATTGCTGGTGATTATCCTATTCCTGATATGCTGAAAATCACGGATCAACGCTTAAAAGACGGATTTTCTGTTATGAAGTATTCAATCATTCCACCTATCAAGCCAATCGATAACATGGAAATGGTAGACAAGGTAGTTGAAAGGTTTGCGGCTATTCGGGAGCGTGTAGGAAAAAAGGTAGATATAGCAATTGATTTTCATGGACGTGTGAGTCCTGCAATGTCAATTAGACTGTTAAAAGCACTGGAACCTTATTATCCACTCTTTGTTGAGGAACCGGTTCTTCCGGAAAATGTAGATGAAATGGTTCGAGTTTCTCGAAGTACAGATATTCCTATTGCAGCAGGTGAGCGGTTATTTACTAAATGGGGATTTCGTGAGCTAATTGAAAAGCAGGCGGTGTCTATTGTACAACCTGATTTATGCCACTGTGGTGGTATTTTTGAAGCAAGAAAAATAGCGGCAATGGCCGAAACCTATTATATGCAAATCGCACCGCATAATCCATTGGGACCGATTTCATTAGCGGCATGTTTGCAGTTAGATGCATCTGTACCGAATTTATTAGCTCAGGAGCATCCTGGAATGCCAGGGTATGAAGATCTGGGGGTAGGTATTCTGAAAAAACCGTTTAAGATAGAATCAGATGGTTGTATCCGAATTCCAGATGGTCCTGGACTTGGAATAGAAGTGGATGAGGAAGCAGTGAAAAAATTACGGTTTGATGGAACATGGGATACACCGCATCTTTTTCATGAAGACGGCAGTGTAGCAGACTGGTAAATCAATGATTTTGAAAGGAAGAATCGATATGTTTGATTTGTCAGGAAAAGTGGCACTTGTTACTGGCTCTTCGCAAGGATTAGGCGCAGCAATAGCGCGTTGCATGGCGGATGCTGGAGCCAATGTAGTGATTAACTATGTATCTGAAAGATCGAAAGAAAAAGCAGAAAAGGTAGCTGACTATGTGCATGAGAAAGGAATGGAAGCGCTTGTTATTCAGGCAGATGTCAGTAAAGAAGATGCTGTATCTGCAATGATTGAGACCGTTATTCAGAAATTTGGCCACATTGACATTTTGGTTAACAATGCAGGCATAAATAGTAATCACAATATCGATGATCTTACATTTGATGAGTGGCATAGAGTGTTGAATACGGATATAGATAGCGGATTCTTGTGTAGTAAATATGTGGTACCGATTATGCGAAAGCAGAAATTCGGCAGAATCATAATGATTTCATCTATGGTAGGTCAGCAGGGAGCTTTATTTGGCCAAGTTCATTACGCATCAGCCAAAGCCGCACAGCAAGGATTTGCTCGTACGCTTGCTCGCTCGGTTGCACTTGATGGAATTACTGTTAATTGCGTTGCACCCGGAACGCATATGACAGAAACTCTTGAAGAAATTCTTGTTACAGGGAATCCAGAACGGCTTCAAAGAGCAATAGATATTTCCTGCGTGAAGCGACTTGGAACATGTGAGGATATCGGCTATGCCTGTGTTTATCTTGCATCAGACGAAGCAAATTATGTAACGGGAGCAGTGTTGGATGTAAACGGTGGCTGCTATATGAGAAGCTAATGAAAAATTAAAGACGAATTAGTAGAAAAGACGAATCATTACGATTCGCCTTTTCTATTGTGCGCCTGGCGGCGCACGTTTCTAACCGGCGCAAGTCAGAAGTTCGACCGGTAGAGGGAGCTTTACTGGATTCACCCTAAAAATCTGTCTACTCTGCTGGGGGGCATTTTAAGATAATCTATCATGGCTCTTTTATGAAAATTGCAAAACCGGATTTAGTTAATTCTCGCCTCAATGTAGACTTCGGGTGGGGATTCTATGCCACGCCTCTGTATGAACAGGCGGCGAAGTGGTGTAGCAAGTTCAAGCCTGCGGTATGAAAAACCGAATCTGCAAATCTGTTTCCGCACAGAGGATAACGTATAATAAGTTTCGCAAATTCAATTGAATAAAAATAGACATAGTCTATTGCCATC
>AUXO011569364.1_pt1 | contig 11870 bp, 12 predicted proteins | sample 768731 | NCBI WGS metagenome assembly AUXO01 (sample SAMN02715735, study PRJNA202380) | gut metagenome | biome: sheep rumen | host: Ovis aries | place: New Zealand: Palmerston North | reverse complement strand
ATATTCAAATGATTATAAATAAAAACGTTAGATTGCTATGTCAGAGTTCTCGGACAACCTCCCCCACAGTAACCTGCTGGGCTATCATACAATTACGGCCTATCTTGGCCTTGCTGTGAATCACAACGCCTATACCGCCATAACCTAACTTTGTTCCTTTGCCAATTTCTGCCTGATATGGCACTTTACTGTTATAAATCAAAAATATCAGAAGGGTAAACAACTTAGGCAAAAAAGGCACATGATGTAGATAAAGCCACCGGGCTTGTCTATAAAAAAACATTGCATTTAACATAATCTTTTACTTTACTAGAAGTAGCACCTTCCCTGATTTTGTTCTTATTGGTTCACTAATTCGCTCGAATTTAAAATCCATATCAATTGCTCCAGCATCAAATAAGTCTTCAGGTTTATTATTCTTTAAAGCAAATTCATCAGCAACATAATAAATAGTAGCACAACCTGGCTTTGCTTGTGAAACTTGCAGTTGTTTACAATAGTTAAATAATTTATGGTGTCTTCCAAAGATTAAACCTGTAAGTGATATTTTTTTGTTATTTCTGTCTAAAATATATTGGCCACTACGCCCACCATCTGTCATACGGAATGATTTCAATATACCGTTCTCATCCTCAATTGAATCAATAATATCACCAGTATCATACCTGATAAACGGTGATGAATAATTATTGAAACTAGTACCAACTAAATGATAATTACCCTCAATTAGTACTGCTTCGGTAAATCCATATGATTGCTCTATAATATAATTGGAATCGCCATAGTCAAATGCTAACGAACACCCCTCTGTGTGTCCATAACTAGCTATACTTTTTGCTTTAAATACATCTTCGATTATAAATCTATATTCTGGATAAGGATATTCAGAATTTAAAAAAATCCCTTTTATTTTCCCTTTTAACCCGGAATAGAGATAACTCTGGGGATTCTCTCGAAGGAATAATGCAAATTCATACAGAACACTTGGGTATCCTTGTAAATACCTAATATTAATTTTACTTGTTATTTCTGATAATTCTTGTACGAGATTCGCAAAAGACAAATACACACTCGCAGTAATCCTATTTCTTGTTATATCATAACTTAAATGGTCTGAAGTTGAACGCCCGACAAATTGTAGTCTGACATCTGATTGCTCAAAGTCAAGGTGATTCCATGCTCGATTGTAATAGGCGACTTCTTTTATTTGTAAATCTCGTGTTTTATAGAAAGACAATGGGATACCAGTAGACCCTCCGGTATTCACCTTATAACATCCTGTCTTAATAACTGAACGTTGATCTAATGGCACCTCCATCAAATCTTGTTTAGTAATTATTGGAATCCTTTTTATATCCTCAAAAGATTTAAGGGAACTTAATTCAAAACCTTTCTTTTTATATAACGACCCATAAAAAGGAATTCGGTCAATTGCATAATGTACATTATCAAAAACCTTTTTAAATATAAACTCCTTCTTTTTTTCTAAAGAAAACAAATTATAATTCTCTATAGTCTTAAAATTTTTATGATATTCATATCCAACTACAGGAATCAATCTATATGGAATATGGTTCAAACCAGAACCAATTAGTACAAGGAAATTATTCAGTTTCATTTTTTTATTCTCTAGCAATATCAGATAATAGTTCGAATAGCTTTTGAACTTCAAGAACTATGTTGTGATTTGTTTTAATTCTCTCTTGACATTTTTCACTAAGCGCCTTAATATCTTCATTGCTTAAATTTACGATTGCATCACGATAATCTTGCGCTGTTGAAGAAACTGGTAGCACTACTCCACAATCTCCAACAACATCAGAGCAAAAACCTTTATCGGAAGTAATCGGAATTAATCCAAATGCCATTGCTTCGATTAAAGAATTTGCTTGTCCTTCCCCTTCATGAGTAGTTGGGAAAATAAAGAATGTCATATCTTTCATAGTTTCCCGCAGCTGCTCCTTAGATTCAACACCTAAATACGTCACTTTATCACAGTTTAACCTTTCTAAGTCAATATCATTTGAAAGAAAACCATCAAGGAACAAATGATATCTATCATCCAATAGGTTAATTACCTCCAACATTGTATAGACACCCTTAGCTTTGTTTAATCTACCAAAATAAAAGAGATTATAAGGACCTGAAGTATTCACTTCATGATATGGAAGATTTCGACAATCTACCATTGTCGGAAGATAAATGATTCGACCATTGTACCCTATTCGTTCCTTAATCTGGTTAATATAAGGGCGCCCCTCCACAGCCACAGCTGAGGCATTTCTAATTAGTAAGTTTATTACCCAACGATAAACAGGGCCTTTCCTTTCATAATAAAGGAAAAATGTTCCCGCCATTATATGAACGACCGTGGGTATATTAAATAAGTTAGCAAAAAAAACAATTACTGCAGATGGATACATTAAATATCCACCCGGTGGACTAATTTGTAAAACGACATTCTTGGTTCCTATATACTTAAATAAAGAAATAGGCCGAAAAAACAGAGCCATGTAACATAAAAATTTATGCACATAGTTAGTACTTCTATTGGGGAAAAAAGCTTTTGATTCCACCTCAACCCCCCGGTCCTTCAAACCATCAAATATTTTTCTATTTGTTGCCTCATATCCCCCTTTACTAGGTTCCCCTTTTGGAGATATAGGCCCCCATAATAGTACCTTCATAACAGTATATAACTAAACGTCTTTTTCTAATAGAGACTTAAAATATGAAATCGTATTTTTTATACCTTCATTAAAATGCACTTTAGGTGTAAATGAAGTTTCTTTAATTAATCGCGAAATATCCATTATTTGATTATCAATCTTATTAGGATTCTTATATGGTAAATCACCAATACCTAATTCTAAACTAGGATTAATAATATCCCTAATGACATTTACATAATCTTTTAATTGGCGCGACTCTCCGGAGCCCAATGGATAAACGCCACCTGTACCTAACGCACCCAATGCGATAAGTGCCTCAATTAAATCATCAATATATAAATAGTCCCATTTTTGCTCAAGCTTAGTAAATGAAGGTTTTTCTTCTACAAGTAAAGACTTGATGGCATAAGAAATGAGGTTATTATCGTCCCTACCGGGACCATAGATGCTTGTGATCAAGGGCCATATTAAAACAACATTATTTTGAAGAGCATATACCTGACATAGATAACGAGTGGCTACTTTAGTCGCACTATATATATCAGAAGGTGCAGGTTGTTCATTGCCCGTGATGACACCATCACCACAAGATACTTCAGCAGCGCTTCCGGGGATTAAAACTTTAGAAACGTTGAGATGTTTTGCAAGTTTAATGACATTCAAACCATAATGAATGTTCTGCAATTGTTCACTTTCATCGTTTCGAAAGGTTGCGTTCACTCCACTCCATGCCAAATGAAATATAACGTCTGAATTATATAAAAGATTATTATTCTTTAATAAATCTATTGACTGGAGAGTAAACTCAATTGTAGTTACTCCATTCCTGGATGACAAGTGTGAATAATCATATCTCGGATCTACAAGTGCTATAACTTCAACACCTATATCACTTAACTTTGAAACAAGATGCGAGCCTATAAAACCATTAGCTCCTGTTATAATCACTTTTTTCATAAAAGAAAATTATTAATTTCATCTATACAAATTTTGTAAGCATCTTCATCGTGATATTTTTTATACCAGTCTGCCACCAAGTCAATGGTCTGCAAAGCATCCAATCTTGGTTTCCATCCCAAACGAGTCTTAGCCTTGGTGATGTCAAGCATCAACAGATTAGCTTCATGCAAAGCACTTGGATCTGAAACATCTTTCAATTCTCCCTTGCCAAAGCTCTGGACCAACTTAGTAGCAACTTCCCAAACAGTTGAAACCGAGTCAGCTTCTGGTCCAAAATTCCAACCCTCGCAATACTCCGTAGGATGCTCCCACATTTTCTGTGCTAGTAACATATAACCACTCAGGGGTTCAAGCACATGTTCCCAAGGACGGACTGCTTTTGGACTACGGATGTCAATGGGCTTACCAGCTTCTAAAGCACGAATGCAATCAGGAATGATACGGTCCTTGGCCCAATCACCACCTCCAATCACATTTCCAGCACGTACGCTTGCAAGGCTGACATGGTGCTTTTTGCCATAATCCGCTGGATTGAAGAAGCTCCTGCGCCAACTCTGGATGGCTATTTCACAAGCGCCCTTGCTGGAACTATAGGGGTCGTAACCGCCAAACGGGTCATCCTCCTTATAGCCTCTCATCTGCTCTTTGTTATCATAACACTTGTCGGTGGTTATCATCACGCCCACCTTCACGCTATCCGTTGCACGGATGGCCTCCATGATGTTGATGGTTCCCATCACATTGGTTTGGTAGGTCTCAACTGGTATTTCGTAACTGAGACGTACCAGAGGTTGTGCTGCAAGGTGGAAGACAATCTCTGGCTGGTACTGAGCGAAGATTTCTTTCATCTTCTCTCCGTCACGAATGTCTGCACGGATGTCTGCTTTGATCTTCTTACCAATTCCGGAAAGAACAAAGTTGTCTTTCTCACTGTAGGGTTCCAGGCCAACACCTACCACCTCTGCACCTAACTCGTGGAGCCAGATACTGAGCCAAGAGCCTTTGAAACCGGTGTGACCGGTTACAAGGACTTTCTTTCTTTTATAAAAGTGATTAAATATGTCTATCATTATTGCTTATGCTTGTTTAGGTACGGTACGTTCCCATTTTTTCCATGGTGCTTTTCCTTCCTGAAGTAGTTTCTCTAGAAGATTCTTTTCACGAATATTATCCATGCACTGCCAGAACCCTTCATGGATGTAGGACATTAGTTCTCCTTGACTTGCAAGAGTTTCCAAAGGTTTACGTTCAAAAATACAATTGTCACCATCCAACAAATCAAAAATAGCGGGCTCTAATACCATATATCCCGCATTGATAGGTGAGCCATCTAGCTGATTTTTTTCCCGGAATGACTTTACTGCACCATTTACAATATCTAACACGCCCTTTTCCTGCGCCATCTTTACAGCAGTCAATGTTGCAATTTTGCCATGGCTTTTATGAAAATCTAGAAGCTTGTTGATGTCTACATCACAAACTCCATCACCATAGGTCATCATAAAGGTTTCGTCGCCTACATAATCTTGAACACGCTTGATACGTCCTCCTGTCATTGTGTTGTAACCTGTATCAACAACAGTTACCTTCCAAGGCTCTAAATGGCTATGATGTACTGTCATTTCGTTTTTCCCGTTACGGAAATCAAACGAAACATCGCTATTATGGATAAAGTAATTAGCAAACCACTCCTTAATGAATTCTTGTTTGTACCCAGCACAAATTATAAACTCATTATGGCCATAATGTGCATACTCTTTCATTATATGCCAAATTATTGGCATACCGCCAATTTCAATCATTGGCTTGGGCTTAAAAACAGATTCCTCGGATATACGGGAACCAAAACCACCAGCTAATAAAATAACCTTCATATTATTCAAATATTTTTAATACTTCTCAAAAATATCAACATATTGTTTAGCGATATCACGGTAATCATGATATTCTTCTACAAACTTTCTTCCATTTAGCCCCATTTGCTCAATTTCGTCTTTCTTACTAATAACGTCTTCTATGCATGAACAAATTTGATCAACATCAGGACAAAGATTATATACCGGATTCCATTCAAGACCTAGCTCTTTATTAGCAATAGGTTCAGCTCCTCCCATAACTATTTTTCCTTTTGCCAATGAGAACAATCCGTTCATCGCAATTGAATAACTATTTGCATCATCCAAAATTACATTGATACGACTAACCAAATTCATATACTCATTAAATGGTAGTCCCCCTGCAGAAATGAATTCAGCTTCGTTCTTATACTTGTCACGTAACTTATCAAAAGCTTTCAGAATAATAGGGTTACCTTTAGATATAGGGCGAGAAGAGACTCCACAAAAAAATACGATTTTCTCATTAACTCGATTAGGTATATAATCAAATTTATTAACATTAATAGGTATTCTAACCGTTGGGGTAATTCTTGCAAAATCACGATACGGTTGCGCATACTCATACCAAATAGGTATATAACCGTTAATATGATCTAATACATATTTTTCCCATTCTATATACTTAGGATTATCTATGAAATTACGAAGCGCTGGCCTGTCCTGGAAATCGCCAGCTACATAATAATGATACTTTTCATTTGTTTCATACCAATATTTCAGTCCTATCGGGAATAATGCTGTTCCGCACAAAAAAACTTTGCCATTATTCTTAAACAAGTAATCATATATTGGTTTAATCAAAGGGATTGTACCAAAAGGGTTAGTTGGGCTAATTAAAAGAACAGCATCGTATCCTTTCAATAAAGATCTATTTTTCCAAATGTTTTTTATCTCTAATAAATGATACAACTTGCCTATGTACTTCTGGTATTGGAATGCATCCCATCTAAAATCAGAAGGGTAGTTTTTGGGACCATCTCCACCGGATGCCAAGAAAACTTCATGGCCATTTGCTATCAAACCGTCTTTTAAACAGTTAAATAAACCACTAAACTCTCCGTACAATAGTATCTTCATATTTTTTTATTTGAAATTATTAAGCACTTCTATTACAAATTCTGCTTCCTCATTAGTTACCACTTGACTCATAGGTATAGATAGTTCTTGAAGATGTATTTTTTCCGTAATAGGATAACTACGATCGTTCCAATCTTTATAGCACTCCTGCTTATGAGGAGGAATAGGATAATGAATCAAAGTCTGAATGCCATTTTCCTTCAAATACTCCTGCAATTCATCACGACGTTCACAGAGGATCGGGAACTGATGATAAACATTATTCTCATCAGGAATACGAGAAGGCAGAGTAATCAACGGATTATTGATATGCTCATAATAATATGCAGCCAGTTCCTGACGCTTCTTATTGTCTTCATCCAGATACTTCAATTTTACATCCAAGACAGCTGCATCAGGTTCAGACATACGGCTGTTCATACCCACGTACTTAAACACATACTTCTTCTGGCTACCATAATTGGCCAAAGCTCGAATGACAGAAGCCAACTCTGCATCATTGGTTGTAACAGCACCCGCATCTCCAAAAGCACCAAGGTTCTTACCAGGATAGAAGCTGTGTGCTGCCGCATCACCAAGAGCACCGGTCTTGACACCCTTCCATGCGCAACCATGACTCTGAGCACAGTCTTCCATTAATTTCAGGCCATGCTTCTTGCAGATCTCTCCTAGTTTGTCATTGTAGGCGATACGACCATAAAGGTGCACAATCATCACACCTTTAGTTTTTGGTGTGATAGCTTCCTCAATCTTGTCAATATCAATCTCCAGATGTTCCCATGTAGGCTCTACCAAAACAGGGACAAGGTTGTTTTTGGTTATGGAAAGGATTGTTGCAATGTAAGTATTTGCCGGAACAATGATTTCATCACCATCCTGCATCAAACCCATTTCCTTGTAACCTCTCATTAGCAAATAGAGTGCGTCCAAACCATTGGCTACTGCAACACAATGATCTGTGCCAATATATTTGGCATAATCTGTCTCAAACTGTTTATTCTCGTTCCCTTGAAGGAACCAGCCAGAATCAATCACGCGATTAACTGCTGCCTTGTATTCATCACCATGCTGTGCGGTGATAGCTTGTAAGTCTAATAATTTTACCATATTATTGATTTCTTTTTTCTTCCAAATATTTCAGATAATCATCGTAGTTGCGAATATAGTCATCTGCATCATAACCGTGACTAGCAAGTACCAAGCAGATACTTCCAGACGAGAAGCCTTGTTCAGATGCCCATATTCCAGGTGGTACATGCAAGCCCCAGAAAGGACGGTTTAACAGAACCGTTCGCTTGTTGATGCCGTCATCCAACACTACTTCAAAGCTGCCACTTGCAGCAATTAAGAATTGATGACATTGTTTATGCGCATGAGCCCCACGGTCTTCACCACCAGGGATGTCATAGCTATAGAACACGCGACTAATAGGAAACGGCACATGTACATTTTCGTACATGAACGTCAAGTTACCTTGGTCGTCATGCATCTTGTTCAATTCACACAATGAACAATCGAATACACTTATACCCTCTTCAACGAGGTTCTTTCCAAGGGGGTTATTCAGTTTTACTGAGGTCTTAGCATCAGTAATGGTGGGAACCTTTGAAGCATCTTTTCTCCATGCATTGTATTCCTCATGATCTGAGATATAATCTTTCTCATTATACTCAGTAGAGGAAAGTACAAGTGCCAATGAGTTGGTGGAGAAGTTGGTCATTGTACGCCACATCCCCTTGGGTACATACAATCCAAAGTATGATCTATTGAGCTGGAAAGTCTTTTTCTGTACACCATCATCAACGACTACATCGAAACTTCCAGAAAGAGCAACTATAAACTCTTCCGTCTCAAAATAGGCATGCCCACCTCTGTCAAAACCACCAGGCACATCATAAATCCAATGAACTCGTTTAATTTCAAATGGGATGTGCTTTATCTGCTCTATTATAGATAAATTACCACGGGGGTCAGTTATCTTAGGCAGTTGAATTGTCTTACAATCATCTATAATCATATGCTAAATAATTATCTTCTTTACTTCATACTCCTTCTTCTCTTCATTTAATCGAGCAAGAGCAAACATATATATAAAAATGAAAATAAAGTTACCTCTATTAAACAACCCTCTTTCGGTTAATGCAAATAGAGAAAAGAAAACAAAAATAAGAAAAACAATTATCCTTCGATATGTTCTTGGCACGGGGAAAGATGAATACTTAATTATCGAAAAATGAAGGAATAAATAAAGCATAACTCCCAAAAAACCATACTCAATAAGATAAAAAGCCAATGTAGCATCTGATTTAAGCTCCGAAGTATCCATTGAAAAAATATTTGGATATGCATTTTCATTATCATCATATGCGTTGCCGTGACCGAAAATAGGTGATGACCAAAAATATCTTTGAATGAGATGGGATGTTATTCCAAAAGTAGATTCATCTAAAGCATCTTTTCTATTTTTCCCTTTCGTATAATCACTAGTCTGTTCTATGATACGATTCAAGCCATCATTTGAATCGGTTTTTATCAAGCCACTTGAAAGAATAATCCAAATAGTGCCACTAAGTAATACTAGAACCAATAGAACGGGTATCAATTTATCTCTGTAAAAGAATAATACACTCAAAAAGAGATTAATAAGAATTACAAATATTGGAGTTTTAGAACCAGCAAATAATAGTGGTATAACAAACAATAATGATACGATTATAAAATGTAATAATGATGTTTTTTTTCTCGAAAAAAAATCTAAACAAATAAAAAAATAAACTGTGGCTAAGTAATCTGCCATCATGTTTGAGCGGGTAAATGTTCCCGGCATTAACAATGCTTCTGTAGCACCCTTCATCACCTCCTGATATCTTCCAGAATACGCATATATACCTTCGAGATTCAATGGAATAAATGCTACCTGTACTATACATACAATAACAACTATTATATATACACCTTTAATGTTTGGCCAAAATTTTTTATTTAGAAGAAATAAAAATAATGGTAGAATCGTATAAACGACAGACAAACACTCCTTAGCTATTGTAGTTGGATAAAAATAAGTTAAGCAATTATGAATTACAAAATAGATGAATAAACATATAACAGGTAAAAACAACGGTTTTATACTCTTTATAAATCTATGCCCGCGAACAAATTCCACAATTATTATAAGAAGAAATAACTTATTATAAAGTCCCCACAAGCCCCATACAATCATCTGCTGTTCTTCGAAATCAGTTACGCCTGAGAACAAAACGATAAAAGGAGCTAGCAATGGCTCAGAAATAAGCCAAAGTAAAAATAACCAAGAAGGCCTCATTATATAAATCAAGAAGGCCAAGAGAAAAAGTGCTAGCTGAGGGAGTGTAAAGCCCATTAGTCTAAATATTAATCCAAAGTTTTTTTACGTTCATATGAATCGATCATAGAATGAGGCGTACAATTATAAATTTTAACACCCATATAGTCTGCAAATTGACTTAAAATATAGTGAAGTCTTAGCATGCCTGTATAAGTTCTAAGCATCTCATATATTTTAACATTGGCGTTTACATCGGTATAAACCCGTCTTTTTCTTTCACCATAAAAATGGCGGTCTATCATATATAATGAATTATCGTCTTCTACAATAAAGTCCTTAAACTGATCTGTTTCAACTCCATACAAATCAATTTCGCTATATTGTTCTAAAATAGATAACCATATTGCTGTGCCTATTACAGTATGCTCAATTGGTAAAAAATAACCTGTTTTATATAACCGATTCCTCAATGAAGGAATAAAATCATCACAATTCCTTTTATATATGAAACGATAATGAACGTTAGGGTTAGTAATCTTTGCATAATCTACTAACTCTTTACATTCTTTTCTGTTATTTCTTGTAACAAAAATGGTCAAATCCCAATCTACCATATTTTGTAACCGTTCATACATTTTTTTTACCCTAGGAGTCCACTCACCATCCCTAGAGAAAGTAAGATCTGAAAGAAATAAATTATTAGGTTTTACTTCGAAGAAGAAATCATCTAATGGTGAATAATTAACAAAACACGAATCTTGTGTTACTGTAATTTCATTTTTATGATACTTTTCTATCAATAATTTCAAGGACGGTCCATTACCAAATATCATAACCTTTTTCCCTTTACTTATTCCAAAAGGAATATCTGATTTTCTTAGCTCTTTTATTCCTGTCAAATAAAGTAGAGTTAAAAAAATTTGTTTAATATATAATCTTAATTTTTGCATAATTAATTGAATTTTGAAATTCACTCATCCCGCGATAATGAAATTGAATTTATTTGTTCCTTCATCTCATCAATTACTTTGAGGAGATACTGACCGTATTGGTTCTTAAGCATGGGCCTGGCTAGTTCACGCATCTTTTCTTCGCTAATCCAACCGTTCCGGTAAGCAATACCTTCCAAGCATGCGACCTTCAATCCTTGACGCTTCTCAATAACCTCAACGAAAGTACTTGCTTCAGCAAGGCTGTCATGAGTACCGGTATCCAACCATGCGAAGCCACGGCCAAAAACTTGAACTTTCAGTTCACCATCCTTCAGGAACTCTTGGTTTACTGTAGTAATCTCCAGCTCTCCACGAGCAGAGGGTTTGATGTGTTTAGCCACATCGACGACTTTGTTAGGGTAGAAATACAAGCCTACCACAGCATAGTTGCTCTTGGGCTCTTTAGGTTTTTCTTCAATACTTAAGCAATTACCCTGCTTGTCAAATTCAGCAACACCATAGCGTTCGGGATCAGAAACCCAATAACCAAAGACTGACGCTTTCTTATTATCCTCTGCATCCTTGACTGCACGTCTCAATAACGTAGTGAAACCACTGCCATAAAAGATATTATCACCTAATACCAAGCAGGCAGATTCATCACCAATGAATTTTTCACCAATGATAAAAGCCTGTGCAAGGCCGTCTGGAGACGGCTGTTCTGCATACTCGAAATGAACTCCATAATCAGAGCCATCTCCAAGTAGTCGTTTGAACCCAGGAAGATCATACGGTGTGCTAATGATGAGAATGTCCCTAATACCAGCAAGCATCAATGCACTGATAGGATAATAAACCATTGGCTTATCATAAATAGGGAGCAATTGCTTGCTAACACCCTTGGTAATAGGGTATAATCTAGTACCGGACCCCCCGGCTAATACAATTCCTTTCATAAATCAAGTATTTGAAATTTGTTCTGGCAGGCAGTATCGAACTGCAAACTCTCGTTCCACCTGTGCTGCCA
>AUXO016588865.1_pt1 | contig 11871 bp, 8 predicted proteins | sample 768731 | NCBI WGS metagenome assembly AUXO01 (sample SAMN02715735, study PRJNA202380) | gut metagenome | biome: sheep rumen | host: Ovis aries | place: New Zealand: Palmerston North | reverse complement strand
TTCTCGTCATCCTTATACCCAATCAGCATATATCGATTCTTCAGTTCGTTTTTTACCGAGCAGCAAAATACGGAAAAACTTTACGAGGTACAACCAGCGTGGCACCAAGTTCTGGTGGTGGCGGCACATCAAACGATATGCCGTGGCGAGATAGACGAGAACTTTCTTCATTTCGCCCATCGCGTCATGCTCTATGCTCACGCTAAGTGCTATCCTGTCAGTCGGCACAAGCGGACGCAAATTCTATAGTCCTCGTGCGCATACGTATATATAATGAGCAGATCTTCCTTTGGAAAACCTGCTCATTCATGGGAAAATATACTGCATTTAATGAACCTATTAACAATTTGAGAATGATTCAGTTCCCAAATGCGCCAATGTCCAAGCTATATTAAAATTTCCCATTTTACTGAAGATAGTATCTGTTCACATTACTATCCTCAATCCAATATCTGATATTTCTGTTATCCGTACCAGATTCCAGAAGTGCCTTCGCAATATTCCTCATATGACAATTAAACTCTGGTACTCTAACATCCAATTGCTCGTAATCATATTCACATAAACTTTCCAACATTCCTCCTATTTGTTTTCCAAAACTTGAAATCATATCATTTCTATGGATATGTAACAATGCATCAACAATATCAACTATGCTGTGAATTATGAGCGACTGTTTCATGATTGCAGAGTTTATTAGCAGAGAAATCTCTTGAATGTAGTTATTAATTCCATTTGCCCTTGCTAGAGTGAATAAATGCATGGAAGCTTCTCTTGCCATATTATAGTTATCACTCAACAAGGCGCTATAGATATTTGAATACCCTCTCTTTACGTTGATGCTATCTGATATCACTTCTATGAGACCTTCATCATCATAATGGTTTTTGTCTTTATGTTGAGTTAGAAACCGTCTCATCTCTATGAGCAACTTTAGATATTCATTCGTAAAATATGAATCGCTCAAGGAAATCGTCTTTTCTAGATTCAGCAATTCAAGATTTGCTCGGATGTTTTTCAAGATAAGAGCCCACTCATCGGAAGTCCACTTTATCCTTGTATCTATGCGTTCTAAATGTGAAGACTGAGGCAACGTAAATGAATTCTTTTCTATCGACACGCCACATTTCCACATGTCTTTAGCAAGTACCATCCGCTTGATTGACTGAATAACCTCTTCATCTTGTACAACATCCAAGAGCATTCCTTGTTTGTTTGCATCATCTTTTGCGAAACTTAAATCCGTTTTTTTTGTCTTTTCATCAAAGGCAGAAAGCTCCTCGAAAGAAAGATTATTCGTACGCTTAAGTTTATAAATCAAACAGTAGTTATCACTTACATCACAATCATTGATAAGCCATGACTTATTTTTTGACAAAGACTCTGTATTAAAAAAGTTCTCATCAATCGTAAGAGTGTCATTTATCAACATATTTATTATGCTGCGATTCTCTGTAATATGAGGCAATAAAAGGCTAAAGACCTCTTGTCTATGCTCCTTTTTTAACAGATGCTTCAAGGCGCTTCTCACATTTACAGCTATTGGATCGCTGTAAGACAAGAACCTAAAATCCTTATGCTGGCACATGTATTCCAGAATAGTATCCTTGAATTCAGGGTACCAAATATCTTCGTCTACAGCTACATACAATTCACTCGTGAAGTAATAAATTCCGTAGCAGATGCCATTAGGGAATTTCTCGCATTTCAATGCTTTTATCAGAGTAACAAGGATCTCCGATACCTTGGATCGTAAATTTTCATCGTCACGATAAGCAAAATCCTGACCTAGCCGTCTTAATAGTTTTTCATTCTGATACTGTAGTGAATAGAACAATATCGGATAAGGGGCCAGATGGAGAAGATATCTACATACTTTATACCAACGTTCTGCAGGTAATAAGCCAATTAACCCAAGATTTGTGGTAAATCCTGAATCAACTAATAACTGTAGAGCGCGTAACGACTCTGGAAATGATTTGTAATCGTCTCCTCCAATAATCATAGTATATCTTGTACCATACGGATCAACTTTCTTCTTCACTTGGTCAATATTATCTATAGCAGAATTTATTTTTGAGAACACGCTTTTAAGATTCGCCTTATTATATTCGATGGTACTATATTTCTTCCTGAAATTGTCATCGATTATGTTATAAGCCTGTTTCGCTTCATATTGTATTTCTACTGGGAGTCCTTCTTTTTCAATAAACTCATTTAACTTATCATGCGAAGGAGTGTCCTTGTGAAACATTCGCAAGAAAACAGCTTTTTTGATAATCCAACTATCTGCTGGTTGCCATTTCTGCAAAAGATTATACATATTATCAAAATTGAAGGAATAAGCTGTTCGCAATATCTCTTCATAGTAATCTTCATCAGATGATGTATTGTCTGACGGTGTAGGAGCCATTAAAGTTTTTCCTCTTGACTCAAGTTTATTATATAAATCATTACCTTCAACACCATTAGCCAGACTCGAAATATTTCCATATAATGATGGCCACCATCCCATATCACGCATGGCCATTAAACTAACCTGGTTTTCATTATCCGTCCATGCTTCTTTTTTGATTATTAGATGATGTATTATCAAGTCTTGGTAATAGATATCATCTGGGTGTGGACAATTTCCGCGCACCTTCTCAATACTATCAATAATAGCGGTTAAATCCGTTTTGTCTTTAATTGCTATGTACAAATCGCTCCACAAACTCCGGTATGTTATCTTGTCCTCGCATGATATGGGGTTTTTAGCAATAATAATGGGCCTAGTCATAGCCACAGGAACATCAAAGGCGGCTTCAATATTATCATACCAATTATTATTCCAATCGTAGTTAAAGACCCCCATTGGCTGGACAGAGATGTCGTCGTGAACATCCCCATCATTTACTGTACTTTTTACAAATCCAACTAGATATAATCGAGACTGGTCAGTGACAAAAACCCCTGCACCAGATTGTCCACCCATGACCTCGTCTATGGAGAGTCCGACCGTTGAAATATTATCATTGACTTTCCACTTTCCGCTGCCCTGATACTCCAACTTTCTACCCCTGCCTTCCAAACCACCTCCTTTAGAAAATCCGAAGGAATAATAAGGATAAGTACCTTCACAACTCTTGACTACAAGAAGGCAATTGTCGAAATCAAAAGTACAGCCCTCGGGGTCCTCAATCCTTATTATTGCATAATCTTTATCTGGCTCGGAATTATACTTTTCTACTTTTACACCTTTTATTATTCTAGCATTTTGGCTCCAAAAGCCTTCAATTTTAATCTCTTGAATATCGAAAGGTACTTTGTCGTTCATGATGACATGAGCAGCCGTCAAAACATAGAAAACTCCTTTATCTTTAATCAAGGTACCAGTTCCGTAATTATTTTTTCCTGGACAAGTTATCTTTACAGATATTGATTTTAATACTCCCACATTAAAGTATGGAGAGATTATTGGGTAACTCATTCTTGTGATCGTGTATTACATAATTAAACTTAGCGTCATCATCCTGAAACAATTTTCCAACTCTTCGTTCTATTTGGGTTAGCGGATAGTTGAAAAAGAAATGGGCAGGCATACCTCTATCTCTTTCTTTATGGCATAATATATTGGCCAATGTCTCTCGGTCTGGATGATATGATCTTTTTTCTCCACCATTAGTTGGGATAAGGTAGTTGACACAGTCAATAATGTCGAGCAATGTATTCGAAATATTGTTTCTACTTCCATGATGCGAGACTTTCACAAAATCAACTGCCAATTTATTCTCCTCGGAATACCCCTTATCTCTCAAATAGGCCTCGACTTCATCAGGAAAAGAGTCTCCTAACATCAATGCACTTAACCCATCACAACGAATGATAAATGCAATGGATGCCATATTGACAAGGTTTGCGTAATTTCCAGGATCTGGGCTTGCTTTTCCTCTTTCGGATAAGGTTTGTAAATCAATGTCTCTATCTTTCTCTACTCTTTCAGATGCGGACAAATCTATTGCGGGTTCTTGCCCCTTTTGTGAAAGCAAGGCCTCATAGCTGTCAAAGAATAAACCTAGAGTTTTCGCTGATGGCGCAATGACCTCAATGTCGGCGAAAGTAATATCAGAAGTGTCAAAATCTGCACACACTGCGTCTGTCCATCGTGTCTTGCCAGCATCCCCTATTTTGCGCAAAGTGTCTGCCATCGAATTTGCCTTGACAGCAGAAAGGTTATGGCCTTCTGGCATATCAACAAAACGGGCAGAGTTAACCCATAGTCTATCCACAGGAAACATCACATCATCCTTATGGCGTTCAATATATTTTTTGATACCGACCAGATGATCATCATCTTGATGAGTCATTATCATCAAATCAATATGAGCAATATTTTCAACCTCGCTTATAAAAGGATCTAAGTTGGGATTTCTGTTTGGACCTCCATCGACAACAATATATCCTTCATTATACCCTTTATAACAATGGATGATAAACGCATCTCCATGAAGAGCAGGTAAAAAGGTAAGTACAGATTGACTCATATCTTACAATCTTTTTTTAAAATTGAAAATACATCCAGAATACCTGTAAAATGAATTTCCACCATTAGCAAAATCTTGGATGTAGATACTATATTTATTTCTCTGCGCTTTGCCATAATACTATGGAATTGTTAACAGATAATAGCTATTGTATTGTTGAATCTTTCTTGTAATGCAAGTACAATTTTCGAGCCAAATTTAAGGTCATGGCTCCTATTATAAGCGTAAAAACTCCCACGATCCAAAGAGCATCAAAATGAAAGCTATCGGGAAGAAATCGAAGGCTAGCCCAACTTATGATGCATGCAAGGACTGACATCAAAAAAATAATGAAAACTATTTCATTAATTTTTGATAATTTGAGAATTTGATGAATCAACAGACTTTGCCTCCTTCTCATTAAGGGGTCATTATGACCATACTTCAAGGCTTCTGCACATAATTCCAGCTCCGAACGTTTCCCGTTAAGGAATGAATAGAGTAGGGTTATTAATGATACTAAAATACCACTTAGCGTTAAGTATAAAGTAAATGCATCTGACAACAACAAATCACACATATTATTCATAAGAACTGATATAGTTAGATATTACATCCGACATTTTTTCAACCATGAATTTCTTATCATGAATTTTTTCCTCAAGTTCCTGTTGGGTAACAGCAGATGTCGCATTAAAAATTTTTTCTGCAGTTTCTTTCAACTCTTCTCCTGCCTCGGCTATGAGCTGCTTAGTAATTTTATATTCACGTCTTCCCCAACGTATCCAAGTTTCTTTTTTCTGATAATTACCATCTTCAGATGTGTCAGACATTAAATCACGCATAGTATCCATTGGCATATTCTTGAAATTGCGAGTTTCCTCTTTCTTTAGTTTTGTACTATCCAAGTAGCTCGCATATTTTACATCCACGCCATTCTCCGCTTCTGTTAAACTGTAGTATCTAACACTCAACTCGGGAATCTCTTTGATAGCTTTTAGTTCCTCAAGAATCATAGACATTTTGATATTTTGTATTGGGACGTTGAGTATCTTATTGGAAACGATCTTGGCAATTCGACTTACTTCACCAGAATCCTTAGTCGGATCCTCATATACTAACATTAGAAAATAGCAGGTGTATTTGCCTTCAGCAAGCCCCACAATTCTAGGATAAAATAGAACATAGTTTGAATCACTACCAATTTTATTGTCACGTGTGAAGTTGATTTTTTCGCTTCCCTCAAAATACCCATCATACAAATTAGTATTAAAAGCATTAATTTGCAGAAGTAAAGATGGAACATTACCAATAGAAACCTCCGTTGAATCAATCTTGCTAATGACTGTTTTCTTTGTCTTGTTACGATTGTCAGTCGAAATAGGTGACGAAAACGATGACAAACGATTCCTAAGAAAAGCCATCATCTCATCGTATGTAGCCTTCCCAAACAGTCCTTCTTCTTCATCCATCATAGATGTAGTATAGACTGGCATTTTAATGGAATAAGTTTTGGGCTTTTCTTTTGTACTTTTTTCATTGCCCTTTCTCTTTTTGTTCCTTGACATAATGAGAGTTAGATTATTGAACTTTCGTTTATATTAACACCCGTTTACAAAGATGACCGTACGATATTTTCGCATCACAATGTCAGGTCTCCCTAGCAGTCTTGGGTGGTTCTGCCTATAATGTAATCTACAAACCCACAAATAACATCGCACCACCAGTTTTGGCTTCGTATCCTTGCCATGAATGGCAGCCATGTTCGCATAACGCTGTAGTAGTGGAGAGTCCTTGTCCATTTCTATTATTGGGGAATAAGGAATTTTCCTTCAAGTATCAGTTTCATAATCATGTCGCTTTCATGAGTTTTTGTCATGAATTCAGATATGCGTCCTAATAGATTGAACAAATCTTCAAGTTCTTCTTTGCCGCATGCTTTGCGATAGTATGCATAAGAATGGTACTTCATCCATTCGCGAACTACTTCATAGCCAGAAGATTCGAAGTGGAGAACATTTTTCGAAATTTCCTTTGATTTTGTCTCATTGCCTCCCGCATCTCTTATGGTGATGGTATCATCAGAAAGTGAGAATGAATGAATCTCTGTTTCATGGCTGAGGAAATTGTTGTCAAAAACTTTAAATGCTTGTTCCGATTGATAGTCCTTCTTTTCAATGGCAGCCATCTCTTTTCCTACATTTGCCATCCGTTCAAAGAGTGATTTTTCTTGAGGAATAGGAATTGCAGGCCATTCTCCAGCTGTTGCATATAACTTTCCTTCAAAAGAGTTCAGATACAAGTCGGAGTTTAATACTGCGTAAGAGTAAAAAACAATATCATCGACCAGTTCTACGGAAGGGATGTCATACTCCTTAGACAATGTATTCAGAAGAATAGGATTTACATTACTCGTTACTTCTTTATTCCAATTCTTCTTCGATTTCTTATAGTTAGGGAACTTGTTACAGAAGATGTGTGAATTGCCACGGGCTACCAAATCATTGTCCGGTAAGTGCCAACTAAACGATGAGAATTTCTTTATTTTTGTTGCAATGTCTGCGGGAGCTGGAGCAGCGACAAATCCAAAGACAGAATTATCTTCGTATGCAGCCTGAACCTCAGGACGTTCACGCATACCACCACCTTCCGTTTTGCGGAGGGCATCCATTAACGTGTTGTCAAGCAACAAACTCGCAGTCAAGAACGGTCGATAAGAATAATCTACAATCGTCAAATTACTCTTAGATAGGCATGATTTGACCTCGTGTGAGAGTTTTCTTTGTGCTGGTGGTTTTGTTTGTCCCTTATACCATCTATCTTTTATTTCTTCATAGCTATGTGTCTCATCTGCAATGAATTTATTCCTTCTTTTTAACTGGCCTTTATTAAAATGAACCAACAGATGAGTTGGAGCCAATTTCAAGCCAGAACAATGGCGTTCAAAGATTGCCAATTCAGTGTCAGAGGCGATATGCCAAAATTTGGAATACATCCTTTCATCAACATTGCTAGTAGGCTTAAAGATGTATTTCTTATCGAGTTTCACTTCTTCCCATTCACTATCATCGATAGGCGAATTGAAGAAATTAATCTTATCTTTGAGGGGCTGACTTACTATGCTCTTATAGTGTATTATTGGCAAAGAAGTTTCTATCTCTTTCAATGTTCCTACTAAAAGCAATCTGCCCTGAAGGGTCTTGAACAGATTTTCTGCTTGATGCCCAGCACGATTATCAACGTCAAACTCCAATACCCAAATCTCGCTAACTTGTTCGATCAGAAACTTGCGTGCAGTTACAAACGATATATTGTTGGCGAATGTGGAGGGTAATACCAAAGCAAAGACAGAGGGCCTGCTTTTGTCTGCCTTGAAAAGACACCAGCGCAGGAACTTTGTCATTTCATTTACCAGTTGCTTCTGATCATTTCTGCGTCCCTTACGTACTGGCGGTCTAAAGTCGCCCATCAGCTTTGCAATCAGTTTTCCTTCATTGGATATGTCAGCAGAATCTGAACATGGTGGATTCCCGATAATCACAGTGAGTGGTGGCCTTGAAAGTTTTAGAGCTTTCTTTTGCTCGTTACGGAAGAACATAGAAACAGCATCTGTTGTACCACCTTCTATTCTGACAGACTTGAAAGTACTGTCGCTAAGAGTGTTGGTCAGCACTATCTCAATATCACAATTTCTAGCTTCTTCAAGCATTGATATCCTGTAGTTTGACAATGCATATGGAACAGGAAGAATTTCAAAGCCAATAATCTGAGAGCCTTCCTGGAGGGTGAGATTATTTACCACTGCTTCTATAAATGTACCGGTACCACAACAAGGATCAATAATCTTGATAGCCTTATCCTCTACGCTTTCACCAGGAAGCACAGAAGGCAGTACATGGCTTACAAATTTGACAGCATATTCTGCCAAACACATTGGCGTGTACCATGCTCCAAAGTCATTACGAGTCTTTCCGTCATATTCCTTCAAAATGCTTCATAAAGCTCATGATAGTTTGGAGTGGCAACTTGTTTGTCGCTTAATCGAACACACGAAAGCAAATGACGTGTGTTGTCATACCAAATGCCCAGTTTACTGAACGGTGACTTCAGTTCATCTGAAAGCGCATCAAGCAGAGTCTTGAAAGGTGAGAGACGTAGAGCATCTCTCTTAAAAGCATCTGAAGTCCAGAAAGAGTGCAGCTTTTCGTATTTCTCAGATGGTAATATGTTATTCTCATTGACGAATCTATGAGCATACAAAAGGGCAAATGATAGAATCTGTGCAACAAATCCTGCAAAAGTATGATTATCTACTAGTGATTTATCATGATTCTTTCTAGCTATATCCCAAAGATGCTTCAATGAAACGATGGTATCACGTTCTGTCTTATTTTCTGCTTCATCCTCTTCCAATGAAAGAATATCCTCCAAATCGGTGCAAAGGTGCTTAGCACGGACTGACAATTCTGCTACCAGTTGCTTTTCACTAATTGTTCTATAACCCTCTTCTTTAAAATATTCTTTGAACATCGTGAGAATATCCGTATTTGGCTGGACATTCTCCCATTGAATAGGCTTACTGCAAACAGATACCATTTCTGTTTTGCCGGAAGGTCTGTATAGAATAAAATCTATGCCATCAGTCAGAATGACAGGGTTGCCAAGATAGAGATAGCGTTTTACTTGACTTTCATAGTCCTTGGGGTTAAGAGTTGTATTTGGGTTAAAACCTTTAGCTTCCACATAGCCATAGATTCCCATTGTATTGGCATTACTGAACATCCAGTCAGGTCTTCCATACTTGCCTTGTGATCGAGGTTCAAAAATGCGTTGAATATCCTTGCCAAAAATACTCATAGCTTTTACAAAGAAACCATCGAGAACAGGTCGGAACGACAACTCTGGAGTGGCATTGCCTGTGGTTATCGCTGTCTGATAGTCTTTTGACAGATTAGCTATATATTCTGATATGATGTTATTCAACTGTTCCATTTTTCCAAACATTTTATGATTTGTAAACCAAGAGCCTTTGCCATATTCACAGGAACGGCATTGCCAATTTGTCGAGCAACTTCTACCTTATTTCCACAGAAGATAAAATCCTCAGGGAAAGTCTGCAACAAAGCACCTTCTCGTAGAGAAATGCTTCGGTTTTGTTGAGGGTGGCCAAACATACCTCTGGTAAAGCTATCGAATCTCGCAGTAATAGTAGGTGCCACATCATCCCACGGCATACGTCCATAGACATTGCGATGACCTATCTTCTGAGAACTAATTTTGTGACAGTCGGCCAATAGTTCAGGTGGTAGGAAATCCCGTCCTTGCCCTGGCTTCAAATATTGCAATCGTTCAATATTTTTAGCAGATAAGCGATCACGACGATGAAGGCTGATATTAGGATGTTCTGAGCCATCGGCAGGTGGTTCTGGAAGCTGAGCAATGGTTTCCCTCACCGTAATTTTATGCTTTTGAGGTGATGGGTATTGGAAAAGTGGGTGGCTATGATCGCATCTTTCACCAACGATTATTACGCGCCTTCGCCTTTGCGGTACGTCATAATCCTGAGCATCAAGAATCTTTTCGTGAATGAAATAGCCACTCTTTTCAACGTTTTTCAATGCACCGTGAAGAATGTTATGTCCACGTTTCCCTTCAATGCCTGGTACATTTTCCAATATGAACATCTTGGGAAGGATGGCAATAATCATGCTAATATATTCATCAACCAAATGATTCCTCTCATCATAATCTTGTCCAATGCGTTGAATTGAAAACCCTTGACACGGAGGTCCCCCTGCTAAAAGATCCAACTCACGTGGTTGCAAATCTAATGATTGTAACAATCCTAGAGGATTGATATTTTTAATATCTTGAACTTCGGTACGATGACCCTTAAAATATTGAGGATTAGCATTAATGGATGCTATGGAATTAGGATCAATGTCGAAACTGTAAAGCACATCAAAGCCTGCCTTGATCAGACCAAGGCACAATCCTCCAGCTCCAGAGAAACAGTCGATACATTTATATTGATTCTCCATACTTCTCTTTTTTAATTGTTACAGCTATTTGAGAGGCTATTGCCAGCGAAAGAAGTGGTGGTACTGCTTCGCCAATCTGTTTAAAATTCTCCCCCAACGAACCATGCCATTGATAGCCGTCTGGGAAACTTTGCAGACGAGCCGCTTCTCGAATCGTCAACCCACGGTTCTGTTCGGGGTGAGAGAATCGCCCGCTAGCAGGGTTACGTGCATATTGGGTGATTGTGATAGAGGGCTTGTCCCATGTTAAGCGCCCATATACATCATAAAAACCCTTTACCTTGTCAAGACATTGTGGACCGACACCTTCAGGTCGGCTTCCACCGTCTTGAGGTACCGAAGCAATGACATCAATAGTGCTTTGTTTGTGGGCAGAGCAGCGGTGTAGCCCATCTTTAGGGTCTGCCTTTCCGGGTATTACAGGTGGCAGATTTCCAATTGCGTCGCGCACCGTTTTGTATTCCTTCTCCGACATCAATTCATCTGGCAACTCAAACCTATCGCTTTTTGTGGCGACAATAATGGCACGTATCCTGGCCTGAGGAACCCCAAATCCAGCTGCATTATAGATTCTTTGGACTATGCGATAGCCGTTGGACTCAAATATGGCTTTTGCCTCCTCATAATGGTGTTTGTACTTTCCTGTTAGAATTTCTGGAACATTCTCCATCACCACATAGTCAGGATTAAACTTAACTGCTATCGCCGCAAATTCACCAATGAGGGTGTTCCTGCTGTCTTCAGGCTTGTTGTGATGTCTTTTCCTGTGTGCAGAGAATCCCTGGCAGGGCGCACATCCGATAATAACTAATGGGTGCTTGTGGTCAGCAGACAAATCAAATGTATTTTGTATGGTCTCTATGTCTCCACCAAGTGTTGCAATGTCTGCTTGTAAAGTAGGAACATGATAATTGTCTTGATAAGCAGCCAACGATATGGGATTTATATCAATTCCACCAATAACTTTGAAATAGTCCTTTAGGGAAGCAAATCCAAGAGACATACCACCAGCACAACAGAAAAAGTCAAGAACATCCACGGGGGCACAGGAATTGTATGCTTCCTGCCCCCAATGATCAAGAGCTTTTGTACCTAACTCGAAAGCTCTTTTAAAATCACTTTGTAGCATATTCTTTACCATTCTTTTATTCTTCAAAATAATCTGAATCTAACTTCTTTACTTCGTATATTTTCTTTTCACTGACACCTACATTATATTCAATCATGTAGTCAGCGAGGCTCTTTCCATCAATAAGCACAATCTTCTTGCTGGCTTTATTAGCTGTTTCTACAGCACCAGAAGTGAATTTGCTGGTAGTAATGAAAAC
>AUXO011725643.1_pt1 | contig 11871 bp, 9 predicted proteins | sample 768731 | NCBI WGS metagenome assembly AUXO01 (sample SAMN02715735, study PRJNA202380) | gut metagenome | biome: sheep rumen | host: Ovis aries | place: New Zealand: Palmerston North | reverse complement strand
ATTAACCTCTACAAGTAAGAAATATTATGGCAGTAGTAAATGCTTTGGGCCGCCGCAAGAGCGCAGTTGCCCGTGTATATGTTCAGGAGGGTAGCGGCAAGATTACTATCAACAAGCGTGATCTTACCGAATATTTCCCAAGCCCGATTCTGCAGTATGTCGTAAAGCAGCCACTGACAACTTTGGACTGTGCAGAGAAATACGATATCAAGGTTAATCTGCAGGGTGGCGGTTTCACAGGTCAGAGCCAGGCTCTGCGTCTTGCCATCGCACGTGCGCTGGTCAAGATTAATGCCGAGGACAAGAAGACCTTGCGTGCCGAGGGCTTCATGACACGTGATGCCCGCGAGGTAGAACGTAAGAAGCCGGGACGTCCGAAGGCTCGTCGTCGCTTCCAGTTCAGTAAGCGTTAATATTTCGGAGTGCTTTGCTGCACCTCGATATATGTGTTTAGCATCTAAACCGGCTGGACTCACGCTATACCTCATATATATATTATGTGATTACCGGCAGGTTGGTTCGCGAAAACGAATTAAAAGGAAAGTAAACAACTAAAAAAGAAAAAAGAACATGTCAAGGACATCATTTGAGACACTGTTGGAGGCCGGCTGTCATTTCGGTCACCTCAAGAGAAAGTGGAATCCCGCAATGGCTCCCTATATCTTCAAGGAGATGAACGGAATCCACATTATTGACCTTCACAAGACCGTAGGTATGGTAGATACTGCAGCCGAGGCTATGAAGCAGATTGCCAAGAGCGGCAAGAAGGTTTTGTTTGTTGCTACAAAGAAGCAGGCCAAGGAAATAGTTGCCGAGAAGGCAAAATCCATCAATATGCCGTATGTCATCGAGCGCTGGCCCGGTGGTATGCTGACCAACTTCCCCACAATCCGCAAGGCTGTGAAGAAGATGGCTACTATCGACAAGCTTACTGCCGATGGTACGTACAGCAATCTCTCTAAGCGCGAGATGCTTCAGGTTACACGCCAGCGTGCCAAGCTGGAGAAGAACCTGGGCTCTATCGCCGACCTGACACGTCTGCCCAGCGCACTGTTCGTAGTGGACGTGATGAAGGAGCACATTGCCGTAGCCGAGGCTAACCGTCTGGGTATTCCCGTATTCGGCATCGTTGATACAAACTCTAACCCCAACCCGATTGACTTTGTCATTCCGGCAAATGACGACGCAAGCAGCAGCATCGAGGCTATCCTTGATGCAGTATGTGGTGCCGTAGCCGAGGGTCTGGAGGAGCGTAAGGCCGAGAAGGAGGCTGACGACGCCCAGAAGGAGGCAAAGAAGTCCGAGAAGAAGGAGGAGGCTCCTGTCGAGGATGAGAAGGCTGCCGAGTAACCTGGTCGCCGGAAACAACAAGTCAAACTAAAAAAAGATTGTACGATGGAAGTTACAATGACCGATATCAAGAAGCTCCGTGCCATGACAGGTGCCGGTCTTGCTGATTGCAAGAAGGCTCTGGCCGAGAGCGACGACATGGACGGTGCTGTTGCATATCTGCGCAAGAAGGGTGCTGCAGTTGCTGCAAAGCGTAGTGACCGCGAGGCAGCCGAGGGTTGCGTGCTGGTAAAGGCCGACGGCGACTTTGCCGCCATTATCGCACTGAAGTGCGAGACCGATTTCGTTGCCAACAATGCCGACTTCGTTGCCCTCACGCAGCAGATTCTGGATGCAGCCGTGGCAGCAAGGTGCAAGACCCTGGACGAGGTCAAGGCCCTGCCTATGGGTACAGGAACCGTTCAGGATGCCGTGACCGAGCGCAGTGGTATCACTGGCGAGAAGATGGAGTTGGATGGATACTGCACTATACAGGGTGCATACATCGCAACGTACAACCACATGAACCGTAACGGTCTTTGCAGTATGCTCGCTTTCAATAAGCAGGTTGCTGACGAAGAGTGCGGCAAGAACATTGCAATGCAGATTGCAAGTGCTGCCCCGGTTGCTATCGACGAGAGCGGTGTGCCTCAGTCCGTAAAGGACAACGAGATTGCCGTGGCTATCGAGAAGACCAAGGCCGAGCAGGTACAGAAGGCTGTCGAGGCAGCAATCAAGAAGGCTGGCTACAACCCTGCCCACTTTGATAGCGAGGATCACATGGAGTCCAACCAGACCAAGGGATGGATTACGGCCGAGGACGTTGCTGCCGTAAAGGAGATTATCGCCAAGGTGAGCGCAGAGAAGGCTGCAAACCTGAACGAGGCTATGATACAGAACATCGCCAAGGGTCGCCTGAACAAGTTCCTCAAGGAGAGCTGCCTGCTTTCTCAGGAGTACATCTGGGACAAGAACATGACTGTTGCCCAGTACCTGCAGAGCGTAGACAAGGATCTCACTATCGTGGACATGAAGCGTTTCACTCTCAAGGCAGAGTAATTCTGTAGAGCATAAGCTAAAAAGTGGATTGGCCATGGCGGCTAATCCGCTTTTTTTTGTATAAATTTGTCACAGAAGACAGCAATGAAGATATTTGGCATAGTTGGAAACTACGGCGAGCATATCGCAGAGATGGATGGTGGAATCCTTCCTGCCGATGCGCTCCGGTCACAGTCCTGCAGGTCTGGGACGCAACCAGACGGTGATGGGTCCGTCCCTGTGTTCTTTACCAAGTGCGACAGTGCCCTTGTCAATCGTGGCAAGCCGTTCTTCATCCCCGACTTTACGGAGCAGTGCGAGTACGAGACAGAGCTTGTAGTACGCATCTCGCGCATGGGACGTTCCATAAGCGAGCGCTTTGCCTACAGATACTATGACGCGGTCACGGTGGGCATAGATTTCACGGCACGCGACATACAGCGCAGGATGTGCTCGCAGGGGCTGCCATGGGATTTGGCAAAGGGCTTCGACGGCAGTGCCGTGATCGGAGAGTGGCGGACTTTTGACCAGCTGGACAACCGCAGTCCGCAGGAGATGGACAGTATATCCTGCCTGTTGAAGGCTGGAATGGAGTTTCACCTCGACATCAATGGCAAGACGGTGCAGACGGGACTCAGCAGCCGTATGATACATAGCGTGGACCGCATTGTCAGCTACATCAGCAGTTTCGTGACTGTCAAGACCGGAGACCTTATCTATACAGGGACGCCGGCAGGTGTGGGCCCCGTGCACATAGACGACCACCTCGTCGGCTATCTTGACGGCGAGAAGGTACTGGAGTTCAACGTAAAATAAATCGGCACATCCGTACGTTATAGATATAATGAGGAATCTGATACGATATTGCCTGTTGGCCGTCGCCGTTTTTATGGCGGCAGCGGTGGAGGCGCAGCAGCGTATTACTTATCTCGACTGGAATATCATAGCGGCGGATACGCTTGCACCTGTCTATGGCGAGGTGGTCCCGCTCGAAAGCGACTACCGTCTGTGTGACTACCGCGTTGCGGTCGAATATCCTGTGTGGGGGAGCCTTACCCCTGGGGAAATGACGCTTGCCAGGAAGTATGCCTCGCTTGTTTCGGACACTCTCGACATCGAGCAGTATGTAACCGTGAGCCGTGGCAGGGGGATGCTAAACTACAGTTTTGTGCCCATAGTCAGGAAAAACGGACGCTACCGCAAGCTGCTGAGTGCCAAGATTTCCATAATACCTGTTCCCAGGGTTAGCGAGGCCAGGGCCAGGTCTGTGCTCAGGGCCGGGGCGGCAGTAAGGCGGTATGCCGACCATTCGGTGCTGGCACAGGGCACATGGCGAGCCATACATATCACCAGCGACGGTATGTACCGCATGACACCGTCGTTCCTGTCCTCTATGGGATTCAAGGATCCTGGCAAGGTTCACCTGTACGGGTACGGAGGACATCAGCAGGACGAAGTGTTCGATATGGACAGCGACTATGACGACCTTGAGGAGGTTCCGCTCTATGTGGCCCCCGACGGCAGTCTGCTGTTCTGGGGAAACGGCTTGGTACACTGGCAGGGTACCAGGCGTATATTCAATTCGTACGCACGTCAGGCGACATATTTCCTCACGGAGGGGGAGGCGCGCCGAGACATCGTCACCGAGGAGCAGTACACAGGGCCGGTCTCCAATACCATACAGTCGTGCCTTGCGCACAGGCTGTACGAGGTAGACGACTTCGCATGGTTCCGTGGTGGGCGCAATCTGTACGATGCCAGTCTGTTCAGTGGATATTCTTCGCGCACATATACTCTCAAGGATGTCAACAGCCTGGGTAACGAGAAGGTTTCCGTATCCTTTACGGCAAGCAAGGTTACTACTCCCCTTGCCGTTTATCTCAACGACAGTCTTCTGGGCAGGCGTACCATATATGCCCCAGGCTCGTTCGAGGCTTTCTCTACGGTCAATATGTCAAACGTAGGAGCGTCGGAATATTCTAAGGGAAGGAAGGACTGGACCTTCAGGCTCGTAACCGGCAGCCAGGACTATAACAGCAACCAGATTACCGGACGTCTGGACTACATATCACTCAGCTATACCGCACCGTTGGAACTGGCTGACGGCTATGTACGCTTTGGCGGAGGATATTCTGGTACGGGACGTGGTACCGGTTCGGCGTCAAATGTCACGGAAACATATACAGGAGCTACGACGTTCAGCAACATTACCGCCGCCGCGGGGACGGACGTCAAGGTAATGCGTCTCGGCAGGAGGGGCAGGGGAGCCACGCTCGTGCAGACCGCAGGGACGGGTGGCACGGTGCAGTTCTCTGTACAGGATGGTACGGACGATTTCGTCGCCTTTGACCCCTCGTACCAGTTTCCGCAGCCTGTGGCCGGGGCCCATATAGACAATCAGGACCTGCATGCCTCTGAGGATGTGGATATGGTCATCATAGTTCCTTCTGGCGGACAGCTTACGTCCCAGGCGCAGCGTCTGGCCGATGCGCATGCCGAGTATCAGGGATTGAAGTGCATGGTGGTGAGTGCCGACAAGATATACAACGAGTTCTCTTCGGGAACGCCCGATGCCTCTGCATACCGCCGTTTCATGAAGATGCTGTATGACAGGGGACTCTCCAGGGGGGCGGCACCCAGGTACCTGCTGCTGTTCGGTGACTGTGCATGGGACAACAGGATGAGAAGTGCCGACTGGCGCAGTTCGTCACCTGCCAACTACCTGCTATGTTGCCAGAGCGAGGAAAGCTCCAGCGACGAGTCTTCATATTGTTGGGAGGACTATTTCGGCCTGATGGACGATGGCGAGGGTGGACAGCCTACCAAGGATGTCTCGGACCTTGGCATAGGACGCTTTCCAGTCACTACTGCGACACAGGCCCGTATCATGGTTGACAAGACAATCAGTCACATGGCCGGCACATACAACGGTGAATGGAAGAACCAGGTTCTCTTTGTCGGTGACGACGGTGACGACAACGAGCACATGAAACAGTCCGACGCCGTGGCCGGGACGTTTGCCAAGTCTGCACCGGACGTAGACGTGCGCAAGGTCATGCTGGACAGTTATGTACGTCGTAACGAGGGACTGTACTATACTTATCCGGAGGTTCACGACATCATCGGCAAGGCTGTCACGGATGGTGCGCTGATGATAAACTATACGGGACATGCCAGTACTTACCTGTTGAGCAGCGAGCGTGTGGTACTGCTCGATGACGTCAGGACGTGGAAGTCCAACCGTCTGCCGCTGTGGTATACGGCTGCCTGCGATACCCAGCCTTTCGACTCTAAGGTGGAGAACCTGGGCGAGGAGGCTGTGCTCAGCGAGGGAGGCGGTGCAGTGGCCTTCATTGGTACTACGCATACGGCATTCTCGAGGCAGAACTATTACCTGAACAATTTCTTCTGTCAGAACATTATGTCGACGGACGGCAACGGCAACCGTTATCTTTTGGGTGATGCTCTCCGTATGGCAAAGGGCAGTATGTCCATGCATTCCACCGACAGTTCGCGACCGTATAACAAGCTGCAGTACTGTCTGCTCGGAGACCCTGCACTGCTCATGGGCAATCCGCTCACCAAGGTCGTCCTGGACAGCATCAACGGCGAGGCGCTGACCGGCAGCCAGCAGTTAAAGGCCGGAGGCAGGGTTCGTATATCGGGACATGTAGAGGGCAGCGGTGGAGAAGTGGATACTCAGTTCACTGGCGTCCTGGCATTCCGCCTCTATGATAACATGGAGACGATAACTACACGGGGAAACAGTGGAAACGAGCCGTTCAGGTACAATACGTGGAACAAGGAGATTATCAACGGTACGGACAGCATCCGTGCCGGCAGGTTCAGCACCGGGTTCGTAATGCCTCGGGACATAAACTACAGCGACGAGAACGGCAGGCTGGTAATGTATGCCGTGACGTCCGACAATTCGCGCGAGGCCAATGGCAGCAGCGAGAACTTCCTGGTAGGCGGCACGTCGCACGAACTGGACACGGACACCATAGGCCCGTCCATGTATATATATCTGAACGAGAAGGATTTCAGCAATGGCGATGTGGTCAATTCCACGCCTCTGTTCGTAGCTGAGCTCAGTGACGAGGCTGGCATACAGAGCAGCGGCAACGGCTTGGGGCACGATCTCGAGCTTGTGGTTGACGGAATGGCGTCGCGTACGTACAACCTGAATTCGTACTTCACTCCCTCTACCGGCGACTATACCAAGGGAACGGTCTGCTTTGCGGACATGGACGCGCTCGAGCCGGGAGCCCATACGCTTACGTTCCGTGCGTGGGACATGCTCAACAATACCAGTGTGCAGACATTGGATTTCGTCGTCGGCGAGAACCTGGAGCCGGATATACTGAATCTTGTGCTGGAGAATGACATACTGTCCGGCGGGACGGTATTCCGTATCGCATACAGCTATCCTGGCCTTATGTGCCATTTCAAGCTGGAGGTGTTCGCCATCAACGGCATGGTACAGTACCGGCACGAGTTTGATGCTTCAGACGGTCATGGCGTGGTGTCCGTCCCATGGTCTTGCTGCAACGGCAGCGGCACTCCGCTCAACAACGGAATATATGCGGTGCGTGTGACGGCATCGTACAATGGCGGCAAGACACATTCCAGACAAAAGAAATTTGTCTTGTGGCGCAATAATTAGGCAGGGTAATCAGTTATTATAGAAGATGAAGCGTTTATTTCTATATATCGTAGTCTGCTGCATGGCATGTGCTACGGCATCGGCACAGGGAACCGTAGCCCAGGGATTGTTCAATCCCGAGGTCTATGGTGTGACGTCATTGGCAATAGCTCCTGATGCCCGTGCAGGTTCGATGGGTGACATGGGTGTCGCTACGGATGCGGATGCCAACAGCCAGTACTGGAACTGTGCCAAGTATCCATGGAATGTGGCCCGGGCAGGTGTCAGTGCGTCATATACTCCCTGGCTGCGCAAGATAGTCAGCGGAATCAACCTGGCCAATGTCTCCGGCTTTTACCGGATAGGCGAATATTCGGCAGTCAGTGCTTCGCTTCGCTATTTCGGCATAGGTGATGTAGGTGTGGCGGACGGAAACGGCAATGTGACGGACGACGGATTTACGTTCAGGCCGTACGAGCTGGCTATAGACGTGGCATATAGCCGTATGCTCACCCGCACGTTCTCTATGGGTGTTGCGCTACGTTTCATCCTGAGCAACATGAACTATTCGGCCGAGGCGACTTCAGGCAAGGCTTTTGCTGCGGATATTACTATGTATCGCCAGGGTTACTTTATGATAGGCTCGCGCGAGTGCAGTATGTCGTGGGGTCTGTCTATCAATAACCTCGGCAGCAAGATTAACATGAATGCGGGTCAGGACAATCGTGCCGACTTCCTGCCCTCAACCCTTCGTCTTGGTCTCAACATGACGGTTCCTTTCAACCAGTACAACAGGCTGAGCTTCGGAGTGGAGGCATACAAGATTTGTGTGCCGACGAAGCCTGTGCGTAAGACGGATGAGACGGGACAGTATATCGAGTCCGAGGAAGACTATAACATAAGACTCAACGAGGAGTACTATTCGGTAAGTTCGATAGGCGGCTTCTTCAAGAGCTTCGGTGACGCTCCAGGCGGTTTTGGCGAGGAGTTCAAGGAGATACGCTGGTCTTTCGGCGCCGAATACAACTACAACGACCGTTTCATGTTGCGTACGGGTTATCATTACGAGGCTCCTACAAAGGGTAACCGTCAGTACTTTACCGTGGGCGGCGGTTTCCACATGAGTGTGTTTACTGTAGACGCGGCATATTGTATTGCGACGAATCCGGGTAACCCTCTGGACCAGACGATGCGTTTCACGCTGGGATTTGATCTGGACGGCATGAAGGACCTGTTCAGCCGCAAACGTCGTTGAATGCTTTTCCTGGCATTGTCCTGCTACGATGAAAAGGAAGGTTTCCATTGTAACAAATCTGTTTGTGACGGCAGTGTCGTTATGTGCCGTACTGGTGTCGTGCGACAGCAGACAGGACGATAATGTCCCGGCTTTTGCCATCGTACGTCAGAGCCGTGTGCACCTTGCTGCCGGAGAGTACGATGCTGCGAGGGATTCGGTCCTGGTGATGCGCAGGAAATTTCCTGCGGCTGTCATGGCTCGCTATGCAGGGCTTCTGCTGCTTGACAGTATAGAGCTGGCTGCTGCACAGGACAGCCTTGATGCTGCGCCTGCACATGACAGGGAGCGACTTGAGCTCAAGTGTCGTTTCTTCCGGCGTAAGTTGCAGGAGGATTTGAAAAAGGATATTGGCAGGAAATGAGGAATCTCGGCAATCAGGATCTTTCGAGGCTTCTGGACAAGTCCATATTCCATGAAATCGGGGAACTGGCCGATGAAATGGGTGTGGAATGCTATGTGGTCGGCGGGTATGTGAGGGACTTGTTTCTGGAACGTCCGTCCGTGGACATTGATTGTGTGGTGGTAAGGCCCACGCTTGCTCCCGGATGTGGTGCCGACAAGTCGGTGGAACATCCCGGGATTGCTCTTGCAAGGCGTCTGGGCAGCAAGTTGGGCAGGGGAGCCAATGTGTCGGTATTCAGGAATTTCGGGACTGCGCAGGTCAAATGGAGGGGGCAGGAAATCGAATTCGTGGGTGCGCGGCGCGAGAGCTATCAGCGCGACAGCCGCAAGCCTGTGGTCGAGGACGGAACACTTGCCGACGACCTTGACCGCAGGGACTTCACCATCAACGCTTTGGCAGTATGTCTTAACAAGGAGCACTTTGGCGAGCTGACGGACCGTTTCGACGGTCTCCTGGACATGCAGGACGGACTGATAGCGACGCCTCTGGATCCGGATGTCACGTTCAGCGACGATCCGCTGAGGATGATGCGTTGCATCAGGTTTGCGACTCAGCTGAGGTTTCAGATAGAGGACGAGACGCAGGAGGCTTTGTGCCGCAATGCAGGGCGTATTGAGATTATATCGCAGGAAAGGATTATAGACGAGCTGAACAAGATTATGATGTCGCCTGTGCCCAGCATAGGCTTCATCGAGTTGGAGCGCTGTGGATTGCTTGAGATAATCTTGCCCGAGTTGGCTGCAATGCGTGGAGTGGAGTCGAGGAACGAACGTACGCACAAGGATAACTTCTACCATACTCTGGAGGTGTTGGACAATACTGCGCGCAAGTCTGACAACCTGTGGCTCAGGTGGGCTGCCTTGCTTCATGATATCGGGAAGCCTAAGAGCAAGCGTTGGAATCCTTCCGTGGGATGGACGTTCCACAATCACAATTTCATAGGCATGAAGATGGTACGGCCGTTGTTCCGCCGCATGAAGCTGCCTATGGACGAGCGTATGCACTATGTCGAGAAACTTGTGTCTATGCACATGCGTCCACAGGCCATCGCAGACGACGAGGTGACAGATTCTGCTGTACGACGTATGCTGTTCGAGGCAGGCGAGGATATCGACGACCTGATGATTCTGTGCGAGGCCGACATCACCAGCAGGAATGCGCAGAAGAAGCAGCGATTCCTGGACAACTTCCGTCTTGTGCGTGAGAAGATTGTCGACCTGCAGGCGCGTGACAATTACCGGACGTGGCGTAATCCTGTTTCCGGCGAGGAGATTATGGAGACTTTCGGCCTGGGTCCGTGTCGCGAGGTGGGTCTGCTGAAGCAGGCGGTAAAGGATGCTATATGGGAGTCTAAAATCGCAGGGGACCATGATTCGGCATTCGAATACTTGCTGGCCGAGGCGGCTCGGATGGACTTGTATCCTGTGACAGGGACCGCCAGGAAGGACTGATGAGTTAATTGTCTCTGTCTGCTGGTCTGTGATATGGCTGTTGCCTAAGTAACTTTGCTCCCGGCATGAAAAAAGAATGGTGTTCTTTTTGTCCTGCTATCGTTTTTTTCGTACATTTGCACCATAAAAATCAATATTCCTTAGGTATGGGTGGTTTTTTTGGTACGGTAGGTCTGAAACCTTGTGTTAATGATTTGTTCTATGGAACGGACTATCAGTCGCATCTTGGGACCCGCCGCGCCGGCATGGCGACTTTTGACAGGCAAAATGGCTTCAAGCGCAGTATCCATAATCTGGACAATACCTATTTCAGGACCAAGTTTGAACCGGAGTTGGACGACTTCGTTGGCAACAGCGGCATAGGTGTGATTTCCGATACGGACGCGCAGCCTTTGTTGATGAACAGTCATCTGGGGCGTTTTGCCCTGGTCACCGTGGCCAAGATAAACAATATCGAGCAGTTGGCACAGCGGCTTCTGGCCGAGGGCAAGGTACTGAGTGAGTTCTCGTCGGGCAGGATAAATCCGACCGAGGTCATCGGGCTTCTTATCACGACTGGCAAGGACTACGTGGAGGGAATAGAGAATGTCTACAAGGCTGTGGACGGCTCATGCTCCATGCTGATTCTGACAGAGGACGGGATTATCGGTGCAAGGGACTTCTGGGGTCGTACTCCGATAGTTGTCGGCAAGAAGGATGGTGCAATGGCTTTTGCAAGCGAGAGTACAGCCTTCCCCAATCTTGAGTATGAGATTCTCCATTATGTGGGTCCTGGCGAGATTGTCAAGATACAGCACGATGGGATGCAGATTCTGCGCAACCGTGAGAAAAAGATGCAGATATGCTCGTTCCTGTGGGTTTACTATGGGTTTCCTACCAGTAACTTCGAGGGGGTAAATACAGAGGAGATGCGCAACACGTGCGGTCGTGAGTTGGGGGCCGAGGATATTGATACAGAGGTGGATTTTGCCAGTGGAGTGCCGGACAGCGGTATAGGAATGGCCGTGGGCTATGCCGAGGGACGCAAGGTTCCGTATCGTCGCGCGATATCCAAATATACGCCCACGTGGCCGCGCAGTTTCATGCCGGCTCGCCAGGAGATGCGCAATCTGGTGGCTAAGATGAAACTCATTGCCAACAGGCAATTGCTGGAGGGTAAGAGGATTGTCTTTTGTGACGATTCGATAGTGCGTGGCACTCAACTGCGGGACAATACTCAGGTATTGCATGACCTTGGCGCAAAGAAGGTTCACATGCGCATTGCATGTCCTCCGTTGCTGTATGCTTGCCGGTTTGTCAATTTTTCTGCCAGCAAGAACGAGCTGGAACTGATCACGCGACAGGTCATCAGGGACCTGGAGGGTGATATGGACAAAAACGTAGAGGCGTATGCCAGGACCGGCTCGCCCGAGTATTGTCGCATGGTGGACGAGATTGCCAGGCGTCTGCATCTTGATTCACTCAAGTTTGCCAAGATAGAGACTATTGTAAAGGCAATAGGACTGCCCAAGGAGATGATTTGTACGCACTGCTTTGACGGCAGCAGCTTTCATACGCTGAAGGACAGTTGAGCGGCAGCGGTATGGATGTAACTTAAATATTAAATTAAACATTACATAATAAACCCCGAAAGTTTTTTGTCTGACTTTCGGGGTTTATTACATATTGACACATCCCTATATGGTGTTGTGTGGAATATTTACTTCTT
>AUXO010597855.1_pt1 | contig 11871 bp, 14 predicted proteins | sample 768731 | NCBI WGS metagenome assembly AUXO01 (sample SAMN02715735, study PRJNA202380) | gut metagenome | biome: sheep rumen | host: Ovis aries | place: New Zealand: Palmerston North | reverse complement strand
CATCATAAACTATGTTTCCTGCAAAAAAAACTTTAAATCTATTGGCGGTTAAGAATGATAAATTATTTATTTCATCTGATAACATAGAATCTAATTCTCTTGTCTTGCTTTTTTGATATTCTTCTATTAATACAGATAAATCTTTAAACGTATCTGAAAAACATTCATCCACTTCACGATACTCTTCTTCTGTTGAAATACAATTATCACAAAAATCTAATACTGCTGAAGCATTTTTTATGATACTATATAAAACAAATAATTTAAGTGAATTTTCTTTATCTGATCCCTTATATTCTCTTTCAAAGTAATCTATCATTTCTATGCCATGTAAACTATCACTAGAATAGTCACAAAAACGTATAAAAGAATTTTCACATTCATCTAGTTCCATGGTATTATTTTCTAAAATATCTTCTATTTGAACTAATAATTGCTGAAACTTTTCAGTAATTGGCATATTTTTTAATCTTTTAATTATTCTTAATAGTTCCTGTTTTTCTAATATTTCATCATTATTGAATAGACTCATTTCTGATTTCCTTTCTTTTCTATGTCAAAACGATCTATTAGTTGATAAGCTAATGAACTGTTTTTTCTTGCTCCCATATCACTTTCTATATATAATTTATCCAATTCATAAGATATATCATGAATATTTTCTCCATTAATCAATTGTTCATATAGTTCAATTTCTCTTTTTAATCGATTAAAACTTAAACTAGTTAATTCTCCCTCTTTTATTACTTCATTTAATTTTTTTATATCTTCTAATATATCGATTTCTGTAATATTATTTTGATTTTCATAGTTTCTTTTCTTTAGACTTCTAGCATATCGAAGTAAAAATTTAAGTTCTTCTTCACTTAATTTTTTTTTATATATATCAATGAAATTCATAATGATTTCATAAGTTCTATTATTTTCTTCTTCCATACTTTTCTCCTATTTCTTTACCATTTTATTTAATGCTTTTCTTGCTGCTTCTTGTTCTGCTTCTTTTTTACTTGTGCCAATTCCTTCACCATAGATTATTCCATCTATTGTTACTTCTATTGTAAAACGTTTATCATGAGCAGGCCCTTCTTCTTTTATTAATTTGTATTCTAGAGATTTTTGTTCTGTTTGAACATATTCTTGTAATGTACTTTTATAATCACTAAAGAATGTTGTATTAGGATCTTCAATAAATGGTACAATTACTTTTAAAATTGTTTTTCTAGCAGTAGCATATCCTAAATCTATATAGATTGCTCCAATTAAAGCTTCAAAAATATCTGCTACTATTGCTTTTTTCATACCTTCTTTGCTTTCACCATTTCCTACTAAAATATATTTTTGTAGATGAAGACTATTTGCATAAGAATAATTGGCATTTTCACAAACATAACTAGCACGTACTTTGGTCATTTCCCCTTCAGTGTCTTTGTGATTGGTAAACAAATAATCTGCAACTACTAAATCAAGTACAGCATCTCCCAGAAACTCTAATCTTTCATAATCATTCTTCACTTTATGTTCGTTAACATATGAACTATGAGAAAATGCTGTTTTATATAAATTCATATCTTTTGGTTTAATTTTTAGTTTTTCAAATAATTCTTCCATATTATCACCTACCTCATTATAACATAGAAAAGAAAGATAGTAATCTTCCTTCTTATTATTTATTATCCTTGTAGCAATTCACTTAAGGCAACCGTTGGCCATCCCAACCACCGAATTCTAGCTTTTACTTTTCCAACAACATTACCTTTTGATACGAGCCAACCATCTTTTGATTTGTTGGCATCTCCTTTTGTTTGATAATACCGAATTCCGTTTTTTTCTTTAATTCCTATCATACGGTGAACAACTACTCTTCCCTGTTCTCTAAAAGCAATAATATCATTTTTATTTACTTGTTTTACTTTTTTATCAATAATTACAATATCTCCTTTGTTAATAGAACCTTTCATTGAACCAGAACCGATTGCTAATGAAGCAAAACGAAATACATTACTAGTTAGATAAATCATTATAAATAGTATGATAAATACTACTATATTGATACAACGAGACATAATTTTATTTTGAGCTAATTTTCTACTATTTATTACTTTATCAAACTTTATTGTTGATATATTCATAATCAAAATAAGTATAATAATTGGTAAAATAGAATCTATAATTATTGTAAAAAAATCTCCTAAGTTTGGTACTACTGGTAAAAGGTAATATGGTATTTTTAATAAGAGTTGATAAACTATACTATTATTTTTATTTGATTTGTAGGTAATATATGTTAATGTAATATTCTTTAATAAAGCTGGTACTAATAATGTTAATATTGCATTAAATATATCTACTCTTGTATTATAAATCTTCATGTTTACTAACATAGGTATTTCTAATAAGAAACAAATGATAGGAGTTAACCATACAATTGATTTATGATAGGCATTATTTTTTATTAATACTTCTCTGATTGTTTCTATTGAATAAATTGTAATTAAAGATGTTCCTATATTATATAAGATTCCAAGTATTTTTTTACTATATGTAGAGTAAAAGAATCCTGAAAAAAATCCAATAAAATAAGTAATTGCATAATAGAATAAAATTGCAATCGTTGTTATTAATAGGATATCTGTATTAAACCGTTCTTTTCTTTTTTCAGGTTTTAAAATAATTGATATGGCTATTGCGAGGATAATAAGAATTGTTAAAGAAGTATAATAACTAATTGAAAATAATATCATGCAAAAAAGAGAGGCAATTATGAGTGCCAATTCGATACAAATAATCTTTGTGGAATGTTTCATAATTATCTCTCCTTTTAATTTTGTCCATATGTAATTTTATAAGAGAAATCTAATTGATCATAATCTGTTGTTGATGCTGTTGTTCCTGTATGTTCTATCGTTAATACTACAGTTTTTACGGTTGGTGCAGAACCACTTTTCGCTGCAATGGTATCACCTATCGCTACAAGAGATGAAGAAGCTTCATTATCATAGTGTAATTTATAGGTAATATCTCCACATACCATAGTACTTCCAGATGTGGTACATGTTGTGTTGGTAGGTTTTGTAATATCAATAGCACTTATTTTCCCACCAATTGTTCCGTTATTTTTTATCGTAAAAGTATAAGCACATTTATCCCCCACATCTGCTAACGTAGTGGTTATTCCAGATATTGTATCAGTTGTCGCAGTAGCAGAACCACAAGATGCTAATGAATTTGTTGTTGTTGCTACTCCTGAAACTGTTCCGGTTTGAAACCCTATGTCCCATGTCATGGCATTTTGTGTTACCTTATTAACTGTTACTGTTAGTGTTGTTCCTAATGCTGCATAAGCAATTGAAATACTTAAAAGCATCACAAATGCTACTATCATGAACGATAGGACTAGTTTCTTTCTTCTTATCATATATCCCCCTATTTCTTGTCTTCGTAATCAGATTCTTTCATTGTAAACTTATATGTTTTATGAATATCTTGTACATAAAACTCTGTTTTAATATCATTTACTTTATAATATAAAATTGGTTTATCAATTGTATCTCTTACATCTAATAATTCTAAGAATGATTTTACCTTGTATACTTCTTGATCATTAATAATTGTAGTTTTATCTTCTAATGTAATGATTACTCTATCATATGTATTTAAAATTTGTTTTAATTTTTTTTGATATGTAGATTTTTTTGTTCTTGTTTTCCATAAGAATTTTAGCATATTCAATAATGATATAATTGTTAGAAGGATACCTATAGCCATTCCTGCTATTAGAGTATATTTTAATCCTTGATTTGATTTAATTTGATATACTTTTGATTCATTATTTATTTCTTTTTTACTAATATTATAAGAAATTTTGGTTAATGGAACTGTTATTGAAGACACTTCATTTTCTTTTTGTCCTTCTTTTAATACTAATGTAATAATTAAATTACTATTATTAATTAGACCAAAATCATTTTTATAATTTTGTGCATAATCATTATATTTTTTAAAAGGAATTTCTACTGACTCTGATATATTCAAAACATTTCCATCTAAATCTATTTTCTTTACTGAAGTTAGTTTCTTTTCTTTGTTTAAAAATTCTCTTTCATCTTCATCATCAGTTTTCATTTGCATTTTACTCTTGATATAGTATTGATAATGATTCTTTTCTTTTTCTTGATAAACTGCACTATAATTAAAATCTGCCCGTATTGTGTCCGTAATAGCTGCGATATATTCTGCATTTTCTCCTATACATTTGTCTTGATAGTAATTATTTTCTTTTAGACATACTTGATAAGTTACCTTTGCATTTTCTGTATAAGTTGAATTTTTATTTATCAATAATCGATAACTTGTGTAAGAAATAATAATTAACAAAACGGATAGTACGGAGCATACAGAATATTTAATCATTCTATCTTGATAGCTTTTATGCTTTGTATGATTCTTTATTAAATCTGAATGTTCTATCGGGGTGTTTGATATCATTTTTGTTGGTACTTCTTCTACGATTGGTTCAGATTTAGTCTCAGCTGGCATATTTATAGAAGAATTTACTGATTCTTGAACTGATTCAAGTTCTTCCGTTGGCAATGGCTGCTCTAATGGTGGAACTTGACTTGTTTTTTCTAAATCTAGTACTTCAACATCATTTTGTTCTTCCATTACTAGTACCCCTTTCCTTTCTTTTTATTTCTTTATTTTTGTGTGTAATTTAATGTAAATCCTCCGTTATTTTGAATACTTTCACTACCTGTAGCAGTTCCAGTATATTCAGCTGATAAATATACATCTAATGTTCCTGTAGTTGCTGATAATGTACTATTTGTTCCAAGTAAAGAGTTTCCTGCTTGATCACTTGTTAGTTTATATGTTATATTTCCGCAAATCATTTGTGAAGTAGTTGCTGTATTACAAGTTGTTGATGCTGGGGCTTGTGCTGCAATTGTTGATAATAATGCATCTACAGATCCTGTGTTTTTTATTTTTAATTTATATACGCATTTGTCATGTAGAGTTGTAAGTGTGGTACTAGCAATTGATACTGTATTTGTGGTTGCTGTAGCATCTCCACATACAACAGCACTACCTCCTGTTTTTGTTCCAGAAATTGTACCTGTTTCAAATCCTACATTCCAACTTAAGGAATTTTGTTTTACATTACCAAATGTTATGGTTAGAGTTGCACTTAAAGCTGAATATGCTACTACTAAACCGAATAAGCAGGCACATAATATTGTTACAATAATCATTGTTTGTCTATTGTGTTGACTTTGTTCTTTTTCCATATTATTCTACTCTCCTTTACGCTTGTACATAACTAAGGGTAAACTTTGCCCCTGTATGCGTGATTGCTGTTGATTGTAATGTATTTGCATTATACATTGCTACTAAATAAATTGTTTGTGTATTATTTGGGTTTAATGCCCCACCTGTTGTTAATAAAGTACTACCTGCTGCATCTGTAGTAAGTTTATATGTAATATTACCACATACTAAGTTTCCACCTGCTGCTGTTCCACAAGAAATTCCACTTGGTGCTGTTGGAGTTATAGCATTTAATTTAGCTGCTACTGTTCCACTATTTTTTACAGTCAATGTGTAAGTACATTTATCTCCTGGTTTTGATAAAGATGTATCAGCAACTGTTACAGAGGTTGCTGTGACGGTTGCTGCGCCACATGTTCTTCCTGTATCTGATGTTCCTGCTGCTGTAACGGGAGCAGATGTCCCTGTAAAAGCTACATTCCATGATAATGCACTCTGTGTAACTGTCCCAAATGTAATTGACAATGTTGTTGATAATGCTGCATAAGCAATTCCTACTCCTACTACTAATATTGCAGCTACTAGTAATACAAATTTTAATTCTTCTTTTTTTAATTTTTTCATATTTCTCTCCTTTATTTTTGATTAAATACTAATGTAAATTTCGCACCTGATTGTGTTGTTGCTGTGGTTGCAAGTGTTGTTCCTGTATATTGTACTACTAGATAGGTATCCATAGTTGTTGCCGTAGTACCTGATTTTTTAGCAAGTGCTGTACCAGTTGTTAAATTCGTAGTGGTTATTGCATATGTTGAAGTATTTGCTGATGCTGTTTTTACTAATTGATATGTAATATTTCCACAAACTAGTTTTGCTGATGCAGATGTTGATGCATTAGTTGTTGTACAACTTGTAGATCCTGGTGCTGTTGCTGTTACTGATGCTAATGTTGCATCAATTGTTCCATTATTCTTTACCGGTAATTTATAAATGCATGCATCTCCTGGCTTTGATAATGTGGTATCGGCAACTGTTACAGCAGTTGCTCCTACTGTTGCCGTTCCACAGGTTCTTCCTGTTGCACTTGATCCTACTGCTGTTGCCGTTACTGATGTTGCTGTTGTATCAAAGCCAACATCCCATGTTAATGCATTTTGTGTTACTTTATTTACTGTAATCGTCAATGTTGTTGAAAGTGCTGCATAAGCAATTGCAATACTGCATAGTGCTACAATTACAGCGATTAATCCTATTTTATAATTTCTTTTCATATTCTCTTCTCCTAACTTTGAGCCATTGTTAATGTAAATTTACCATTTGTTTGTGTTACTGCTGAACTATTAATACCTGTTCCAGTGTATTGTACAACAAGATAAAAATCTTTTGTTCCATCTTTGGCAATTGCTGTTGATGGAACCGTAAGATTGGATGTTGTTATTGTTGTTCCACTAACAGTAGCTGATGCATATATTCCATAGGTGATATTTCCACATACCATTTTTGCAGTGGCTGATCCTGATGCACTGGTGTTTGAACAGGTTGTGGATGTTGGTGATGTTGGAACAATGGAACTAATTTTTGATGAAATGGAACCAGTATTTGTAATTGTACATTTGTATACGCAACCATCTAAAGGTTTAGATAAAGTTGTATCTGCAACTGTTGCTGCTGTTCCTGAAACTGTTATCGCTCCACACGTTCTTCCTGTTGCACTTGTACCAACGTCGTTTGTTTTAGAACAAGTCATTGTTTGTCCCCATGTTTGAACGCTTTGTGTTACTTTGTTTGTCGTAATTGTTAATGTTGTTGATAATGCTGCATAAGCTATAGCAATTCCACATAATAAAACAATAGCAACTAACAATGCTACCCTATATTGTTTTTGTCTCACTTTTTCTCTCTTCCTTTCTCTACTCTTCTTACTTTATTTTTATTTTATCCTATATTTTTTATTATTTCAACTCATATTAATAATTCTTTACTATACTTTACATTTTTAGTATGTAATCGCTTCTATAAGATTTACTTGAAAAATCTCATGAATGATAGTACAATAATGATAGTAATAGAGGTATGATATCTGATGAATATGAGTTTCTGTCATTCCTATTTTTTATCATTATTATTTATAAAAATGTGGATGTATTCGTATTATTTGAAGATGTAAAAATATCATTTAAATTTATGCTTATAAAAAGGAGATAAAAGAATGAAAAGATTAAAGTATTTAGTTTTTATTATGAGTATATTATTTCTTACAGGTTGTACCAATGATACCATGGATAATATCGATATTATTGTGACGAATTATCCAAATGAATTTGTTGTTAAGAATCTTTATGGAGAACATGCTAAGATTTCTTCGATTTATCCAGATGGAGTTGATATTCAAAATTATAAGATTAACAATAAACAAAAATTAGATTACTCTACTCGAGATTTATTTGTTTATAATGGTTTATTAGAAAAAGAAAGAGATTTAGCGATGGATTTGTTATCTATTAATCCAGACTTAAAAATTATTGATACTGCTTACGTATTAGAAACCGATTACTCTCCTGAAGAATTATGGTTGAATCCATCTTCTTTACTGATGATGGCTCAAAATGTTCGTTTAAGTTTGAATGAATATGTTACTAGTACTTATTTAAAAAAAGAAATAGATGAATCTTATGAGAAGTTAAAAATTGAACTTAGTGAATTAGATGCTGAGTATCGTGTAGCAGTTGATAGTACGAATAATAAGACTGTGGTTGTTGCAGATAGTGCTTTAAAGTATTTAGAAAAATTTGGTCTTACTGTTGTTTGTATTGATAGTGATGCTACTCAAAAAACTTTAGCAGATGCTGAAAATTTAATGGAAAATGATAGTATTAGTTATATCTTATTGTTTAAGGGACAAGAAATGAATGAAAATGCAAAAAAATTATTAGACTCTTATAATAGTGTTCAAACATTAGAATTACATAAATTAGATAATATAACAGATGATGAGCGAACTGAAAAGAAAGATTACTTGTCCATTATGAGAGAAAACCTAGAACTAATTAAGAAAGAATTATATCAATAAAAAAGAATAGTTTTCTTCACGAACTATTCTTCTTTTATTTTTGTCCTAATTTTTTTACTAATTCTTTTGCTTGAATTTGTTCTTCTTCACTACCTTCTCGTGAAATAATTTCTTGAACTTTTTCTTTCCATCCCTTAGAATGGATAATTCTTTTTGCTTTTGGATCTTTAGTAAGAGTAAATTTATCTAATTTACTTAGTGCTTCAAAGTCAATTGCTTTCATGTTAAATAAAGCATTCCCACTTGCTGAACTAATACTTTCTCTATTGTATTCTCTATCTAAAATTACTTCTCCATTTGGGTAAATATATGCTACATAACCTTTGTATTTTAACTTTCCCATTACTTTTGCTAAATAGTTACTTTGTTCATAAACTCTTGTTCTTTCTTCTCCAAGCTCTCTTAGATGATTTATTTGTGCTTGACTCATTTTGGTTTTACGTGCTTTTTTTGTTGCTGGAACTGTTGAGAATAATTGTTGAGTTTCTGGTATTAACTCCCAATTAACAATTCGACTAGTTTCTTTTAATTTCATTTGTAATAATCGATATCTTCTTAATATTTCTTCTATATCAACTCTATTTCCATCATCATCCATTATACTTCCTGATAAATTATAGTTTGAATTTATGTATTTTCCTATTATAGAAAGATATGTTTCTATTTCTTCGCGATTATCAGTATTTTCTCCACTATTCAATATTTGAGCAATCACTAGCATAGCTAATTTATCTTGATCAAAGTGCTCTTCTAAATAACGATTTGCACAACGTGTTTTTGTTTTTTCTTGATATTCTTTTCTATGTTCTATAAATCTTCTATATAACTCTACTTGTTTTGGAAGAAAGTTTTTAAAACTATATTGTAGTGCACAAGAATAATAATAATGAGTTCTTTTCTGATACTCTTCCTCTGAAACAATTCCTTTTTGAGTTCGAGTAATATTCATATATTTTCTTCCCTCTATTAAATCTCTATAAAGAGCTGGAAATTCTTTCTGCAATTCTTCTTCTGTTTTGATTCCTTCTAATACTTTTAGACGTTCTCTTCCTTTTTCTTCAAATTCTTTATCATCTATAGGATTTGATATTTTCATATTTAACAAATAGGACACTTTTTCTACAAATTCCTCGTAACTAGGACGAAATTTTCCTAGAACACTATCTTTTCCACTATATAGTGTAAAGTAGTCCCCAAAGTCTTCTTGAAATTTACGATAATGAAAAATATCATGAATCATATGATAAGTACTATTGCACATATTTTCATGATGAAATTGATTTGGCTCTGTTGTTTTATTACATTCCCTCATAATTGACGCTAGAGAAATATTGATAATTCTTTTTTCATTCATCCTACCCATCCCCTTAAATTGTTTCTTATTATATCACAAAATATAAAAAAAAGAAAGGAATTTCTTCTATGTTTCCCATTCTGGTATCAAAAATGTTTGGGGACTAGAAATCCTTTTATTATATTTCATGAGACCAATTAATATCCTGCTTTGGGTATCTTCTGTTATATTTAGGTCCTTGAAAAGGTGGTTTAGGATATTTAGTTCTGTGATTGGTTCTTCGTTTTTCATGATTTTTTTTAATAGTTGGTGATAGTTTTTTTTATCTTTTAGTATTCTTTCTATTTCTTCTTGAGACTTTTTTTCTTTCTCTTCTATTAGTTTCATAAATTGATTAATATAGTCTAATTGAGATTCTGTTATTTTATAAGTTGTATGTTTTTCTTTATTTAAGGATAATAAAATTTTTATTACTTCTAAATGATTTATTAATTTTGATTCTTCTTTGTCTGTTAATTCATTTATTATTTTTTCTATCTCATTTATATCTATATTCATGATGGTGTTTTTATCTTTTTTTAATTGATTGATTAATTCTCTTTGTGATGAAGAAGTAAGACTGTTTTCTTTTTCTTTTTGATCTAATTTGCTTTGAAGCTTTAGTATTTGTTCTTCTAACAAGCTAACTAGTAGTAATTCTTCTTCCTGCATATTATTCTCCTTTCTAATGATGAGTGAATCTATTTATTTCTTCTCCTAGTAATTCATCTAGTAATTCTTCGGTATTTTCCATATTATTGTCTTCATAAAAGTCTTCTAATTCTTGATAAGCATTTTTTCTTCTTTTCTTTTGATTTTGTTTCTTGCTCAATTCATTCATTCTTTCAAAAACATGCGTAATGACTACTAGTTTGGTTGCACTTGGTAACTCTATTTCTCTCATGATTTCTTGAAAGAATTCAATATCATCAATCTCTTCTACTAATTGATTATTATCAAATTTTGTTGCTAGATTAAATAGTAATTCCATGAATCGATATAATTCTTTTAATCTTTCTTCTTCTTTTGACCCCTTAATGGTCCATAGATATCTTTCACTTTTTTGAATAATGGTTTCTATAGCGGATTCTGCTGCATCTTGTTGAGGCTTCACTATTGGATTATCCATTAGCCCCGACTCATTTAAGTAGTATAAGTTTTTAATTTCACTCACAATATGATGATATTCTCTGTCATCTGATATTACTTTTTTTAAGATACGATAAAACTCTTGCTTTTTTTCATCTTTTGATGCATATACTTCTATAGCAAATCCGGTTATAGAAGTTCTTAATACTTCTAATAGGTCTTCAATATATTTTCTTTCTTGCTGATTTTCTTTAATATGTTCTATACCGTGTTCTTGTTTTAAAATCCATTTTTCTAATTCCGTTAAAAATTGCTCTATGGAATTCGTTTCTTCTGACATATTAGACACCTCATACTCTATTCTGATAAAATTATACAATACTTTTTTTCAAAAAAAAAGAGTTCTTACTCATTTTGAAGAGAATTTAAATAAGACATCATAGCTCCTAGACCTTTTGTAAATAGTTTTTCTATCAATTCAGATGACTTTACACCTAGTTCTGATGCTTTATTATTATAATCTTTTTCTTTTGGTAAATAGTTTTTTGCATCTATTTTTTTTCCAGATTTGACATCTTTTTCAAATTGTTGCATTGCTTCATCTGTTAGAACTCTTTTATTTTCATAATAATCATTATTATATTTACTAAAATATAGAGAAAAGAATAATATTAAAAGAATAATAGACATTGCTTTAAGAATTCGATTCATGAATAACCTCCATAAAACATTCAGCAAAGGCTAATGTTGTATTCAATACTTCATTCGTTGTATTTTCATAACCACCTATTTCTATTAAAATAGTATAAGGAGAAAAATCTTGATTATAGATTCCATTTACTCCTACTCCACTTTTTCTATAGATTCCCTTACTTAGATTAGGATACTTTTCATTTATTTTTTGATGAATTAATTCTGTAAAGGAAAGATTTTCTTCATAGTTTGGATTTTCTAGACCAACAATAAATAAAATAGAAGCGTAGCTTTTATCAGAAATATCTATGGTTGTTTTTTCTTTTCTTATACTATCTCTATGAATATCAATAAAGTATTTTAAAGACGGATAATTCTTTTTTGCATTTTCTAGTAAAATTCTACTAGCTTTATAACTATT
>AUXO016529833.1_pt1 | contig 11872 bp, 8 predicted proteins | sample 768731 | NCBI WGS metagenome assembly AUXO01 (sample SAMN02715735, study PRJNA202380) | gut metagenome | biome: sheep rumen | host: Ovis aries | place: New Zealand: Palmerston North | reverse complement strand
TCCCATTAATTTAAGAATTCTATCTGATCCTGATTGAAGAGGCAAATGGATATAAGGCATAATATTATCATATTTAGCTATAGTATCTATCATTTCATCGGTAAAATTCCAAGGGTGACTAGTTACAAAACGTACTCTTTCAATTCCTATTTTAGCTACTTCTTCTAGTAATTCAGCAAATGAGATTTCATCTTCTCTATCTCTTCCATAAGCATTAACATTTTGTCCTAAAAGTGTAACTTCTTTATAACCTAATTCTTTTAATTTTCTTACTTCTTTTAAGATATCACTAGATTTTCTACTTCTTTCTTTTCCTCTAGTATAAGGAACTATACAATAAGTGCAGAATTTATCACATCCATACATAATATTTACCCAAGCTGAAATCTTTGAATCTCTTTTAAAATTTTCACCAACTTCATATACATTATCTTCGTTAGATTTAACTTCAATATTTAGACCTGGTTCAAGATTCATTAAGATATTTGGAAGTTCATGTATATTATGAGTTCCGAATACTAAATCTATATATTTATGCTTAGACATTATTTCATCGACTACTGATTTTTCTTGAGCCATACATCCACATAAACAAATTAAAAGATCTTTATTTTTAGTTTCTTTAATGTGCTTACATCTACCTAAAAAACCAAATACTTTATCATGAGCATTTTCTCTTACTGCACAGGTATTTAAAATAATAATATCAGCATTTTCTTCACTATCAGTTTCAATAAATCCTAGATTTTCTAAGATTCCTGCAATTTCCTCTGAATCATGAACATTCATTTGGCAACCATAAGTTCTAATAAAATATTTTTTCCCTAAATATTCTTGATTAATAGTAGGATTTACTGTAATAAATTCAGTTTCTCTATTTCTTTTTCTTTCTTCATTATAATCTGGTAATTTCATAGATTTTCACCTCGTCGCGTTAGATTATAACATAAAATCAAAAAAAAATCTTTAAACTGCCATAGAATAAAGATTTTTTCAAATTTTAATTAAAGTTTTTTTCATAAGTACATCTTTTTAGTACTTCATAATGATTATATTCCTTGAACATTTAAACTCATCATGGTTAATATAAGTACTAAAGATAAGATTAAAAAAATCACTCCTCTCATATCAGTCCAAAATTTTGTAACTGTCATTTTTAACACTCCCTTTCACATCTTAAATATAACACAAACACTTGTTCGATAAAACAAAAATATTATCATTTACAAAAACTAAACATATGTTTGACATTTAAACATATGTTTGTTATATTTTATATATACATAAGGAGTAAGTATTATGGAAATTAAAGAAAATAATTTAACTAAAAAACAAAATGAAACTTTAACTTTTATTAAGAAATATATGGTATCTCATGGTTATCCACCATCAGTAAGAGAAATATGTGCAGGTATGGGTTTATCAAGTCCAGCTACTGCTCATACTCATTTAAAAGAACTTGAAAATAAAGGATATATAAGAAAAGAAAATTCTAAATTTAGAACAATTGAATTACTAGTAGATAATGAATTTGAAAAAAGAAATGAAAATAAAAATAGTGATGCAGTTATTGATGTTCCACTACTTGGAAGAGTATCTTGTGGTAATCCAATAGAAGCTATTGAAAATCCTACAGAATTCTTTTCTTTACCAGCATCCCTAGTACCATTAAATGAAGAAATCTTCACTCTTGAGTGTAAAGGGGACTCAATGATTAATGCTGGTATATTTGATAAAGATATTGTTATAGTTAAAAAACAAAGAGTTTGTAAAGATGGAGAAATAGTTGTTGCAATGACTGATGAAAATGAAGTTACATTAAAAAGATTTTATAAAGAATCAGATCATATTAGATTACAACCTGAAAATGATGAAATGCCACCAATTATTGTAAATAATTGTACTATTCTTGGTAAAGCAATTGGATTATATAGAAAAATAAAGTAGAAATCAAAAAGAGCTAATGAATGAATTAGCTCTTTTATAGTGCTCCTAAATATGAAATTCTAGCATGTCCATTACCTTCTTTAGCTACATTTTCTAATGAAGTTGCAGAATGACTATTCGCATTTATAGTATATGTATTTTCACTTTCACTTGTGGTAACATCATATCCTGCCATATGTTTAGTTAAACCTTCATTACTTGCAAGATAATAATTTGAAATGTTAGATGATCCACCACCTAATCCACCGGAGTTATTATCAGCATAGTCTGCAAAACCTCCATACCAACCACCGCCACCACCAGCATGGTTTGTATTAGCAATAGTTCCACCAGATTGATCTCCACCTGCACCAAAAGCATAACCACTTGTTTGTGTTCCTGCTTGTGATACGTTAAGGTTATAACCACCAGTTATTCCACCACCTGATGCACCACTCCACCAATTATTAGAGTTTACATCATAACCATAGGCGCCTGATCCTCCTGCTGCAGTTATAAGAATATAATTATTATCTTTTTGATTTTCTAGTGTTTTTAATTCACCGCTAACAAGTGCAATATGTGAAGCTCCTCCTCCACTTCCTGAGAATACATCTGCATTAATAACATTTCCGTTTCCACCACCATTGTATCCTCCAAGTGTTGTACCTAATTGTCCAATTGTATTTCCAGTACCTGCACCGCCAACTACAACATACACTGTTACACCAGCATTTGCTTTAATAATTCCTGTTGCATATGCACCATATCCTCCGACATATGTTGAATTATATGAACCACCTTGTGCTCCCCAAACTTCTAGTCTATAAACACCTGAATCTTCTAAAACATAACTTTGAACTGTACCAGTATAATCAAAATCTATTACATTTAATTCCCAAACTGCATAAAGAATAATATCTGCAGTGACATTTATAGTTTCTTCGTTTTCATACAAAACATTTCCATCGTATCTAGTAGACCATCCAATAAAATGATATCCAGCCTTCGTAAATTCATTTGTATGTAACTTAACATCTTCTCCACCATTAACTAATTGATAAGTCATTGAACCACTAGTTGCTCCATTACCATCATAAGAAACTGCATATTGTTCAATACCATTATTTTTAATTGTAAATGGATTTTGGACAGTTCCATCCCCTTCTCCTAAATAAGATGTTCCGTTTAACGCAATTACTGGTCTTACGTATTTATTGTTTGCATCATTATCAGCACTTCCAATTGAACCATCTTCATTTACACGCCAAACTTTTACTTTTGTTCCATTCCATTGTCTTGGTGTAGCTGTCCAATATTGATAATCCGTTTTTAAATAATATGTCGAATTAGCTGAATCTGCTCCATTTTTAGAACCTGCTAAAATCATTTCATCTGCAGTTATCACACCAACAGGCATCGAAAGTTTACCATTACCATGTGATGGATCAACTGTAAAGTTATCATTTGTATTTGGACATGTTAAGGTTGGTGTACCTAAAGAATATCTATTAAAGTTAAATGAAGAACCAGTTGATGAATATGTATTACCTGATTGAACACTACGATCATTACAGAAAGAAATATCTTCTAAGTAAGAAGTGTATCCTCTTAAGTTGTAATAAAGGAATGTATCATTTGCTACTTTTACAGCACTATCATTAGTTAAACCATGTTGAACTCCATTTTCATACATATAACCTGCGGCTTCAGCAGTATTTATTGTACTAAAACCAGTTTTAGTTAGATTTGTTGTATTACCTGGACATGTTCCATCCACAACTGAGCCATTATAAATTAGTTTTGCTCCTCCTGTTGATGTTGATCTTATAATTTTCCAACATTGATTTGCAAAAATAACATTATTATTTACAGCTCCACGATAATAATAAATAGTTTTATTACCACCATCTGAATCTAGTCCTGTATACTCATAAATTCCTTGTCCATTTGTAGAAGATGATACTTCTCCAAAATTAATATTATTAGCTTGTGCAGTTCCTAAAGAATTATTTTGCATATATTCATAAATTGAAGTTTCTTTTTGCCAAATGGCATATAATGTAGTATTACCTATTGCAGTGATATATGCCATATCATCAAACATTGGAGTTGTTGCATCAGAATATTCTGACCAACCTATGAAAGAATAGCCTTCTCTTTTAAATTGGTTTGGAGTTAAGGCTTTTGTTGCTCCATTTTTAATCAATTGAACAGGCATAGTTCCACTGCCACCATTTGCATTAAATGTAACTGTAAAAATATCTGTTGAATTAGTTTGATCAATTATATATGGATCATCTCTTAATCCTGAACCACTATAGTATAAAGTCCCTGGATCTAAATAAATTGAAGGCCTAATATAATATCTTTTATACGCATATTCGTCATTTATTAGTCCATCTTTTGTAATAGAAAAGACGTATGAGTGACTACTATTATTAATAGATGGTTGGATAGTCCATTCAATACCATTACTATGAGTTAACCATGATGTTCCACATGCACCACCGGTTTTCCATGATGCATCACTTAGAGGTGTATTAAGACAATCATCCCTACTTCTTGAAGTTGATCCATTTGTAGTAAATCCATAATCTGATGGAGACATTAATCCTACATAGTTTACACTTTTAGTAGTAAATGAACTACTTCCCGTTGTACATGATAAACCCCAACAAGATGAATCTGATGGTTTTTTATCACTTCTTAAATCTTGATACATTCCAAGTGGTGAAAGTGCTGATTCTTGAGATGCTCCATGATACCAAAGAGTTGAAGATACTAATGGATTTCTGTTTAATCCAACTGCACTAAAGTCACATGTGCTGGTTGTACTAGATTTATCAGTTATATAACATGTACCACTTCCAGATGTATAATACAAATCATTTAGAGTTGCTCTTAATTTAGATGTAGTCCACTCGGCAATTCCTCTTCCACTATTTGAAAAAGTATCTGTTATATCCCAAAGATGTTTATTAGATTGAATACTTGATTCTTTTACTAGTTTTATTTTTGTTTCTGGTTTTCCACCATCTGTAGATTGAACATTATAATCTAGAGATAATATTCTCCAATAGTCTCCATTAAAAAATACATAATTTCTTGGATTTGATCCAACATAATGATAAGCATTTGTTGTATCAGTATCATCTTTTAAATCATCAATATATCCTTCATCTATTCCATTTGTTAAAGTTTCAATATGATGTATTAAAGAATAATCACTTATTGGTGTATAAGTATATGTTGCAGTTATTGCATCACTAATTGTAGAAGAACCAGTATTAGTTATAGTTATATTACATGTATATGTATTATGAGAATCTATTTGATCAGCTAAGAAACAACCTTGCTTTGTAAATAATACATCCAAGTTATCATTATTAAATTGTAAATCACTAATTTCATAATTAATCGTATCATAATTATGAACAGTCATATCAAATACAATTGATGCACCAGCACTTAGAGTTACAGGCATAGTTACACTATTAACTGTCTTTCTAAGACTAGAAAAAGATGCATTTCCATTTATTGAATTAACATCTATTCCAGTAATCATTACAGTTGCTTTTTCTACGCTTGCAACACCATTAACTGTAAAGTCATTACTGAATGCTGCATATACATATGAAAAAGTTAATGTAAAAAGTAGCAACAAAAAAGAAGGAAGTATTATTCTAAGTTTACTCATTTTCTTACTCCCGCTTTTTGTAATTCTAATTCTTTTCTAGATATTCTATATTTATATAAAGTACCATCATCAATTATTACAAAATGACATTCGTGATTTGGTTTTACATCATAGAATAGAATTGGTTCAGATAGATTAATTGATGCATCTACCAGTTCTTCAAATTTACTTGGATAGATTACATTTGCATAATTAGCTTCATCTATATCATATTTACCACTTACTATTAATCTATCATAATTCTTTAGTATTCTATTAAGTTCATTTCTATACGGATCTTTATTAATAATTTTATATAATTCTACTACTATTAGAATTACACATATAAATATTACTCCTAATGAACACATTGCAGTAATAAATAATGATGTATTACTTATTCTTATTTTTCTTATATTACACATAGAACCATTATCATTTAAATCATCAGATTTAGTAATTTTAATAGTTGATCCACTTAACGGAATTTTAATGGTAAAGACTCTCTTTAAATTATCTTTATCAGTGTAATCTTTATTTGATACATCTAAATTAATATTAAATTTAAGTTCTAAGATTGCTGATGAAGATACACCAGTAGTTTGATTATATCTTTTAGCTCTTTGAAAGTAATCTTTATAATCTAAATCATAATCTTCAGTTAATACTAAGTATGATCCTGAATAATATTTTTTATCATTAAATAATAAAGTTTCTTCAGTTTCATTTAATATTTCGTTTTCGTCAATATAATCATAATATGTTATTTTACCAGTTACTGAATATGAATAAATGTAATCAAGTTCTGATGTTGCATGTATTTCATATTTATAACTAGTTTTAATATTATCTATCATATTAGTAATGTATTTCCAACCTTCGATTGGCTTATATTCTTCTTTGTTATATGTAACCATATAGTTAGTTGAACCAATTTCATTATACGAAATACATCCTATTTTTTCATTTATTTTAATACTTTTTTGAAGTATAAATGCAGTGAATAAAGCATATACTAAAAGTGGTAAAAGAAGACATAAAAACCAACCAGTAATTGTAAATACTGGATCAGTATTTTTAATGACAATTTTCTTCTTTTTACTTTTAGTCATTTATAATCACCTTTCTATTGCATTCTTTAACCATACAGATGGAAGACCAATATATTTAATTCTAAAATCAACTTTACCTACTAATTCACTCTTAGAAACAGTCCATTTATCAACTGATTGACCTTCTCTATCACCTTTAGTAACTAAAAGAACTTGGTCATTATTTGTTTTCTTTTGAATTACTCTATGGCAGTAAATTTTACCATTGATTTTAAATACAATTATATCTTGTTCTTCTATTTTATCTATGTGATTTTTATAACTTTTATCTATGTATATTACATCACCAATTTTTATTGTTGGTTCCATTGAACCAGATGCAACTACACATATCCAATATCTAAATATTCCACTATTTAGTGAAACCATTATAATTATAATCATAACAATAATGAATCTTATTAGTTTAGCACCTGTATTTTTAACTCTTATATCTACTTTTTCTTTAAATAAATCAGTTAAGATATAATTTGAGAATAAATATAATATTATAGGAAATGCAATCATTACTGCTGCATCTAAATATTCTCCTAAGTTTGGAAATATCGGCACAATATAGGGATATAAATTCATTATAAGTGTATAAGATAATGAACCACTATAACCATACTTTTTAGATATGATAGTAAGTACTATATTTTCAAATAAAGTTACTACTATATCTGTTGTAAGTAATATAACTATTGTTTTTAAACTAGTTAAACTAGTAAGACTTGTTGTTATATTTAAATATGCTAATGTAAATATTATTATTGTTAATATAAAATTTAATTTATTTCCTTTAGTAACAAATGTGTATCTTAATATTTCACATATTACTAATAGGTATGCTATTGATAAAGTATTACCTAGTATTCCAAGTAATGTCCTATTATATGGAGAATATTGGTAACCTGTTATAAGTCCTAATCCATATTTAATAACTAATAAACTTATAGTAAGTACAATAATTATTCTTATATTTCTTTTCTTTTGATTAAATCTTTCTTTTTCAAATCCAACTAAAAAGTAACTAATTACAAATACTATTGAAAGAAATATTGCTAAATATAGATTAGTAAATATATTATTTATAAAAGCATTATATATAAGTATGATTAAAGTGATTAATTGTAAAACTAATAGTTTAGTACTACCTTTTTTCACTTTAATCACCTCTTAATTCAATTACGCTTGATCAAATTTTGCTTCGAAAGTTTCAAACTTAACTGATACATCTTCAGTTGGTAACGCTTCAGATGGTAATTCTTTATTTTTATCAAAGTATACAATTAATTCTAAATCTATAGATCCACCAGTTGCTAATCCAGTACTAGTTGCTTTATCTAAAACTAAAGTATTAGTTAATGTTGAGAATGTAGTTCCTGCAGCAATTCCTGATGAGTTAGTTGTACTTGTAAATGCATTTTTTACTTTTAATTCATAAGTAATAAATTTACATACTTTTTCTGCGCTTGTTAATCCTGAATAATTAGCTGGTGTTAAAGCTGCAGCAGCATCAAATGCAGTAGTTGCAGCTGCTTGAGTTACATATGCTGCATCACTTGCACTCTTACATGAGATAGTTGGTGCAGTAAAATTAGTTAATTTTGCATTAAATGTACCACCATTAGATGCTGTTACATTATAAACAGCTTTTTGTCCAGGTGTATTATAATCTGCTTTTAATTGAGTTAATGAAATAATATTAGTTGCAGTTCCAATTGAATCAATTGTAGTATTCAATGAAGTAGTTGCTCCACTTGAAGAATCTACTGATGCTGCTGACCAATACACATTCCATGTTTGTGCTTTAATTGTAGCAGTTCCTGATATTTTTAGAGTTGTACTAAAAGCAGCCCATGCAATTGTAACAAATGTAAAAATTGCACATATAATTACTGTTCCTAGTAATATAATTTGATATTTGTTTTCTTTTGTTTCCATATACTTTCCTATACACTCCTATTCTATATAAATAATATAATAAATAATATCAAATATCAAGAAATTATATGTTATAATTTGTTTAGGGTGATGGTATGAAAAATATATTAGAGAGATCAAAAAAAATAAATATTTTATTTTTAATTATGATAGGTTTTTTAATTTATTCCCTATTTGGTTTTTTTACAAATTATGATAATGATTTATGGTTTATACTTGCAACAGGAAGAAGTATTCTTAATAATGGTATAAGTCATTTTGATACATTAAGTATGCATAGTGATTATTTTGTAGTTACACAACAATGGTTAACTTCAATAATTTACTATTTCACTTTAAATTCTTTTGGACCGGCTGTGTTTTCTACAATGATATCTATGATATCAATTTTAGGTATTACTGTATTATATAGATATAGTAAATTCTTAACTAAAAATACAAGTATAACTTGTTTACTTGTTACTTTTTATATTTATTTTTTTGTACAAGGTTTTACTACTACAAGACCACAAATAATTACATATTTAATACTTACTTTAGAATTATTTTTAACAGATAAATTTATTAAATCTAAAAATAAAAAATATTTATATGTATTTCCAGTTCTTTCTTTATTAGAAATTAACTTACATTCTTCAATGTGGTTCTTACAATTTTGTTTTTTAGGTGTATATTTTATTGATTGCATTAAAGATAAAAACTTAAGAAGACCTTTATTTATTACACTTATTATTATGTTACTTTCTGGACTTATAAATCCTTATGGTATAGATGCAATTACATATGTATTTAAATCTTATGGAGTATCTATTATTAATGATAACATTATTGAAATGGCTCCAATTACTGTTCAATCTTTAAAAGGAAAAGTTGTTTTAATAAGTTTATTCCTTGTTATTTTAACTTCTTCTTTATATAAAAGAATTAATCTAAGATATCTTTTATTACTTGGAGGAACAGCTTATTTAGGATTGAGTCATCTTAAGAGTATTCCTTATTTTGGAATTGCATTTACAATTACAATGTCTTCTTTATTAACTGATGTTAATTTAAAAGAAATTTATTTAAATTATATAAATAAAATTAAATTTATTAAAATTAGAAATATATTTATTAAGCTTTCTAATTTAAGTTTTAAATATTTAAAACTAGCATTTGCAGTTACAACTTTAATGCTTATTATCGATTCTTATGCAACTGTCATAAGTGAAGCTCAATTAGATCACCCATATGATCCAATGATTACTTGGTTAGATAACAATGAACCAAATAAAGATGTAACTATATATACAAATTATAGTGATGGTGGATATCTTGAATGGAGAGGATATAAACCATATATAGATCCTCGTGGTGATGTATTCTTAAAGTCAACTAATAAAAAATTTGATTTAATGGAAGAATATGTTAACGCTGAAAAAGGAATTAAAACAGAAGAATTTATTAATAAATATAATTTTGATTATTTAGTATTAAAAGAAAATGATAAAGATGAAATATATAATTACATTCATAATAATAGAAAAAATGATTACAAAGTAGCATATAGACTTTATGGTAAAACAAATGCTGTCTTATATAAAAAGGTTAAATAATGAAGAAAAAAATCGTAATAGCTGGTGCTGGTCCAGCTGGTCTTACATTTGCCTATGAATTATTAAAAAAATCAAAAAAATATGAAGTAATTATATTAGAAGAATCAAATGATATTGGTGGTATTTCAAAAACAGTAAAATATAAAGGTAATAGAATTGATATTGGTGGTCATAGATTTTTTACCAAAAGTGATGAGGTAAATAAAATATGGAGAGAAATATTACCTATTCAAGGAAAACCATCAAAAGATGATTTAAAATTAAAAAGAAAAATTAATATAGATAAAAATGGACCTGATCCGGAAAAAACTAATAATGTTTTATTAAAAAGAAATAGAATTTCAAGAATTCTTTTTGATCATAAGTTTTATGATTACCCAATTAGTTTAAAATTAGATACTATTAAAAATATGGGATTCATTAGAACTATTGCTTGTGGTTTTAGTTATATTAAATCTAGTATATTTAAAAGAAAAGAAACTAATTTAGAGAACTTTTATATTAATAGATTTGGAAAAAAACTATATTCCCTATTCTTTGAAGATTATACTACAAAAGTTTGGGGAAGAAGCCCTAAAGAAATAGATGCATCTTGGGGTGCACAAAGAGTTAAAGGTATTTCCATAAGAAAAGTTTTAGGAAATGCTTTAAGTAAAATATTTAACTTAAAGAAAAAAGATGTAGAAACATCTTTAATTGAAGAATTTATTTATCCTAAATTAGGACCTGGTTATTTATATGAAGAAATGGCTAATAAAATTACTAGTATGGGTGGTAAAGTAATAAAAAATCAAAAAGTTATAAAAGTAATTAATAAAAATAACTCAGTAAGTAGTGTTATTGCATTAGATAAAGACAATAATGAAATTAAATATAATTGTAATTATTTTATTTCATCTATGCCATTAAAAGATTTAATTGAAGCCATGGATGCTCCAAAGAAAATAACTTCTATTGCAAGTAATTTACCATATAGAGATTTTATTACTTTTGGAATACTTGTAAAAAAATTAAAGATTAAAAATAAAACAAGTATTAAAACTATAAATAATATAATCCCTGATACATGGATTTATGTTCAAGATAGATCAGTTAAAATGGGAAGAATTCAAGTGTTTAATAACTGGTCTCCTTATATGGTTAAAGACTATAAAAAAAGTGTTTGGGTTGGACTTGAATACTTTTGTAATGAAGACTCTGAGTTTTGGAATATGAGTAAGAAAAAAAGTATTGAGTTTGCAATAAATGAACTTGAACAAATTGGTTTTATAGATAAAAAAGATGTTATGGATGCTACTAGAATTAAAGTTAAAAAAGCATACCCTGCTTACTTTGATTCTTATAGTGAAATAGATAAAATTATTAATTTTATTAATAAATTTGATAATCTTTATTGTATTGGTAGAAATGGTCAACATAGATATAATAATATGGATCATTCAATGCTTACTGCAATTAAAGCTGTTGACTCTATACTTAATAATAGCGATAAAAAAGAAATATGGAATGTAAATATTGAACAAGATTATCATGAAGAAAATAATAAAAGCGAAGATTAACTTCGCTTTTTAAATTTTATCAAATACTTTTGCATTTTTATTAATGCATCTTACTAAATCATCTTGATCATATTT
>AUXO011218815.1_pt1 | contig 11873 bp, 12 predicted proteins | sample 768731 | NCBI WGS metagenome assembly AUXO01 (sample SAMN02715735, study PRJNA202380) | gut metagenome | biome: sheep rumen | host: Ovis aries | place: New Zealand: Palmerston North | reverse complement strand
TAAAGCGCAATCACTTTCAAAAGGATATTGTCTACCTGTAAAACAAATATCTTGGTATCCATCAAAATGTAATACCATACGCCATTTCTTATTATTCCATAGAATATCTGAAGGAAAATTAGGAAGTTTAACTAAATCATCTGACCGCAAATAACAAAGAATAGTATTACAATCAGCCATATAACTTAAACATCCATTTCTATATACCCCATCTAAGCTATGACAACTGCGCCAATTAGATACATTTTCACTCATAGAAAGATAATCCAATGGATGCACAGAAAGACATAAAGTTCCTTTAATACAATCTTGTTGGATTAGTCTACTAGCTACTGATTGTAAATCTTTTAAATCATCCGGAGTTAAATGAAAATATTTAAATGCTTTAGTAATTTTCATTCCTTTTGGAATAATAACATATTCACATTCATCTGCATCATAAAATTCGTAATTAGCTTCTAAATGATTATTAAAAAATTCTGTAGATCGAATATCTTCTATAAAATTCTGTAAATCAGGGTAATCATCAAAAATTGGCATATTAATAAAGCCATTAAACATTTGCAACTTAGCTTCATTTGAAACAGAAAAAGAAACAGGCTCAGGATATTCATAAATTAGATGTTTATCAAACAATTCAATCCAAGGAGCTTTTCCTGTTCCCCAATAATTTCTTAAATTAGATAAATTACAAGGCATATCATCAGGAAAATCTTGAGAATATCTAATTACTTCCTCAACTTGCTTAAAAATTTCGTTATAATCCAAAATTAAAAGCCTCCATGATAACGATATTCTTTACATAAAGGACAAACATCTTCTCCAGATTTTTCAGATTTTTCAAACGGGTCACCGCAACATCTGCACCAACCCACACTCTCATCAGAAATGCAATTAAAACAATACATATGGTCATAAAGAGGGTTCTCTTTAGACATTACTTCAAGCAAATCATTAGGGGTATATGTCTTTTTGCATTTCCAACAAGTATTTGCTTTATGCATATCTCTAAAGCTACTATCAAAAGAGTAACCATCCTCTGGTCCACCAAAGATATCCCAGTTATACTGAGAAAGATAATTGGCAGCGATATACTTATAGTGATTAGCTGAATGTGCTTTCTTTAACATTGTACGAACTTTTTCAGCTGTAGCATACAATCCTTTAAGAAAAAGAGTTTCTCCAATAGTATGTTCTCTAACATAGCCAACAGAAAGATTAACACCAGCAATTTCCCATGTTGGACAAATAATACTAATATCAGAAAAACTTCCCCATGCTGTTACATATCCAAAGGAATTAATATATTTTTCAAAATGAATATTTTCACAATCATAATAAACAGAATCACAAATACCCTGCCTATCTAATTGAATTGCATATTTAATATCAAATGGCGCAGAAGGATGAACTGTTACAAGCATTCCAGCTCCAATACCCCCTCGCTCTTCTCCAGTAGTAAGAGCAATATGGGGGCGTAATCCTTCTTGAATCATTTTAATAATGATAAAAATTCCAGCTCTATCATCTGCGCCAAGACCCTGGGGAGACCACAATACCTCTTTATGTGAATCGTGATAAATCTCCTTAGGAGGAGCTGAAAAAACAGTATCCATGTGAGCTACAAGAAGTACAGGAATTTTTCCTTCAGCAAGAATATATGAATTAGTTGCTTGTACTTTATCTTCACCATACATCTTTTTTAAAAATGTACTCATCATAGATAATAATTCTTGTTCTGTAAGTTGTGCGATTCCCTTAAACATTAAAAAATCAGAATTATTCATATATTTTTTCATCTCCTTTTAATATTATTATAATATATTTTTATAAAATAATCAATTTAACTATTCTTTTAACCAGTCCATATTATTTACAATAGCATTAATTAAATCTACTTGTATGCGGCAATAGTGACACCGGCCGGTAGATTGACAACGCTGGCGACAATTAAGTCTGCGTTTGCCAAAGGTAGCATCAAAACCTCTATTATCTACATCAACACCAAATTGTGGAAATAAAATATTAAGATTGCCAGGCCATAATCCCTAATCTCTGTAAATACGCACGTAAGCTCTTTCCTATTTTAAACTTTCAGTTATAAATTCTATATGGGATACAAATGGTTCATAATAAGGAATATCTTCTGGACGAATATATACTCCACATATTCCATCTTTACGAGGCATATATTTATTATAACATTGATTAGCAATACATCTAATTTCAGCTTTTCCTTTACACTATTCATAGACTGTTGGCATTTCAAAAAAAATAGGAGCATCAATTAAAACTTGGCTTACACCTAAATCTAATAACCCTCTTAATTCCCAGAAAGTAGAAACAGGATAAGACCAAAACCATTTAAATCCATTCTATTGGACTATTGGCGCAAAAAAAGTATCTTCAATAGCAATAGTCATAGATAAAATTTCGTGATATGATTTAAGCATTGTCCAATCAACAGTTTCCTATTCCTCTTTAGTAATATAAATTATCACATCCACCGCGCAAGTCCAAGTATCAGTTACAAAATCTCTAATGCGATCAATATCTTTATAATCCATTTTAATTTCATCTGCTTGAGATAGCTAAACTAATGTCTATCGGCAAGATTGCATATATTTCATAAAAAATCTCCTTTCAAAAATATTTTTACATCTACTTATTGTATTTTACCATAAAAATTTGAAAAGGGCAAATTGTTTTGGGCTTGCGGAAGTGTGCGCTGGTCGCCGGCCGCAGCAGGCGATTTCTTCGCATATGTGCGTGTGTGTGCAAAAAATCCCCGCAGGTAATATACCTGCGGGGATTAGAGGAATGAAAGTGATTAGCCAATGCGGCGGAAGGCAACCAGCTTACGAGCACGCTGACCCTCTTCCTTAACAGTAACTTCACCCTTCTCAACGATGGGCTCATCCGCGCCCACCAGCTTATTCAGACGATAAGCAACCTTGGACACAGTGATATCCTCACCCTCAATGGCTGCGGCGATATCGCTCAGCACCATCGGCTCCTCAGTCAGAACCTCAAGGATAGCGTCAGTCAGGGGGTCGTTCTCAGCCTTCTTAGCCTGCGCACGCTCGCGGGCCTTAACCTTACGGTGCTCCAGCTGGTCCAGCTTCTTAGTAGCCCAATTCAGCAGAACCTCGGCATCAATCTCAATGGGAGTGGAAGTCTCAACAGAGGTCTTGATAGCGGTGAAAATGTCCTTATCAGTAATACGAGTATTCATAAATCATTCTCCTTTTTAAAATTCAGTGAAGTGTTTTCCTTAACTTTCTATATATATTATATATTATTTTTTTTAAAATTTCAAATTAGACCGCTATTATTTAATCAAAAGGAAAGTGCTACTGGCTGCTTAAAACCGCAACTACTTTCCAAATTCCGCTGATAATGTTCCACAACATTATTTTCCATCTGATTAAAGAGTTCCTGATAAAACTCATCACTCAGAATAGAGCGCTTAGCTTCTGCCATATTAATACGACTAGGATGAACAAGAGGAGTATAAGACCAGAAACCATTATAAGCAGGCGAATTACTCAACATATTATCAAGAGTTTCATCTGCATTAATACGAATGAGTTTGTGGGCGCAACGATTACAAGTGCAGAATGTCATAGGATGTCTGCCACCTTCGGTAACAAACTCGCCTTCTTTGCTACTATAACCAATACCAAACTCCACTGCAGAATCATACTCTTCCCAATTAGCAGGCAAGCATACATCATCACAGACTTCGCAGGTAGGAAGGTCGTTAAAGCAATACTCACAAAATTCAAAGTCATGAACTCTATACAAAGAGTCGGGGTTATAAATAGTGTCACCACATTTACTGCAGGTATGAATCTCACAGCAGTTATAACAAATAACTGAACTTTCATTCTCAAATTCATTCTGCTCACCGCAGATAACACAAATACTTTCACCAGAATAATTAATTCTGACGTAGCCCTCTTCAGTTTTTACACCATTACGCAGAATACATGTATACTGATTAGAACCATAGAAATCATTATACATTGCGGGACCGCAATCAAACACAATCTTATTAATTGCTGCATTAGGAGTCTCAATAATAGGTCTATCCCCTGCGTTATACATATAAGTGTAAGGGTCGCTAAAGCTAACATTCTCGGAAGTTAACAGCTCTTTAATCCATTTCAGAGTCTTCTCTTCAAGAGACTGATTCCAATAAGGGTATCCCTTAATACCAAAGACACCATAACGAGGGTGGACAATAAAGAACTCTCTCCACTTCTTATTATTCCAAACGTCTCCATTATACAGATTCATATCAGAAGAAGAAGTAGTGTAAGCAACAATTACAAAAGGAGAGTTCATCATTTCAATAACGCCACGACGATATTCGCCATCCTCAAAATCCATACAAGAGCGCCAACCACAGTCATTCCAGCTGGCGGTAAGGAAATCAAGAGGATGAATACTCAAACAAAGATTGGCATCAATCTCAGCAGTGTTACGCACGCGAGAACACCGCAGCCGCACTTCTTCAAGGGTTTCATCGCGCAAACGATTAGGCCAATAAGCCATGACAGCATTGCCAAGCTTAGTAAGAATTCGAGCAAACTTCATACCTTTGCGCAGCTTAAACTTCTTCTCATCGCTGATAAAGAACTCACACTCAGGGCCTTCATAAGTATTAGTGATAATAGCCTTCATATCAAAAAGATAGAAATAAAGCGCTTCACTAATAGAGAAATTATGAATTGATTCATGGCTATTAGCCCAAAAACTAGGATTCTCAAGGGTTTCATCTTTCCAAAGGCTATCTTCCCAATCAGGGTTCAGATGCCGAACCAAATCAATAATATAATCCCGCACGAGAGTATACTCATAACTATCGGCTACTTCATAAGCCTTGCTATCCAGTTCGGCCTTACTTTCCTTAAACTTAATCTTCTTAGACAGAATAAGGTTATCTGCGAACATCTGCATCATCCATGCATTGGACCTTTTGGCAGAATCCCAATAACGCAAGAAATACTCATTAGAACACAGCTGAGAGTTGTTATTAAAGCCAGAGCTGAGAGCATCATCCGCATTGAATTCACGAATGTGGAACAGAGCATTGTTTTCATTATCAGTCAGACGAGAAAAAAGAGTATCCATATCTATCAACCCTTACCTTTCATTCATTTTCTATATATATTATATAATATTTTTAAAAAAAAATCAAGGAGAAGTCCGTTAAGACTTCTCCTCAAGTGTAATAAGTTGTAGGTCATTCCAGTTGCATTCACCAGAAAAGTTAAATGCAAAAGCAGGAGTATTATATTGGCTTTGGAAAGCCGTGACTTCTTTATTATATTCATTAATACGATAATAAATATCCGTATTAACAAGGTCAGTTGAAGTTTCTATGATACGATTTAAAGTATTATATTCAGTTTTATACATAGCGTATGTATAAGGTTCTAGTTGATGATTTTCATAGATTTGACTTTCAGTAATACCAATTCCAATTACCATAAAAAGTACGGCAATACCTGTTGCAACTGCGCTTACAATAAACCATGTTTCAAAATGACTTGTGAAACGACTCCATCTACATTTTAAATACCAATCATCTTTTTCTACTTTAGCTCTCCAAGTAGTATAAAGAGGGCATGCAACAAATCGCGCAGCCAACCAATAAATTGCAAATATCGCAAGAACAATCCACCAACAATATCTTACAGCGGGAACAACTAATGCCATATATTTTATCCTCCTTACTGCTGCATCATAAACATAAGCGGCAAAAGATTATCATTAGAATTATTATCCTTTAGCAGGAAATACATCATCATAGGATTGTTAAAATCCATAGACCCATTCTGCATCATCATATACATCATAAAGGGGTCAATATTTCCATCCTCCTGGTTACCAAGCATCATCAAAGGAAGCATATTTCCAAAAGGATTTTCAGTGTCTGCATTAATTTTAGAAAAGTCAATAAGAGAAATAACCTTAGTAATAAAGTTAAATCCAAAGGGAGACTTAACAGGAAGGATGGAAGCAATAGTAGAATCACGATAATTAATAGCTTCAACAGTGCCAGCTACATTATCCACAGACCGCACAAACATAGGAATTTTCTGGTGCAGAATCAAATCACCAGGCTTAATAGAACCAAGAGGCGCAGGCACCTTATAAATGAACTTATCCATCTTAAAATTAAAGATGTTAACATTCATCATTTCACCCTTGTCAGGGTTATAAGTTAGCCAATCACCATTCTGGTTAGTGCGCACCGCCATTCCATAAGGAGAAAGGCGAATGGCTTCATCGTTGACAGGACCAAAATCAAAATTAATAATGTTCTTAGTATCCATTGTATCATTCTCCTTTTTATTATTCATAGCTTTTTCTAACTTAGTAAGACGTTCTTTTACTTCATCACAAGTCACAGTTATATCATCAAAAGTTGTGGCTATATTTGAACTAACATAAGCAATAGGGTTTACATTTGAGATATCTCCATTTATTTTTATACCACTAGTATCACAAGAAATGAAATTAATTTTATCTCCTGGACTTACAGGTGTAGGAGTTGAAGCAACAAATTCATTTTTCTTTGAAACATTAATGTTTTCAATAGTACCTGCTTGGATAGGTGACGCTTTAAATTGACATTTATTTTCTTTTGACTTCGACTCTTGTTTAATTAATTCATTAATTACTTTAGTAGGCCAAAGAGTAATAAAACCTTGTTGTGAACCTTGTTGTAAGCTTTGTTGTTTAATTGCAGTATTTATACATTTTGGCCAATTAATATCTTCACCCCACGGTGGATAAATACAGCTTTTGTAGATAGGAGTGTTATAAATAAATTGATTTAGATAACCTGTTGAACAAAGAGGGTCTTCAGGAATATATAAATAATACGCTTCTTCAGAATTATAAAGAACACCTAAAAGATTTTTATTTTCGGTATCTGGATGACGTAAAAAATAAATAGAGCCTTCTTTATCATTAGCAAATTTTGCTAATTCTCGCCATAGGTTATAAGATATTTTTCTACGATTGCCGCACGCTGCCGCAAAATCATCAAGTAATTTTTTTAATTCCATTTCATTTATTCACCTTCTTTCTATATATATATTATATAATATTTTTTTATAAAAATAAAATAAAGGGGAATAAGTACAAGACTTATTCCCCTCATTTTTTTCTTACACAAATCTTCGGATACCTAGAAAATGTGTAGAATCGGCTTTTCTATTATGCACTATACCTTTATGTTTGTTTAGTGCTTCCACGATTAATCCATTGCCATCATATAAAGCAACGTGTCCTTGGTAAACTATTACATCTCCTGGCTCTGCGTTCGCCAAACTATCAACGACAGTTCCACGATTTAACCATAGCGTAGATTTAGTCCAACCCTCGCTATAGCCAATGGTATCTCTTAAAACCAGCCATACGAAGTGAGAACAATCGCAGCCTTTGGTAAGAGAAGCTCCACCCCATACGTAGGGATTACCGACAAAGGAATCGGCGTATGCGATGATGGCCTATTGCTTTGCAGCACGTTCGGCCGCAAGCTTTTCCTGCTACTTGATTGCTTGTATCTCTTGCATATTCTATTCAAACTCTGCACGACTTTGGCTAGCTTGTTCTGTAAGTATCGTGCTGGCTTCTGGAATAGAAAATGCTGTTGCTTCGTCTACTTGGACTTCTAAAAGCCCTGTTGGTGTTAAACCTGCTTCTGCATTTACGGTTTGTTGAATTGATTCTTCGTTTTGATTATCCATTATTGAATATGCGTGTGCGATACACAGTGGCAAGCTAAATATGAATGCCACAATCAAAACACTTATTTTCTTTAACATCAAATCTTCCTTTCTTTTTCGGTAAAGCCGATTAAGAAAAGAACTCCCTACAAAATCTTTTCATGCAAAAGCCAAAAGATTAGTTTACATTAATATTAAATTTTGTTTTAAATCAATTAATAAAAAAGGAGAGAAGCGCAAGCACTCCTCTCCCCTGTTTTATTTTGGAGGTAATTTTAATGTCCAACAGTAATCAATAAAGCCAATATCGGCGCGCCAATGAGTATAATTGCTCCAATAAACAGAAAAATATCCCACTTCATAGATTACTCGTCACCGCCAATCTTACGAGTATAGCAACGGGTCAGGATAGTCTGACGGGTATTCTTATAAGTCTTGTGCGCTTTAATAGTTCCCTTTAAATTATATCGGGTGTCGGCATTCAAACATTTAGAAGTTGTAATCCAGATATAACAATTATGTTCATCGTCGCGCATGATATGCATATTTGCCGTTCCGTAGTTAGATTCCATAGGAATTACTCTCGTAACGGTCACTTCTAATTCTAAACGGTCGCCAACTTCTCCCTGATATTCAGAGGTATCCATATCGTAGAGAAGAGAGTTTACTGCCTGTTCAACGGTATTGTCGTCATACAGGACTCCCTCTGGGGAACCCACCATTTCCCAAGGCAGTTTGATGGGGGTGATATGGTCAGGAATACCAAATGGGAGAATTTCCGTAGAAACAGTATACCATTTCCATATCTTGTGGTAACGAGCATTGGGCGAATCAGAAAAGAACTCACGGTCTTCATAGGTTGCACCTTTATAAATGGTAATATAACCTTTTTCAAAACCGAGAACTTCTTTCTGTGTTTTGGTCTGCTTAGGAATAGTTGCTCCCTCAACAAGACCATAGAGTTTGCGGTACTGCGCTTCGTTATACCAGCGCACATCTTTGGTAGCTCCATTCTTAAGAACTACAGTCACATACATCTTACCATTCATGGTGAAGGGTTCACCCTTCTGTTCTAACTTAGCATAAGACTTTGCTACCATAGTATCAACCGCCTTTCTTAATAACAGTCAGAAACTTCAAGGACTTTATATCTCGCCCAAGTATTATTGAACCACTGCTGGAAATCATAATCTTTCCAAGAGGAAGGAATCTGGAAACGGTCGGCGCAATCCAGACGGCAATTATTAATGAAGTCGAGGAAGCGCACATTTTCATTGGGAGTATTGAACTCACCCATATACATATATGGGGCACAATGACCAGCGGGAGTGAACACAGTAACTTCAATAAAAGTAGTCATCTAAAAATTCCTCCTCTTTAAGTTTCTATAAATATTATAACAAAAATTTTTTTAAAATTCAAGTTACAATTAAAAAGCCCCAGTTAAGAATTACTATTAGAAGAATGATATTAAAAAGGGATGCCAAGAACTCTAAAAATGGGTGCAAGTGCCGCATTAAAATAGTTTTTTCTATCTCTGCATAAATTATTAGTGCGACAAATATTACAAATAAGAATTTCATACCTCATCCTTTTGTGCCGCCAAAGATTTTTTCAACTTGGATTTTCCACTCTTCTGGAGAAAGAAAATAAATTTGAGTACGGAGAACTTCATCTGCCTTAGTATTATTAGAATGGCCGTAATAATCCCAAGAGACATAATCATCAAGGTCATTGTAATTAATTTCGCCAAGGGCATCGTAAGCTCTGCCTTCAATAATTATTCCAAAACGGCCAAGCTTTTCATTATAAAGAATGGATACTTCTTTATCTGATTCACTTTTGGCAAAGCGAGCCCAAAGAATAGAAGCCCACCAATAGGAAAGTTTGTTGTGGAAGTTTGCGCGAACAGCAGGGTCAGCGCAAATAGTATTATTAAAATCAAGAACAAGTTCGTGTGTTGTCATCGAATTCCCCTTTCAGCGCAGTTAGGACAGAAAATATGCCAATTATTATCTAAGAGGGTGAGAGTAGGATGAAGGATAATATTATGGCATATTTCACATCTATAAATTGAATCGGTGTGTTGAGAACAATAATCAGATGCGAGAATTTTTCCTCGTTTTACATCTGTCATTATCATACAAGTAAATTTATCGGGTACATAAAGACCGCAGGTTTTACAGCGAGGTATCAATCAAGATAAGTTCCCTTCTCAATGTAAGTGCGTGCGAGGTCCTCGGGCAAATAGAAGATAGACTCTTCATCATCAACGCACCAGATTTCAAGGCTCTCAATAGTATCGCCGTAATAATTTTCCATCTGCTTAGCGGCGTCGGAAAAAGAGTAAGCGTAGATACCGTGGTAGTTATGCTTGTGGCGTGAAGTTTCATCGTGGCCGCAAATCTCATCATAATAATTAACACGAACAACATAAGGGCAAGTAGCCATAAGAACATCTCCTTTTTATTTTCTATATATATTATATAAAAATTTTTTAAGATTTTCAAATATAAGGATTTTTATTGGCACTCCTAAAATTTTAACACTTTTTTGTAACAATTTTGTTAAAAATTTAGACGCTTATTTGGACAGGGGTAATTAAAAAAATAAAAATGATTGTTATAAAAGTGTGAAAGGAGGAATTTTTTGTTATGATTGCATTGAATAAAGTAGAATCAAGACAAGTTCCAAAAATTAAAGAAATTGTAGCTGATAAAAAATATCATGATATTCTTTATAGTTATTTATAGACATAGTCAAAATGGGATGGTGAAATAGGACATCCTCGGTATGTAAGTAAGAAGTTAATTAATTTTTCTAAGATTGGTCAAATATTAGGAATTTCAAGACAAACTGCATCAAGAAGATTTCAGAATTTAGTTACTTTAGGTTTAATTAGTGAAAAGCCTAATAATGAGGGTAATTATATTTTGGAATTATTACCTGCGGATGTTGCGGCTTTAATTCCTGAAAAGACTTTAAATTTATTAGTAAATGCTTTAAATGATAATTCTATTTCAACTTATATTTATTTGTTGAGACGGTATATTGCAAATAATGAAAGACCTTTTTAGTTTTCTATTGATGATATTAAAAAATTCATTGGAATTTCTACTTCTACAACAAGTAATAATGAAGTAGTAAATGATATTTTATATGTATTGTAGAAAATTGGTTTAATTAAGTATAGATTAGTAAGTGTTCCTTGTGAAGCAGATAGTGCAAATATGAAAATGATTCATTAGTTAGAATTTTTGACGAATTATATTGATTAAATAAAAGTGTTAAAATTTTAGGAGTCGATTTGACGAAATTTTAGGAGTCGATTTTAATAAAATTGTTAAAATTTTAGATAATATATAAATATATATAAATATTATTTAAATAATAAGGAGTAGATTAAAAATCCCTTCGGGCTTTTTAATCTACTCTAAGTTGTTTTTTTAAATTGAATCAAAAAAATTGACAAAATGAAATGAAAATGGTATAATTTAGGGGAGGGTATGAGAAGGGTATTAATTTATTGGGGGGTGTAAGGAACGATTTGAAAAATGAAATGAAAAAGTCCAAGGAACATTAGAAATTCTCATTTGAAAATTCGCTAAAAAATAAAATGAAATAGTTTAAAAGTTTTATATATAAACGATTAAAGCATGGGTTAGAGTAGGTTAGCAATGTAGATGAGCGCAGGTTGCGCAATGCGTGTTAGTTGGCAGGAGTACCTTATGTGGGTGAGGATGAAGCAGTAGAAGAATTAAGGTAGTATACATATAAAAGATTGAATAAATTAAGAGAAGAGTTGGAAACGCAGCAGGAAGAGCTAAACGCGCAATTAAAAGGGTTAGCTAGGAGAGTTGAAGCTATTGGAACAAGTTTATAGTTAATAGAGAGAGCTGAAGAAGCTAAGTTAAAGGAAGATATTGAAAGATTAAAAGCTAGTGGGGGAGATACTGAGTGGTTGGAAGGGTTGGAGAAAGAACTTTAGGAACGAAGTGACTAAAAAAAGAGGAGGAACATATACTCTGTTCCTCCTGGTTATAAAAATACGGAAAATTAGGTTGTGAGAGAGATGGTTGCCTGGGCACCGCCCGGAACACCTAGTGTCTTTCAAAAAACGATGCC